>OLPE01000732.1_pt1 | contig 26337 bp, 25 predicted proteins | sample 1671901 | NCBI WGS metagenome assembly OLPE01 (sample SAMEA3136624, study PRJEB25190) | human gut metagenome | biome: human gut; feature: human-associated habitat; material: faeces | place: Austria | collected 2013 | reverse complement strand
CCCTTCCGCCCGTTTTCTTTTTGCCTGAAAGGTGGTTTAAGATATGTATGCTCCAAGTCGCATGCAAATCCTTGTAGCCGTGTCAGTGCGCGACTTTATTACACAGAGCAGAATTTTAGAGTTGATCCTTGCAGGCATTGGTCAAGACCAGTCATTAGTTCCTCTGATTTCCCATAGCAGAATACTTCGAGTGCACCAGCAAAATTTTTAGTATTATTCAGATGCAAAGCGTTTAAAACCTCTTTGCGCCGTTGGTTTTCTGTGACTCGTTTACTATCTTTATACGCACAATAGATCAACCTTCCGCCATTTTTCAAAAACTTGCGAATAAAGGAATTGATATGGTTGTCAGCACTTCCAAGGCTGTATCCAACAATGACCAACGTATCCGCTTTGCTGAGGCAGTCGCTAAACCTACTATACTCATCGATTTGCTCTGGTCCGATAATTGGTTTGACCAGAGCTTGCGTCATCATATAAGGGAATAAAAATCGGCTTTCAATATTCTGACCTTTTTCTTGAAGGTCGAGTATCTCAAAAGTCGTCGGATCTTCCATTTGAGACAGTCTTCCCGCAAGATATACTGCGTTCTCCTCACCCCACACATACTCTACAAACGGCGTATAGTTTGTGGTAATTGCCATACTGTTAGGATATGTATCGTGCAGAATGTCATAATACTTTCCGCGAATAAGTCCTCTAATCATTTTTTTATCATATATCTTATCTATCATCCCGTAGAGGTCACTCAAGAGTTTGCTGTAATCCTGCTCGTGCGATTCTTCTATTCCCAAGAGAGGGCAGGTAATTGCGAAATATGCAGTCCAAAAATAGTTGATAAGACGCCAGAAAGTGATCGTACCCGCTTCTTTAGGGCAGATAATGGACGCAAAATCTTTTTCGACGCTTCCGTAATAGGAAAAATGTTTTCTAAGGATACTATAGTCTTCAGAACATTCCCTAACTTTTATATCTTTTCCAATAATATTCAAATAGACTTTTTCAGCAAGAATTTTCAACTTACTCTCTGCTATCTCCACTTGCTCTTTCGCCCCGATTTTTTGCTCATGTTCTTTAACAGCTTCTGCATATAGACTGTATGCGTCCACGACTCTCTGCGTAGCTTCATCAATTCTTGTTTTGTCACTGTATTCTTCATTCACGCTCTTTGCCGCGCGTTTTACAATTTCAAGAAAGGTGTGGCTTCTGGGATTTGAAAACAAGAAATCTTTACGATACTTTCCGCTATATTCGTCAGCTGTCCTTACTTCATAAAACTGTTCCAGCGCCTTAAGCAGTTCGAGATTTTTGTGCAACATCGTTTGTTCCGTGTACTGCGCACCTGTTGGAAGCCCCATTCCATACTCTGCGCCTGCGCCGAACAAGAATACGACTTTCTTACCGCTCGGAATTGCGTTCATATCGTTCCCACTCCTATCTTTTTACCTTTCACACTTTGCAGGAAATCAGAATCTCTATTTAGCTGGCTCTATATTTACGCAACAGGCCACCCATTAGGGTAGCCTGTTGTTTTGCCTAATTCATAATCCCGTACCGCTTCATTAGCTCAATGCGCTCCTTAGCGAGCTTGATGGAGCCGGAGGCGCTGCTGTCTGCGCCGGTCTTCTTCTCGCCTGCGTAGTGTGCAATGCGCTGCGCCCACGCGACCGGCAGCAGGTACGGGCGCTTTTTGAGATACGGGTAGCGCCGCTCCAGATATTCACGTTTCGGGAAGACCGCCCGCAGGACGCTGCTCTTCTCCCCCGTCCGGCTGGCCTTTACGGCGTTCAGCGTGACGGTGGAGGAATGGAGGCGCGTTAGGTCATTGGAGCCGTACACGCCGCCGCAGAGGCTGTCGTGCAGCAGCGGCTCCACGTCAACCGCCTCGCTCCACGGCGCGGGCAAGTCAAATTCGATGTCGAGATAGTCTCTGGCAATACGGAACGCCGCGGCGGCAAAGGTGGCCGCGTGGACGCTCTCACACTGCTCGTGCAGGCGCTGCCAGTCGATCTCCCCGTGATACGCCCGCGCCCACAGGCCGATGTCGCAGAACTGCCGCAGGCCGATGCCGCTGCGCACGAAATGCTTATAGGCGTGCAGGATCAGGTACAGCAGGTGCTCGTGGGGCAGCATGGCCAGAAAGCCGTCGATTTCGACGGGGTTGAGGTCGGCAAAGAAGTGGTTCAATTCGTCATGTGCATCTTCGGCAGAATCAAATAAATGCCTGTGCAGCTCGATGTAAAGCGGGCTGCCGTTTTTTGTGTAGGACACCTCGTCCGCTGTGGCCAACTCGTCGGTCGGCGTGTCGGTGGTTAGACCGTTTGCCAGAAGCTGTTCGTGGCAGGCCATGAACTCCGCGTCGGAAATGTAGAGGTCGTCGTCCGCGCTGATGCGGTGATCCTTCAGCGGATACAGTCGGCTGCAAAGCTGGCCCTTGACCACGATGGGGTGCAGCCCTGCCGAACGCAGCTTATGATAAAGGTCGGAAAACTCCGCCGAGCGCACGGTTTGGTTCAACACCTGCCCAATGACCTGTTGCTTGGTTACGGCAAACAGAGCCACGTTCTCTTCGGCAGCAGGCATCTTGCGGACGGCCTCGAAGAGGATCGGCAGCAGCTTCTGCTGGTTGGCCAGCGTGAAGATAGCAGGCCAGTCCACCTTTTCGGCGGGCAGATCTCCACCGGAGATGGCGGCTTTGGCGATATGCAGGAATTGTGTTTCGGTGGTGGTCAGGGTCATGTTCGTGTGCCGAACCCTTTCTCTGGATTTTTCGATGGCGTGAGCGGCAAGCAGCGACGCTGCGCCGAGAAATGCGCCCAGGGTGTTGCAGATCACGTCATCCGTCTCCGCAAGCCCCAGCGCGTAACGGTACTGGGCGTACTCGATTCCCGCGCTGAGCGCGCAGCCGACGAGCGTTGTGAGGATGATTCTAAGCCAGCGGTGCCACTTTCGCGGCAGGGCATTGGAAAGCGTCAGCCCCAGCGGGAAGAAGAGGAAGACGTTCATCAGCATCTCGCGGTAAAGCTCGGGCTGTACCCGCGCGGCGGTCAGGGCGGCGAAGGGGGTGAGGATCAGGCCGGTGCTGCCCTCGGCGCGGCTGAATAAGGTTGCGTAGAGGATAGCGGCGGTTATCAGGAGCACCAGCACAAGGTTCCCCCACCGCCAGCGCCTCGCCCCCACGCGGGCAGGCAGCGCACCCCAAGCGGCAAGCGCCAGCGCCATAAAGGTGATAACGCTGATGAATGAACGACTGTAGATGTAGTGAAGCATGTTAATCAACTTCTGCGTGCGATTTTTCGACTGATGCGCTTCATGTATCCCAGAATAATCTGGAACTCAGCACGTCTTTTAAACAGGATAAAAAAGAAAATATTAGGAAGTAGTGCACATATACCCATCTCAATCGCAAATGCAAGAATTGGGTTCTTTAAGGTAATGCTACGGGCAATGGCAAAGCAGAGTGTCCCTACAGCTAAAGTGCATAGGCCATAAAGCAAATATGTTGCAAAGTAATATCTTAGCTTCTGCCCAAACAGCGTCTTATGGATAATGTATGGGTCATACCAAAAATAGACGCATAACCTGCTGATGATAGTTCCAAGCAAAATACCTGAAATTCCAAGCGGATAGGCCAGTATGATCGATACTGCCAAGTTGATCATAGCCGCAATAAGCGGACGGTATTTCCCCACCTTAAATAGGCCTGTAACCTCTCTGTAAGTCGTAGAAGCATACTGAACGCCCGCAGTGTAGTAATCGACTATAATAATAAAAACCGTCCAACTCGGGAGCAAATAGTCTTCACCGATCCACAGAGCAATGAACGGGTTCAGTAATACGCCCAGACAAATACCGGTAAAACCGTACAGCCAAAATGAGGCAAAGAAAAGGTTGTAAAACATCTTCTCATTAGATTCTTTGCTCTCTGTAGCATTGTAGTTACCGATGCTGGCCGTCATCGAGTAGAAAATATAGCTTAAGAACGTCCGAATTACGTCCACAATATAGACGTAGTTGGAGTATAGTCCAACAGATGCCAATCCTTGGAACTTAGAAATCAGGATATTGTCCGTACTGCTGATGATCGTCCCGCTTATCTTATAGAGGAAGAGCGATTTTACGTTTTCCTTCAACGCCTGTTTCTGCTCAAAGGAGATCTCCCCAGTGCTGGAATCCATTAGGAATGGGAATTTCTTATCGGTTACCCTTGCAATCCACGCATTTTCAGCGAGTTGAAGAGCAATAATGCAGATGAGTGTTGGGATATAAGCATGGAAGAAAAAAAGAACAACCATTTCTCCCAGATTCCTCAACACCATAAAAATCGAGTGATATAGGGAGTTGATTCTATTCTGCTGGCTGGCCGTCAGGAGGGATTGCTTATATGAAAAAAGATAGGAGCTTGCGGACTGCGTCAGGAAAAGGAAATATATGACGTATATGTTCTCGGGAATTGTAACCGTTCCTTTGATCAGATGTGGTAAAAACGGCATCAGGATACAGCCGAGCACAAATACAGTTGCTCCAACCGCTCTATATACGCGCTTATATACGCGCATATAGCCTTTAACAGCAACCATATCCCCTTCTGCAAGCGGTTTATATAAGCTATAGATGATAGCTGTATCAAACCCCAAGTTTGCGAGGGAAAGCAGTGAAAGCACATTTGTGAATAGTCCTGACACCCCAAGATACTCTTTCCCCAGCAATGCAATAAACATCCAACGGGTAAAAAAACCCATTAGGATGCTGAGCATTTGGCTGCCTATACCAAATGCCATGTTTTTCAGCGAATTTGATGTGCGGGATGTATCCATGGTTATCCTCTTCTGATAATGCCCTTCAGCTTTCTTTCGACAATTGAGAAAAAGTTTTGGCGGTAGTAACGCCAAAGACCATGCTTTTTTTCTTTTTCAAAGTCGAAATTCTTCAGGTAATCGTAGACGTCTTTTTCAAAAAGCCCGTCATAGTTATCACTCATGCGAGTAATAATGCGGCCCCATTTATCAATGTTTTTATGCGTAAAGAATTGAATCTCTTTCCCTAGGTACGCTTTGGTCGTATCGAGTACAGAATGCTCATACGCAAAGCCGAAGTTACGCGGATCTCCACCTTCTGCATTGATTTGCAGCATTCTGCGCAAGCATTTTTCGCAGGCACAGCAGTTATGATCGTTCCAAGAACAGACTCTAAGCGGAAGTGGTGCATTGATCTTTTTTTGATAAGCGACAACCGCCCTTGCTTTATCCTGATCTGTCATTTCGTAACCATCATGGATGACAGACGTTCCAGCAAAGCGAAATTCATTGTCCGTCGTCGGATCTGACGCACAAGGATATGTATTTCCAACAGAAAATGAACTTGCAATATACAGCGTCTGGATGCCTTCTAAATAGGCAATTGGGGCAGCAGCCCCAAGAATTGCCATGGCGTGATGCAGTCCATGCCAAAAATCATCGCCCAATTTTGCAGCAAACCTCTTGTCGATTGCTCTGCTGTTGATAAACGTCCCGTAGTTGGCTCGAATAAACGCGGTGTTCGTTCCATGCTCTTGGGCAAACTCTATCGCCGCATTGCGGTCTGAAGTAAAATTTCGGTCGCTCTTAGCGTCTTTGGAGTACTCCCCTTGCCCCACCAAAGCTTCCTGATAAAAACCATATTCTAAAATCAGCAAGGGCTTCTCATCTGCATGGCGAATGAAGGTAGTGACAGCATCCATTCCACCAGTAAACATCTGCGCACTTTTTTGGGTAGCTGATGCATCATTGTCCTCACACTCTGCGTGCAACGTGCCACTCAGCGGACAATCCGGATACATTTTTTGATATGCATCCCGTAGGCGCTGCAAGCTGCGGTAAAATGTGCTATCTACTTTATCGATGCACACTTCAGCATCTGTAAGCCACGCAATTTGCATAACATTCCCCAAAAAAGGGATAACAAGAATGCTTTCAGGGACACATTCTATGCATCGGTCATACTGCATAAAGAGATGCATCGGTGACTTGAAGAAGCGCTGCAAATCTTCCGTGGTCGTAAACCAATACTCAACCCGATCTTTGGATATTAACAGCTTTTCAAGTTTGATCTTGCCCATATATTATCCCTCAAATTGTTCTTTCCAACGTGTAATCTCATCAAACGGAATATTTAGCTTGGTCTCAAATTCACTGTTTATCAGTGAAGGCAATCCATCCAGCGAGTCTTTTTCAATAGTTATTAGGCCTGTGTCTGCACTGATGCTTTGCGCACGCTCGTCTATTGAAATGATAATTGCTCTCTTCTTGTGCCGCAGTGCGTAAATACCGCCATGCAGGCGTGTGCCTACATACTCGATATTGTCCCGCAGGAGAACGGCCTCATAAGCCGATTTGTGCGGTGGAATAATTTCAATATCATCCGTATTGGACAGTGTTTGAAAATACGCTTCATCTTTATCACCCTGTATCCAGAAGGAAACATGGTCGTATTCCCGTTTAAGTGTATCGATCAACATCTGATCGCGTGGGTCTACCTGCGTTCTTGCGGTCAAAGTAAAAACTACGTTGTTCGCTTTTTTTGCTGGAATCTGTGCGCAAAAATCAGGTGTCAGTGCCCACATGGTCACACAGCCGGTGTTGATTGCCTTTAAACCAAGAACGTCTTCAACATAACGCTTGCTGCGCTCATCTCGAACGCTGTGATAATAAGAATGGCTGAGTATCTTGCGGTAAAGATGCGTTGTGTAAGCATCGGTATGTTCTCCGGAGCCTGCTCCCACTCCAACACAGATAGAACCTGACAATGGTTTGCAGTTGAAAATGTTCACATTCCATTGCGGATAATGCGTTCGCATATCTTTCGCCAGAATATTGCTGCCGCCGATAAATTTATAATCACACGATGCATAGTTCTGAACCGCAAATGAATTTTTCCAGATAGCATAGCTATGAAATGCTGGCATCTGGGTAGGGATTTCCCTAACAAATGCTTGCCTAAGTATTTGAGCCATTTCCTTGCAAACACACTCATGGATAATATAATCCCCGATATTGTCTGTTCCAATGGCCGGGTTAAGCAATAATATGTTCTTCATTATCTACTCCAGGTTAACGCCATCTTCATCTTCCGAAAGATTTTTCGTAATATTTTTAGCGGGTCAACAAAATCTCCATGTGCATCGATGACTTCATAGTTTTTACTTCGATTCAGAGTATGAGTTTTACTGTACTTTTGACTTGGACGATTTGAAATACAATCAGCATCAATCACCTGAGCAAGGGTCTCCTTGCCATCAGCAGTCCATTTATATAACAACAACCGACGACCATAGCACTTTTGACAGTCTTGCAATGGCCGAATAACTCCATTCTGGGTATTTATTGGATTTCCCCCAGGCCGCTCTTGTGACACACCACTTATATTTATCGGTTTAATAGACAAATCCTTTTCGAGCAAAAACCACAAGACTCTTCCATTTCTGTAATTTTCTTTCGAGTACAACAGCAGCTTTCCCTCTTCAGTCTTTAGAACTGATGTATCTACTGCATTAACATTATCGACTAAGACTTTCTTCAAGGACCACTTATATGGGAAATCTATCGCCTCATACAGTTGTATTTGGTGTATCGCACAAGTCTCTGGTATCATGTATATCTTTGAATTCCACTCAAAGATATTAGGATATGACATATGAAAATCTTTTCTTAAAATGCTTTTGACTGGAGTAAACCTTCCGTTTTCAAAAAGCGTTACTCCTATTTCGCCCTTTGCAAGCCACAAATTATATGCTTCAACGAAAACATATGTCTTCTCGCTCTTCTCAAATAAAAACGGATCTGCGTACCAATAGTTTGCTGTCGGCATGAGAAAATGGTATTTTTTTTTACTATCTATTGATGGGAGTGTATCATCAGTGGATAGCTCTCTGCACCCAACAATATATTTATCTTCTAAGAACAGATATTGTAACAATTTCACCTGCCTCACCCCTTTTTCGCATAACACAATCTTCTTAGATAACGTAATAACTGAGCCCTAATTCTCTTGCGCTTCGGCAGCCAGCTCATGGAATACCAGTGGATTGAGTAGGTATTCTTCGTTTTTGTCAGCTTGCCCGTTACGCTGTCCAGCGGGTTGAAGTAGTCCGCCGGATAGACGTGAATCCCGGCAACCAGCTGCTCCTGCCCGTTGCGCACAAGACCGAAGCGCTCCATCACATCCGTATTGAGATGTGGGCAGCCTACGGGCGTGACGCTGCCATCAGCACCGGCAAAGTGCAGCTTTTTATATTCCTCGATCATCGCCTGAATCACCGGATGGTGGGCCTCAGCAGCAATGGTCAGGCCGGAGGCAACATACTGATCGTTCTCAAATCCAATGAATCCCTCGTCATTCAGCAACGGCGAAATGTCCCGCAGCACCTCCACGTCGGTGTCGAAATACACGCCGCCGTACTGTTCCAGCACGACAAGGCGCATGACGTCGGACACGAAAGCATACTTCTTCGCAGCGTAGGCCTCTGCCATGAAGGGCATGGCAAGATAATCGCAGTTGTCCTCGTTCCACTCGCGGATCTCAAAATCCGGGCAGAACTTCTTCCAGCTGGCGATGCACTTTTTGGCAAGCTCCGGCTTTTCACCGCGGCCAAACCAGCAGTAGTGGATGATCTTTGGGATCATGGGTCATTCACTCCATCAGCGCGTAGATCTTCTCGACCTCCGCGCTGTTCGTATAATCTCTCTTTGCGCAGCTCTCTGACATCTGCTGCATCCGGGCGGGGTCGCGCAGCAGCGCGGTAATTCCGGCAGCGCAGCCCGCGTTATCCATGGGAACGATCACGCCGTCCACACCGTCCTCCAGCTGACTGCCGGAGGTAGCGTAGTCCGTGATGACGACAGGCTTTCCAAGAAGCTGCGCCTCCCGCACGGTAACGGCCTTGCCCTCGTAGCGGGAAGGCTGCACATACAGATCGCAGGCGCGCATATAGGGATAAGGGTTGTCCTTCTTGCCGAGGATGATGACACGCGCCTGCATCCCGGCCTCGTCGATCTTCTGGCGGATCAGCGGTTCATCGCCGCCATAGCCGATGAGATACCACTTCACGTCAAGGCCGTCCGCCACCAGACGGCGGCAGATATCCGGCACATTGTCGAAGTTTTTCGCCTCGCAGAAGCGGCCAACGGAGAGCAGGGATATTCCGTCGTCCGTGGGCATATCGGTCTGAGGCATTGCCGCCTGCTTGCACGTCAGCTCCCGGGGCAGGCTATTCTCCACTGTTCGGATCTTCTGCGCCAGCTCCGGGAAGACGTTCTGAAAGCTCTCGGACGCCCGCTCGGACACGCCGCAGATGGCATCATACCCCTCCCACATGGCAAGCTCCGCCGAGCGGTCGAAGGTCAGCGCCGTGTAGTCCGTGTGGATCCACGCCGCGTATTTCTTTGCATTCACCCGCTCCCGCGCAAAATAATGCGGCGTCAGGAAGCTGATGGCGAGATCATAGGTCTTGTCGGAGATCAGCGGCATAGAGTTCAGCGTGTACTTATGGCTATACGTCAGCGCCGCAATAGAAGGCTTGTCACTGGAATGCTGCTTATCAAAGTGCCGTGCCGCAAGCCTTCCTTTCAGCCGCCCGCGCAACACACCCAGCTGTCCGCTCTTGACGAGCGACGCCATGGGCACTGCCAACGATGCATACTGCGGAATCTCCGGTAGAAGCTTCGCCTTTGGGTTCAGGTACGGCATAAGTTCTCCGCTGTGCCGCATCAGAAAGAGGTCAACGTCATAGCGGTCGTAGTCGATGGCATCAAGAAGCCCCAGCAAGCTGCGCTCCACGCCCCCAAGCTCCATCGCTTGGGAGAAGATGAGAATGGTGTGTTTCATCAAGCCTTTCTCCTGATATACCCCGTCAGCATCCAGCCCGCCGGGGTGCAGAGCACCGTCAGCAGCTTTTTTGGGGATTCCTTGATATAGTGCCGGTTTCCGGCAATCTGGCTACTGGAGCAATAGTGGATGATAGTCTTAAGGAGATACTCCCATGTCAAGCCCGGGACCTCCATAATCGCACGCCGCAACTCGGCAAAGCTGCGGGGGCTGTTGATATATTGTTTCCAGATATTCGCCGTCATACCATCAGGCTGATACTCCACGAGGCAGAAGCATTGATTAACCGGATGAAAGCAATGCTCCTTCGACAGTTTGATAATCAGATAATGCGGATTAAAGTTCTTTTCTCCCTCAAACACCGGCATAGGAGCCACGGTGCGCAAGAGATCATTGCGTACAACGTATTTTTTGTCACCCATCCCCGGAATACAGAGCAGGGATGCCGCATTGATTAACTCGCCTTCCGGCAGCGGTTTGCCGATCAATTTTCCGGTCTGATCCAAATCCAAGCCAATCAGCCCAGCAGCCCCGCTATCTTTCACACTCTGCCACTCAGTGAGGATACGTTCTATCGCATCCTCTGGCATAGAATCATCAGAATCAATGCAGACGGACAGCTCTGTATCCATATTGGCAATAGCGGTGTTATATCCCGTGTGCAGGCCGCCATTCTGCTTGTAAATGTAACGGATCGGATAGCCATTCCCATGCGCCTGCCATCGAGCGACAAGCTCTTTTGTTCCGTCCGTCGATCCATCGTCTATAATCAGCCATTCAAAGTCCTTGCAGGTCTGATGGCACAGGCTCTCATAACACTTCGGCAGAATATAGGCTCGGTTATAGGTTGGTGTGAAAACGGTGATCGACTTTTGCGTTGCCATAGTTGCACCTTCTGCTCACTTAATAAAGGCAGTCTTGCCATCTGTTGCGGCAAGAATCTCCTTTTTCTTGGTTTCATCCAGACCATGTCCCATCCGATATGCATCCCCAAACGTATTTTTCGCACACGTCTGCATCTGAAAGCGTTCGGCGTATGTATCCACATCGCAGATTTTCTTGGCCGGAACACCAGCCGCAACCGTCCGAGCAGGAATATCATGCGTAACAACGCTACCCGCTCCGATTACCGCATAATCTCCAATGGTAACCCCGGGCAGGATGGTTGTATTGGCTCCGATAAAAACATGGTTTCCGATATGCACCTGCCCGATTTTCGTGTAGCCAAGCATCTTCTTTGTACTGGCGTCGTGTGCCATGACAGTCACGCGGATGCTCATGGTCACATCATCACCGATGGTAATCAGGAAGCAATGTGTTGGATCTATGAAGCACCCTTGTTGGCGATTAAAGCCTTTGCCGACCCTCATCCCCCGCTTGATCAGCGTCTCTGTAGGAATTTCACGGTTCAGCAGCATGATCGCTTTTCGTAAAAAACTCATTTATATGCCTCCAAGTAGAACTCCTGTAGTTTGACAGCCTCTGTGGTGATATCGAAGCCGTGGGCGGCAATTTCAGCGCTGTGGTCAGTACGGGGGGTATTGCGCTTTTCGAGAATTGCATCAACCCATGCCTCTGCCCCGGCTGATAGCGGCAAAACGTCCACAAGTCCCTCTGTCAAAATGCACTCCGACGGAACCTTGTCAGAAATGATGCAGGGCAGTCCTGCCGCCTGCGCTTCCACCATGGTAACGGGAAGCCCTTCATACAGAGACGGAAACGCAAATACATCCATGGCCTGCATGAGATCAGCAACATCACTGCGAACCCCCAAAAAGCGGACGTGATCCGCAATGCCAAGCTCCTGCGCCTTTGCCTGCATCTTCGGCATATCCTCACCGCCGCCCACCAGCAGAAGTACGACGTTCGGCTCTTTTTTCAGCAGCGCAGCAAAGATGGCAAGTAAGAATGGGTGGTTTTTCGGCTGATTGAACCGGCCAACGTGGCCGATTACCAACTCATCTGCAAGTCCCATTTCCCGCCGCATTTCTAAGCGCTTTATCGGGCTGTAGGTATAGGCCGAAACGTCAATCGCATTGTTGACGATTTGGTATGGTGCGCCGCCGAACATCCAATCGCCCGCATCTCTGCCGCAAGCAAAAAGATTGGTCGTATACTTGGGAATATCCCGCTTATACCAAAGCTTGAGCGGGTATTTCAGATTCTTATCCTGATTGGCGCTATGGCTGTGGGCGATCCGCACCGGCACATTATGTTTTTTTGCTGCCTTCAGGATAACCGAGCTGAGACAGTCCTGATGAACATGAACAACTTTATATTCCGGGTGATCGGCAAAGAACTGATTCAGCGCAGCAAGATATGACTTGCTCCACGGCACAAGACGGGGTAAGCGATAGATTTTTCCGCCCAATGCTTCGATCTCGTTATCATAGGCGGCTCGTTCCTGCCGGTGCGCAAGGAAATCAAACTGCACCTTCTCGCGATCCATATGCCGATAGTAATTCATCAGCATAGTTTCCAGTCCGCCGCGATCCATGTGGGTAACAACTTGCAAAACACGAATAGGTGCCACGATTTATCCTCCCAGCTGCGCAAGGTACTCCGACAAACTCAGCCGCGCAAAGTCCTGATCAAACGGCTGGTTAATTGCATTTGCATAATAGAAATATGCAAGATATCCCAACACCATCAGCACAGTCAACAGTTTCCTATCTCTGCCGCCGATTTTCTTCAGCATCCAAGGGAGCGACAGCGACTGGGAAATCAAAAAATAGTTGGCCAGCCGTGCAAAATAGTTTGCCGTTCCATCTACGAATTGATTTCTCAGCACGTTCGCGTCTTGTGGCGTATTTTTTCTTTGGCGCTTTAAGTAAGATACGTTCAGCTTTTTCAATTAACCCACCGGAACCACTTACATGCCCTCGACTGTACAGCAGGTTTATCGCACAGGCAATGTATTGAACGGTTTTCCCCAACTTGCCAGACGGAACCCGATCACCGGGGAAAATATCAACGAATATGCCTTTGTGATAGTGCTTTTCCCTCTCAGATTCGTCCTGCAAAAACGTCGTGTGGTCTTTCCTGATTTTGGTAAAATTTTGCGTAAAATCCGGGTCTGTTCGCGTGTTTTGCAGAATATACCCCTTTGGCGCAGCTTCATTCCAAATGGCAAGAAGCTTTTCATAGTCCTCTCGCGGCATCATCAGGTCAATATCATCGTCCCACGGGATAAATCCCTTATGCCTCACAGCACCGATCAAGGTGCCGTAGGCCAGAGAATACCGCAGACCGTGCTCTGTGCAGACCTGATGGATCACATCCAATATTTCCTGCTCTGTTGCCCAGATCTGCTGCTGGAGTTGATCTGATGTTTGTGTCATGCTCATATGTCCTTTTTCTCCCGCAGATAGCTGGACGCATCCTTGAAGAAGCTCGCTACAATAATGAGAATGATAATTCCAATGGGAAAGGCCGCAATGATCGATACGGATTGCAGGCTGTTCATGGAATTCTCCGAGAATATCAGTGCGATGGGCAGAAGGATAAACACCACTGCCCAGAAGGTACGGATGCGTTTATCTGGCTCCTGCTCCGGCTTCAATCTCTTATACGAGTAGCTCGAAACAACCATCGTCAGCGCATCAAATGTGGTGGAATAGAATGCAACCATTGTGACCGCCAGCAGAATCAGGCCGAACTCCGTCAGCGGGAGCGTATCAAATATTTTCATGATTGCCTCGGAGTAATCGCCGCCTGCCGCAATAAAACCGGTAACGTCAAGGCCGTGCTTGAGCTGCTGTGCAAGGCCATAATTGCCAAGGATGATAAACGAGGTAAAGGTGCCTGCAAGGCCCCAGCCGTAACCGCCGAGGATCGTATTGCGAATAGTACGACCCTTGCTGATCACGCCGATAAAAAACGGTGTTGCAACACACCAGACCATCCAATAGGCCCAGTAATAAATCGTCCAGTTCTGCGGGAAGCTCGTTTCCCGCAGCGGATCCATCCATGTTGCCAGCCCGATGAAGTTCTGGGCAAGATTGCCGATTGCGGAAAAACCCGTTTCCAGAATATAGCGCGTCTCTCCGCCGCCAAACAGGGCATAGGCCAACAGTGCAAAGAAGCAATAACTGCAAATGGCGGCGAGCTTCGCGATTCCTTTCATGCCGAACCAGACCGTAAAGGTGTAGACTGCCGCGATCATCAAAAGGATTGCTATCGTTAACCCGATGCTGTCCTGCAGGCCAAACACACGGCTGATCGCTCTGGAAAGCAGCGGCGTTGCGAGAGAAAACGTCGTCGCTGTGCCCGCAATCAGCGCAAAAATCGCAGTCAGGTCGATCACACGCCCCGAAACTCCATCTACCCGGCTTCCCAGCAGGGGGCGGCAGGCTTCAGAGAATTTCTGCTTATCACGGCCGCGGATATGGATCATAAAGCCGAATGCAACCGCAAGCACGATATAAAAGCCCCACGCGATAGGTCCCCAGTGGAAAAGCGGGTAAGTGGACGCCCATTTCTGCATGCCGCCCATCATTTCGACCTGCGATTCATTGGCATACAGCGCCCACTCGCACAGCGAATAAAACAGAATATCCGCAGCCATGGTGGATGTAAAAATCATAGTCCCCCACTGAAAAGAGCGATACTGCGGCTTCTCACAGTCGCCAAGTTTGATTTTTCCGAATTTGGAAAAGGCTATGTAAAGCGTACAGCCTACGATGCCAACACCGAGCAGTGCATAGTAGAGACCAAAGTCATCTCCCAGAAAGCCGCGCACCACGCTAAGGACGAGCTTGGAGCCTTCCGGAAAAATCATAAACAGCGCACATACCGTCAGCACGATTGCCAGCGGCACCAGCATAGATACCCAGTCAAGCTCTTTTTTCAGTGTGTTTTTCTTCATATCTCAATTAACCCTTCCTCTATATGATGAATCAGCCTCGCAAAGCTCTGTGAAGCTGTCAATTTCGCGCAGATCTTCCGCTGAAATGGGATAAATACCAAGTTGGTACTCATCAGGGTGGCAAAACATTGCAACATCATCCCAGTAAATGCTCCGATTTTCGTTTTGCACAAATTCCAGTTCCAAGTGCTTTCTGAGCCGCTGCCCATCTTCTGCTGTCCAGCGTGACACACTGAAGAGCTGCCAGCCGTGGTCGCCGCCTGTGTGGCTGCATTTTGTCACAATCCCGTCTTCAACCGTCAACAGCCATTCGTTTGTAGCTCTGTCTGTCCAGGCGCAGCTATACCCGGAGCGGGTAAATTCCCGGTGAAGGATCGCCGGGTTGCGGATGATCTGATCGCCGTCCAAAATAATCGCGTTGTTCAGGTATTCACGCGCGACATAGAGGGACGCGATGTTATTGCACTCCGCGTACCATGGATTTTCTATCAGAGTAATGCCGTCGTACTTCTTTGCCCATTCATAGAATTGCTCTTTTAGGTATCCGACCACGACATAAATCTCGTGGATTTCATTCTCGTGAAGCGCCGCGATGATCGTATCGATCATGCACACGCCATTTACTGTGACCAACGGTTTGGGAGTCGTCAGGGTCACAGGGCGCAGCCGCTGGCCGATGCCCGCAGCCATAATGATTGCACGTTCTACAATATGTTCAGACATAATCTCTGCCAAATACCTCTCTATATTCTCGGAAGAATATCTCACTGTATTCTCTTGCGTAGTCATATTGACGTTGTGTGTAAGCACCGAACTCTACACCACAATGATGTTTGAACTCGCACCAGTCGCTCCACACAAGGCCGCTGACAGCGATATAGCAGTGCACCTTCATGCGGGTCAACTTGTCGCAGCCGTCGATGAAGTACAGATCGATCAGTTTTTCAGCTTCCTCCCGATCATACATTGCATAGATAATAAACATTGCAACGTCCAGATGCGGATCCTGCATCCCCGCATACTCCCAGTCGATGAGCTTGATTTGTTCAGCACCGTTCGTATCATGGACAAACAGGAAGTTATCTGGCACCGCGTCAATATGACAGAGGCAGACATCCTTCGGCCGCTCATCGATAAACTGCTTCAAACTGAGCACCGCCCGTTTCGTTTTATTGTAATCCCGATAAACGGAAGGGCTTCCGTCCCAAAGGCGCTCGTAAAAATCAAGGCGCTCCCACAGATCAAAGCTGTGCGCAACATGCAGCCTGTTTGAATGGAACTCCCGCAGAGCCGCAATGCACTTTGCGACTTTCTCCCAGTTCCCGCTGTCGCAGACATGGGCATCGGTCAGGTATGACGCGATTTTGATTCCTGTTACCGGATCAAAATAATGAACCGTTTCGCTTATTTTAAGCGGAGCAATCGCCCTATAGACGGCATACTCCTGCGCACGGTTGATCAGGCGGTCGGTTCCTTCACCGGGGATACGAATAATGTATCGATTCCCTTTTACAAAGAAGGCGTAAGAACGGTTGGTCATGCCTGTTTTCATCGTCTGAAGCTCTTCCACTTCAGATGCCCGGCAAAACCCGCATGATTCAATTAGGTGGGAAACGGAAGAAAGCATATCTTAACCTCCAAATGAAATGACTCTTATCCTACAGCGATAGAAATAATTGCAATCTTATATTTCTTACTTACCTAGGCACACTTCCTTGACCCAAGTCTGATGGGCGCGGCAGAATGTTTCACCTGCCAAGCGCAAGATACTCCGCCAAGCTTAACCGTGCAAAATCCGAGTCGAATGGAATTGCGATCATGTTGGCATAGTAGAAATACGCAGCAAAGCCCAGCACCATCAGAATGGTCAGCATCTTTCCGTCTCTGCCGCCAATCTTTTTCAGTATCCACGGAAGAGCCAGTGATTGAAAAATAAGGAAGTAGTTAGCGAGCCGCGCAAAATAATTTGCCGTACCGAACAGACCAACAAACATGATTGCACCATTGAGCATGGTCAAGTTCACTATGAGGTTTTCTACTTTAGAACTGTCCGAGAACAACTTCTTGCGGTAAATATACGACAGAACCAACGGCACATTGCAGACGAGCACACGGAAGATATTGATGCCCTCGCCAGTAAACGATGAAACCGTATATTCCTCGCCCAACAGGGTCGTGATATTGACAACGGTACCAATCAGCGGGCGAAGAAGGAATCCTGCCGCCAGGAAAATTGCCAGCATCCAATAGGTCTTTTTTGCCCACGGCTTGAATTCCATGAACGGCACCAGCAGATACATCAGAGAATAGGGGTGGATCAGCGTCGCAATCAGGATACCCGCCAGAAATAGCAGCCATCTTTTTCTGAGCGCAAACATTGTCGCAATGACCGCAATGCCGACTGCCGCAGCCTGCTTAATGCCCGCAAAAGCAAACGTATAGCACCCGGTGGTAAACAGCAGAAAAACGGTCAGCGGATAATTTGCCGAATAGGCATGTACGAAAATGACGTAGCAGGCGACCGTCAGGAAGGCCCAGAACATCAGGAAATTCTGCGTGGACACGCCGCGCATGCTCAGCTGATAGTTCACCCAGTTGAACAGCGGATTCGCGCCGATGCTCTTATCAGATGCTTCCCACGAGCTTTCTGTAATCAACTCGTAGCCATGTCGATATGCGCCGGTATCATTACAGTGCGTCCGCAATCCTGCGAAGCCTGCCAGCAGAACGATGATCAATAGGGTACATAAAATCAATCGCTGCCGCCGATTGGACTTTGCAGGTCCGATCGAAACATGATCCGCGCACCACGCCAAGGCAATCGTTATGAGCATGAGGGTGACTAAATCGCGCATGTCAAATCTCCAAGTGTTTGATGGTTTCCGCCACAACGGCGGTTTTGCTGAACCTTTGCCGCATTCGCTCCCGGCCACGGCGGCCCATTTCACCCCGCCAGCTCTCCGGCAGCTCCACAAACCGCCGCATAGCCTCATACAGCGCGTCCGCGTCCCTCGCAGGGCACAGATAGCCGCTGACACCGTCCTCCACCGCCTCGCGGCAGCCGGGGATGTCGCTGGTGATGAGCGGTCTCCCGGAGGCGGCAGCCTCCAGCAGCACATTGGACATACCCTCATGATACGACGGAAGCACCACGCAGCTCGCCAAGGCGTAAAAGCGCTTCATATCCGACTGATAGCCGTGATACTTGACCACGCCAGCCTGCTCAAGCTCGTCCATAAGGGGCTTGTAGCCTTCCTCAAATGAGCCGACGATATGGAACTCCACATCGTCGCCATATTCCTGCTTCATCCGTTTTGCGGCGGCAAACAGCTCGTCCACGCCTTTTTCGTGCATGACACGGCCCACAAAGAGAAAACGCACTGGCCCCTCCTGCGAGTAGGGCTGGTAAGGGTAATCCTCCAGATTGACGCCCGCGCCGTTCAATACTACATCGCGGCCTTTTGGTACTACACCAGTGGCGGTGAGGGTATCCCGGTTTCCGGCATTCTCAAAAAATATAACCTTTGCGCCCTTCAACGCCGGTTTATAGAGCGCCAGCACGAAATTTTTCAGCCAGCCGCCGTTTTCAATGGCGCTGCCCAATCCAGTGATGTTCACGGCATAGGGGATGTGCGCCATCCGGCAGGCAAGGCCGCCGTAGATGTTGGGCTTGATGGTATAGGTCAGAACAATGCCGGGCTTGACTTTTTTCAGAATCGCCCGGTATTGGCAAAAAAGCTTGCTGTCATGAAGCGGATTCATGCCCCGCCGGTCGATGGGAAGTTCAATCACGCGGTCAGCCAAATGCAGAAGTTCATCCCAGCGGTCATTGTGCGGAACGGCAACTGTGACGCTGGCATACTTTTTTAGTTCTGAGATCAAGTCCTTGCGGAAATCGTAAAGGCCGCCGCTGTGATTAGCCAAAATCAAAATTTGCATGACCGCAACACCTTGTCTACCTTCGTGATAACTACGCTGTCGTACATCATCATAACAACATCTTCTTCGTAATTGCCGAATACAGGCGCGTTCTCGATGCTGTTCAGGTTGTTCTTAATAAGCTTAACAAAATCGACGCCCGCCCCATAAGCATGGAGATACGCGCCGCCAAAACGCGGATTGATCTCAGAGAGATAATACGTCCCGTCCTGATAAAAGAAATCCATATCCACAGGGCCGTTGAATTTCAGCAGTTCCGTGATTTGCTGAATGAATGCGAATAGTTTTTCATCCTTAAATGAAATGGTCTTGCTTGCTCCGCCAATTTTCGTTTCCAGCTTGCGCTTGGAAAACGCAGAAACTGCCTTGTGGCTAATGGTGTCAATATAAACGTCAGCATCCAGATCGCCGCCGTCCATCAGTCGCTGGATGATCAGTGTGGGATCTGCTTCGCACAGTGCTTTCAGCGTATCGGCATCCTGCACTTTTCGAGCGCCGACACTGCCACTGCCTGTTCTCGGCTTGACAAATACAGGGAATGCCAGAGTGCCGTTATCAATCGCCGCCATCGCGGAGGCATAGTCACCCCAAGTGTCCGGCGTTGGGATGCCATGCGCGGTGAGGTACTGATACATTTTGAACTTGTCAAAGCAGAGTTCTGCTGTCTCCGTATAGGGTGCAAGCACCTCTACGCCGATTTTCTCAAAGTGCGCGCGATTCTTCGCAAGTAGTTCAATTTCCGGGTCAATCAATGTTGTAACGGCATTGATCTTCTCTTTGCGGCAGATATCAAGAATCGTATCCAGATATGTAGGGTCATCTATGCGTGGAACAAGGTAATGCCTATCCGCCACATATAATGCAGGAGCCAAGTTGGACAGGTCCGCAGCAATGATCTTGTCAGCGGCATCCATTGACTTTCTAAAATCCTTTAATAACTCAACACGCCTTCCGGCACTGCAAAATAAGATGTTCACTTGACTTCCTCCACACTTTTTATGCTCCCCGTAAATGCTTCCATTGTTGCACTACCCTCTGCGCTGATCCCTTCGCGGGCGAAGACGCAGCGGACGGTCATGAAGATGATCTTCACATCCAGCGCAAAACTAACATGGTCTACATAGTCCACATCATAGGCAAACTTTTCTTCCCACGTCGCAAGGTTTCGCCCGTGCACCTGTGCCCAGCCGGTGAGCCCGGGGCGAACGTCATGACGGCGATGCTGCTCTTCGCTGTAAAGCGGCAGATACTTCACCAGCAGTGGTCTTGGCCCCACGATGCTCATCTTTCCGCGGAAGATGTCCCACAGCTCCGGCAGCTCGTCGATGCTCAGAGAGCGCAGCTTCTTTCCAAAGCCCGTCAGCCGTTCCTTGTCCGGCAGCAGCGCCGGTTTCGTCCCGCGCGTCGCTCATGCTGCGGAATTTGTGGAGCTTGAAGATCTTTTCGTCTTTCCCCGGACGATCCTGACAGAAGATCACGGGGCTGCCCAGCTTCACGCGCACAAGAATCGCCGTCACCACCAGCAGCGGCGACAGGACGATCAGCGCGCACCCGGACAGCACGATGTCCAGCAGGCGCTTGATGTATTTTTCATAAAACCCCGCCTTATGCCGCATCAGAACATCCCCCGGATGACCTCACACACGCGGTCCACATCGTCCATGCTCATCTTCGTATCGCTGGGCAGACATACGCCGCGTGCAAAGAGATCGTCGCCCACCGGCGCATCGCTGACGCTGACAAAGGGGCAGCTTGCGAAGACCGGCTGCAAATGCATGGGTTTCCAGAGGTAGCGCCCCTCGATGCCAGCCTCGTTCAGTTTTGCCAGCATCTCACCGGGCGTCACGCCGCAGCCCTCGTCCAGCAGAGCGACGGACAGCCAGCGGTTCGGCTCGGCGCAGTCCAGCTTCGGCTGCATGGTCAGCGGCAGACCTTTCAGGTTTTCAGAGTAGCGGGCGAAGATCGTCCGCTTCTGCTCCACGCGCAGCGGCAGCACCTTCATCTGCCCGCGCCCAATGCCCGCGCAGATGTTGCTCATGCGGTAGTTGTAGCCGATCTCCTCGTGCTGGTACCACGGCGCGTTCTCGCGGGCCTGCGTTGCCAGCTTCAGGGCATGCTTGGCTTCCTCTTCCGTCCGGCACAGCAGCATACCGCCGCCGGAGGTGGTGATGATCTTGTTGCCGTTGAAGGACAGGCCTCCGAACTCACCGAAGGTGCCGCACTTTTGCCCGTTGTATGTGGAACCAAGCGCCTCGGCTGCGTCCTCGATCAGGGGAACGTCATGCTCGCGGCAGATGGCGGTGATCTCGTCCAGCTTGGCAGGGTTGCCGTACAGGTGGACAACGACCACGGCCTTGGGTGTACCGTGCAGCGCAAAGGCGCGGCGCAGAGCGGCGGGGTCCATATTCCACGTCTCCCGCTCGGAGTCGATGAACACCGGCTTCGCACCGCAGTAGGCCACGGGATTGGCGGAGGCGGAGAAGGTCAGGCTCTGGCAAAAGACCGTGTCCCCCGCATTCACGCCCGCGAGGATCATGGCAAGGTGCAGCGCCGCCGTACCGGCAGAGAGGGCGACGGGATATCCCTTACCCATGTAAGCGCCCATCGATTTTTCAAACTCGTTGACATTCTCACCCAGCGGTGCGATCCAGTTTTTCCGAAATGCGTCGTTGATGTACTCCAGTTCATAGCCCTCGTCCGACATATGCGGGCTGGCCAGCAAAAGTCGTTTATCCATGTTCTTCTCCTATGTTTTTCGTCCACCGGATGCCAAAATATGCTTCGGTCGGGCGTATTCGCTTTAAAAGCACGACAAATCTGCGCCATTTCTTCCTGCCGCTACGGCATACAGAAATGCGCAAGTTCATCGATCCATGTATATTGCCGTCTCCCACCCGAAAAACGTTGGGATTAAGCCATTTTTATTACTTAATTATACTACATATGGATAAAAAACGCAATGCCTAACATAAGTGAAAAAGTGTGCTGGTTTGTCAATGAATCAGCACGCTTTTCCTCGTTCAGCAGATCATTTTCCGGTTGCACATGCTCCATTCATGTGATACAATGTTATTCAATAAAGAGAGCGAAAAATTCTCCGCAAGTGGCAACACGGTGAAGAAAGTATGGCTTGCTTGGAATGAAGGGTGTCAGATGAAAGAACCGGGGAACAACGCAATCCAGCTTTTCGACGATCAGAAGATCCGTGTGACATGGGATGTGGAACAGGAGGAATGGTACTTCTCCGTCGTGGATGTGGTCGGCGTTTTGACAGACAGTCCCGACTACAATACCGGGCGAAAATACTGGAACAAGCTGAAACAGCGTCTGAAAGGAGAAGGCAGTGAACTGGTGACAAACTGTCACCAGTTGAAAATGCGGCACGGTTGCCGGGCTGGGCAGAGCACGCAGAGAAGACCATAAATAGGGAATGAGTTCAAAAACAGCTACCGAGAAATTCTCGGAAACTGCCGTCGATGGGCAGCATACATCTCCGACTTTGATCGGCAGATAGCAAAATACTTAAAGGGCGGTGAGCCAAATTGATCGAACGCTTTGACATCGCGGGCTACGCCCGCATTTCCGTGGATGATGAGCAGGATCAGAAGAACATCTCCATCGAGAACCAGAAGGCCATCATCGAGGACTATGTAAAAACCCACTTCCCCGGCAGCACGCTGACGTTTTTTGAAGACCGCGACCGCTCCGGCTACACGTTCGAGCAGCGTGAGGGCTATCAGGAGATGCGCCGGGGGCTGATGTGGCACAAGTATGATATTCTCATCATCAAGGATTTTTCCCGCTTCTCCCGCCGCAACTCGCGCGGCCTCGTGGAACTGGAAGACCTGCGCGACGCGGGCGTGCGCATCATCTCCATCGGCGACGGGGTGGACTTCCCCAACGACGACGACTGGCTGAAAATCCAGTTCCAGTTCCTTGTGAACGAAATGCCCGTCACGGACACCTCCCGCAAGGTGCGCAGCGTTGTGAAGCGGCGGCAGAACGACGGCGAGTGGATCTGCGCCGCGCCCTACGGCTATCTCGTCACCGAGGACAAGCAGTTTGAGATCATCCCCACGGAGGCCGAGACCGTCCGCAGGATTTTTGACCTCTACAGCAACGCCGGTTGGGGCTACAAGAAAATCGCCAACTACCTCACCGATCAGGGCGTTCCCACGCCGCGCATGTCCGAGCGGATGCGCAAGGAGGCGGCGGGCAAGAAGACAAAGCGGGAGGCCAAGAACGCGTGGGCCATCGCCACGGTGCAGGGCATTCTGGACAACGATTTCTATATCGGTACGCTGCGGCAGGGCAAGTACACCCGCGCCAAAATCAACGGCAAGGAGATCAAACGCAACGACGACGAGCACATCGTCATCGAGAACCACCATCAGGCCATCATCGACTACCGCACCTTCGCCATCACCCGCGCCCTGCGGGAAAAGCGCAGCCGCAGCAACTATCGCGGCGTGAAGATCAACGACAACGTGTACTCCGGCTTTTTGCAGTGCGGCGACTGCGGCAGTCCGCTGTTCGCCATGAGCCGCAGCGACTTGGCCCCGGCCTACACCTGCGGGACGTATCACCGGCGCGGCCTCAAGGGCTGTACCAGCCACCACATCCGCGTTGATAAACTGGACGAGCTGCTGAAAGGCTATGTGCGCAAGCTGGCGGACAGCTCTGCCGCCATGCTCGAGCAGCTCAATGAGGAACTGAAGCGCGAGACCGAGCAGGTGGCGGAAACGGAGCAGTCTGCGGACAATCTCGCCGAGGTGCTGGCCGATCTCACCGAGGAATTGAAGGTCACGAAGCGTCAGCGCATCCGGGAGATCATGAAAAAGCCGGAGCAGGAAGCCTCCATCGAGGCACTGTATGACGAGATGGAAGCAGACCTGCAAAAAAAGATCGACGGCATCAACCACCAGATCGACCTGCTGAGCGACAAGCGCAACACCATCATTCAGGTGAACCGCGTGGCCAAGACCGCCATCGACGTGTTCCGCGACATTCTGGAAAAGGACAAGCTGGAACGGAACGATCTGGAGCTGCTGATCGACAGGATCCTCGTCTTTGAGGATCATTTAGAAATTAAGCTCAAAACTGACATCGACACGTTGCTGCGCTGTGGAACCCTCCCCGCAGAAACGGAGGACACCGCAAATTTTCGTGAAGGCACGGAAAATATCGAATTACAATCTGTGGGGGCGGATCCCCACACCCGCCCGCGGGTCGATGAGGGCATCGACCCCTACGAAACAGAACTCGTCCAAAGCGCTAAGAACCGCGAGGACAAGGTTTTCCGTGTCCATGTTATCAGCAACGGCGACCCGTTGGAGATTTACACCACCCGGGAGGGGGAGGTCATTTTTAAGAAATACTCCCTGATCGGCGGGCTGGAGGATTTTGCAGCACAGTTCTGCGATGTGCTCAACCGCAGCAGCGGCTTTACCGCCGCCGTGACCGACCGGGACGCCATCATCGCCATCACCGGCTCCGGCAAGCGGGAGCTGCTGGGCAAGCCGCTGTCCGACGTCCTGGCTCAGGTCATGGAACAGCGCAGCATTTATCAGTATCAGGGTTCCGGGCGGCCGCTGCCCGTCTCCGACAGCAGCGACCGTTACACGGTGGCTGTGGCGGCGCCTATTCTCTGCGAGGGGGATGTGCTGGGCCTGGTGCTGTTTCTGTCGTCGGACGCGCAGATCCCCGGCGAGGGGGAGTACAAGCTGGCCCAAACCGTATCCGCCTTTTTGGGGCGGCATATGGAGACGTAAACAACAATGCCGGAGGCAGCCGCCTCCGGCATTGTTCTTCTTGGTTTACTCGCCCAGCTGATCGCTGACCAGCTGCGTCAGGGATTCCACAGCCTCCTTGGCGTCGGGACCGTCGGCGATAAGGGTGATGGTGGTGCCCTTCACGATGCCCAGGGAAAGAACGCCCAGCAGACTCTTGGCATTCACCCGGCGCTCATCCTTTTCCACCCAGATGCCGCTCTTGAATTCATTGGCCTTCTGGATGAAGTAGGTGGCAGGACGGGCGTGCAGACCCACCTCATTGTTCACGGTAACTTCCTGTGTAAACATTCCATTGCACTCCTTTTATGAAGCATTTTCGAAAAATGCGGGGACATACTTCTCTCACACTATAATATTATACCGAATCGGTGAAAGAAAGCAATGTCCAAAGCTACAAATTCTTTAAGTAAGGTCTGAAAAAATGTTTGACCCTTTTGGCGGAATCCACAAACCGCAGTCGTTATTTCAGCTCAACGACTGTGACTCCGGCCTCGCCTTCGCCATACCGGCCCAGTCGGAAGCTCTTGACGGCCTTGTTCCGCTTGAGCATCTCGTGAACGGCCTTGCGCAGAGCGCCGGTACCCTTGCCATGGATGATGGTCACGGTGCCCAGCTTGGCCATGACGGCGCTGTCGATATAGTTCTCCACCACGCTCTCGGCCTCCAGAGTCTCATAGCCCCGGATGTCCAGCTCCGAGGCGGCCCGGGATTGCAGATTCAGCTTGGCGCTGCCGCCGGAGGCCGGCGCGGCGGGCTTTTTCTTGGGCTGGCCCTCCGGCAGGCGCACCTGCTGGGCCTTGACGGTCATCTTCATCTTTCCGGCCTGCAAAAGCAGGGTGCCGTCGTTGTTGACGGCCAGCACCGATGCGGCCATCTTTACGCCGGGCAGCTCCACCAGGTCCCCCACCTCAATGGGACGGCTGGGAGTATAGACAGGCTCCTGGGGCTGGTCGTGGATGTGCAGGGCGTCCTGGGCCTGGTTCAGGCTGTGCCGCACGGCGGCTTTGGCGTCGTTGAGTTCCTGGAAGCTGAGCTGCTTTTGCTGCTGACGGCGCAGCTGGTCCAGCTGGGCGAAAATTTCGTCCGCCTGGGCCTGGGCCTGACGCACAATGCGCTTGGCCTCGGCCTCGCCCTTGGTGCGGGCGTTGTCCTTGGCTTTTTCCATTTGCTCCCGGAACGTCCGGGCTTTGCGGGCGTCCTCCTCCCGCTGGCGCCACAGGCGGTCGGCCTCGGCCTGGGCCTTCTCCAGCCGCTGGCGCTTTTCCTCCAGCTGGGTCAGCACGTCCTCGAACCGGACGGAGTCGCTGTCCATCTGGGCCTGGGCCGCCTGGATGACGGATTCGTCCAGCCCCAGCCGCCGGGAGATGGCAAAGGCATTGGATTTGCCGGGAATGCCGATCAGCAGCCGATAGGTGGGCCGCAGCGTCTGCACGTCGAACTCGCAGCTGGCATTTTCCACCCCGGCGGTGGTCATGGCGAAGGTTTTCAGCTCGGCATAGTGGGTGGTGGCGGCGATCAGGGCTCCCTGGCTGCGGGCACTTTCAATGATGGCAATGGCCAGGGCTGCGCCCTCCACCGGGTCCGTACCGGCGCCCAGCTCATCGAACAGCAGCAGGCTCTTGTCGTCCACCTCCCGCAGGATCTGCACAATGTTGGACATATGGGCGGAGAAGGTGGACAGGCTCTGCTCAATGCTTTGCTCGTCGCCTACGTCCGCCAGCACCCGGTGGAATACACGCACGGCGCTGCCGCTGTCGGCAGGGATATGCAGGCCGCACTGGGCCATCAGACACAGAAGGCCGATGGTTTTCAGGGTAACGGTCTTGCCGCCGGTGTTGGGGCCGGTGATGACCAGGGTGTCGAACTGCTCACCCAGCT
>OLPE01000731.1_pt1 | contig 26452 bp, 24 predicted proteins | sample 1671901 | NCBI WGS metagenome assembly OLPE01 (sample SAMEA3136624, study PRJEB25190) | human gut metagenome | biome: human gut; feature: human-associated habitat; material: faeces | place: Austria | collected 2013 | reverse complement strand
TACGGTTTATAAATAGTGTATGTTGTTCAGAAGTATCTATCCATAGTTTAGCATAGAATGGGCAGCAATACAATTGAATTATTTTGCAGGAGCGTCCGTCAGACCAAGAATTATATATCCGTTGTTGGATTAAGGAAAGATATGAGGCAGGAAATACAGTAAGCGCTTAACTTTCGAGTACCATAGAAAATTAAGCGCTTACTTTACAAATAAAATCAGTTTACAGCCGGTTTTCTAAAAAGATTAAAAATCCCTGTCTGCTCAATCAATCTTGTGATAGTAAAGAAGATAAAGGAATCAATTGGCCACATGATCAGGTTCTTTACCGTACGCATTGGAAGGATTGCCAGGAAGCCCTTTCCGTAGAGCATGTCCAGCCATAAGGTGTTTAACAGGACATTTACGATCAGAACCACTACCAGTTTTGCAATCAGTACACGGCGGAAGGTGAGTTTATGCTTGTAGTAAAAACATCCGTAAATAAATGCCGCGAGCATTGCATTAAAGGTGAAGCCAAAGAAAAATGGTCCATCAGGGCGGATAAAGAATTTCACAATATCCAGCACACCAGCGAACAGGCATCCTGTAACAGGTCCAAACAGATAATCCGCAATCTGATTTGGAATACCGGAAAATCCAATTTTTACATAGGGACCGATGTTGATAGAAGCGACTGAATTTAAGATCAGTGCCAGGGCAGCGAGCATTGCACAGACTGCCAGGGTAGAAGTGGTTTTCAGCTCTTTGGCTGAAGTGAGAAACATGTTCTTTGTTTTCTCCATAAAAAAATTACCTCCTTTTCTTTTTCGCTCACAATAGGAGATAATCTATGGATTCATATTTATCTTCTGTTGCAGCGAGAAGCAATCCACGAACCGCAAGATTTCTCTTTTCGTCCTCCGGCAACTCTCCATCCGGAAGGCACTTTACGCTCATGAACTTACTCTGCATTACTTTACAAGGGACAGTATATAGCAGATTGCTGAAAAAAGCAAGTAAAAAATACGTAAAGTTAGATAAAAATGCGGGCTTCAGGAATACCAATACCTATTGACAATCCTATTTATACCGCGGTGGACGCTGCAATGCGGTAGCGGCCATGGCAGGCGGTGTTTTAAAGCTGCATCCGAAGATCGTGGTGGGAAATGGTGCTATGAATGCTTTCAAAAAATATCGGGGGAAAATTGCTTCTGTGATCATGTCCTACGTAAAAAATATGGAAAATGACTTAAAAAATGCGAGACCGGAACGTGTGTTTATCACCCATTCCGGCTGTGACCGGGAAACAGTAGAGACGGTGTGGTTTCCAGCCATTGCGGTCTGGGTACGCTTGGCGTTTTGTATATTGCGTTATGATTTTTCAAACACGCTCTAAGGCGGACCGTTTATATCTTGGGAAAAATATGATCCAGATCGCGGCTGCCCATGGAATGACGGTTTACCCATGCGGGGAAGGACAGGAACTGGCTGCTTATGGCGCCGACTGCAGCGGCTGCATGACAAAGCGAACCTACGAGAAAGCACTTCATACCACATTTGCGATCCCGAAGAAACAGCCTCTTCGAAAGGCGTGCGCCTGTTTTATGGGAAATGACATTGGAGCGTATAATACCTGTCTCCATATGTGCAGATACTGCTATGCCAATTACGATTCCAGAACCGTAAAACAAAATTATGCCTTCCACGATCCCGCCTCCTCGACGGGCAGATGGTGCTGGAGTTTAGCTGAAAAGAGGTTGATCGTAAGCTTGAGGGGGCTTGTAAATTCCTCTGGCGATGTTATAATGAAAATGGATTTTTTAACAAGTAAAATCCGGCGCGAGCCAGAGGCGGAGGTTGGCTTCCATAAAATACAAAAAAAGGAGCGAATAAAAAATGGCAAAAGTATTGATCAGCCCTTCCAAATATTTACAGGGCGCAGGAGAAATGAAAAACATCGGAACCTATGCAGCGAACTGCGGAAAGAAAGCCCTGGTTCTGATCAGTAAAGGCGGTTATAAGAGAATTGGAAAAATGATCGAGGACAGCTTTGCGGCAAGCGACTGCGATGTGGTTTTTGATTATTTTAACGGAGAGTGCTGCAATAGCGAGATCAACCGTCTGGTAGAAATTGTGAAAGAAAGCGGCTGTGACCTTACCATCGGTATTGGCGGAGGCAAGATTTTTGATACAGCCAAGGCAGTGGCATACTATGCAAAAACACCGGTGTTTATCTGCCCGACCATTGCTTCCACAGATGCACCATGCAGTGCATTATCCGTTGTATACACAGAGGAGGGCGTTTTTGAAAAATACCTGTTCCTTCCTGCAAATCCAAATCTGGTGCTTATGGACACAGATATTATTGCGAAATCACCTGTTCGTCTCACAGTAGCAGGAATGGGAGATGCCCTTGCAACTTATTTCGAAGCAAGAGCATGCAAACAAAGCGGCGCAGCCTCCTGTGCAGGGGGTAAGACCACAGAAGCCGCCATGGCCCTTGCAAAGCTTTGCTTTGATACCCTGATGGAAGAAGGTATAAAAGCCAAAATCGCACTGGAAGCCGGGGTATGCACACCTGCTGTAGAGAAGGTTATTGAGGCAAACACCCTGTTATCCGGAATCGGTTTTGAAAGTGCCGGACTTGCAGGCGCACATGCAATCCACAACGGATTCACTGTTCTGGAAGAGTGCCACCACATGTATCACGGAGAAAAGGTTGCTTTTGGAACTCTCACCCAGCTGGTTCTGGAGAATGTTCCACAGGAAGAATTAGAGGACATCATTTTATGGTGCATCGAAGTAGGCCTTCCAGTCACCTTAAAAGAGCTTGGCGCAGAAAACGTCACAGATGAACAGCTCATGGAAGTAGCTAAAACCGCATGCTCTGAGAACGATACCCTTCACAACATGCCATTTGAAGTAACACCGGAAACGGTATTTGCAGCAATGAAAGCAGCAGATGCATATGGCAGATATTATCTTGGAGAAAACTAAGACTAAATTAACGGAATAATGCAATTGAGGAGATTTTCTGATAAAATGAAAAGAGTAATTACCTATGGAACCTTTGATTTGCTTCACTATGGGCACATTAACCTGCTTCGCAGAGCCAAGGAGTATGGAGACTATCTGATCGTGGGACTTTCCACAGACGAATTCAACTGGAATGAGAAGCAGAAGAAATGCTATTTTTCCTATGAAAAAAGAAAACAGCTGCTGGAAGCCATCCGGTATGTGGATCTTGTGATCCCTGAAGAAAACTGGGAGCAGAAACGGACAGATGTAAAGGAATATCATGTGGATACCTTTGTGATGGGAGATGACTGGAAGGGAAAATTTGATTTTCTCAAGGAGGAAGGCTGCGAAGTCATTTATCTTCCACGCACACCGGAAATCTCCTCCACACAGATCAAAAATGATCTGAATATGAAGAAAGAAAACGATAACAGATAAGAAAACAAAATGAAACTGCCGCAAATGGGAAATACTATCCCTGGCGGCAGTCTTTTTTGTGCTGGAAAGTGCAGTTTCCTGCCGCAAACATTGACTTTCGTAAAGATTTCTTTATAATATAGTAATGATATGATAAAATTTGGGGACATCTACGTGAGGAAATAAATATGGAAACAAAGATCAATCTGGAAGACTGCTATCTAAATAAGGAAACCATGCAATATTGCTGCTGGAACCAGAATGAGGATGGACAGATTGTATATGAAGAAACACCTGCATTTAATCTGAATGGAACAGACGATATTCTGGCAGATGTGTGCGGGGATAGAAGCGGGAAGGTAAAGGTAACGCTTAAGGAAAAGAAGCTCTCTGATTTTGAGCAGGTAAGGGTGCTTCTTGCCGGGGTAAAAAATCAGGAAATTTATATTCTGCCTGTAACGGATGTACAGAGCGACTGTGAATTTACCATTGATACCAGTATCCTTCTTCCTGCCATGGAATATGGAAGAAATAAAAGCGTGCGAATCCTTCTGGAGACCATAGCAGATGGACAATATTTCCGATATCGTCTGGCTGATAAAGGCCGGGCAAAGCAGGACAAGGATCTGCAGAAAGGGAAAAAAGTCTGGATCTGTGAGCAGGCCTGCTCCGAAAAGCTCCTGTTAACCCAGGAGGGCGCCAAAGACATTGCATACACCCTGTGCGTCTACATGGATCAAAAAGGAAGATGGCTGTTCGGACTTTGCGCCAACTGGCGAATCCACAAAATGACACAGATGTGCCATCTGCGCTATCTTACCATCAATAAGAACCTTCTGAAGCTCAGACTGGTTACAGATGCAGATAAATATGGCTATTTCCCTGACAAGGTCCTGTTTCGATTCAGAAGCAAGCTGGAGGCAGAACGGGAAGCGTACAGCTTTACGATCAGAAAAAACAGACTGAGAAATAATCTGCGCCGCTTTGAGGCAGAGCTGGATCTGGACCAGGTGGAGTGGAAAAGCCTGTACTGGGATGTGCTGGTGGTATTTTTGAATCCGAAAACCGGGGACAGATATGAAGCTTCTGTATCCATGACCAGAAATTACCGCTTATTCACCGCGTTTTTATACAGCGGAAAATATAAAAAAGAAAACGGATTTTTCCTGTATCCCTACAATACGTCATCCAAGAATCTTGCATTCCAGTATCGCGAGGAAGGCGAATATGACAGATGGGACTTCCGTATGAAGGAAATGGTCGCATTTTTCCTTTACCGCCTGTTAAAGCCTTACTGGGACAGCCAGCAGATTCAGCTGGTATATGAGAAATTCTGCATGATGGCCCAGGACAACGGCTACTATTTCTTCAAATACTGCATGGAAAACGGGGAAGAAAAGAGGCAGAAAAATCACATTTATTATGTGATCGATAAGAATGCACCGGACCGTGAGAAGCTGCGTCCGTACAAAAATCGGGTAGTGGATTTCATGAGCATCCGCCATATGATCTACATGCAGGCAGCGAAGCTTCTGGTGAGCACAGACACCCGAAATCATTTGTACGCTATGCGTCAGAGAGGCAGTATCCTGAAGCGCTACCTGAGAAGAAAGGATCTTGTATTTCTCCAGCACGGCGTAACCGCCCTGAAGAAAGTGGATTTCTTCTATGGCAAGGGAAAAGCAGGTTCCTGCAATCTTTTCGTGGTAACCTCTGATTTCGAGAAAGGAATCATAGAGAAATATTTCGGATACGCAGAGGACGAGATCGTAAACAGCGGTTTTGCCAGATGGGATGTGCTGGAGGATAAATCAGAAGGCCTTCGGGAAATCCTGATCATGCCTACCTGGAGATCCTGGCTGGAAAATGCAACGGCAGAGGAATTCAAAAAAAGCGATTATTTCCGGAACTACATGGAGCTTCTGAATTCCAGGCGTTTCCACGATTTCCTGGAAAAGAACGACCTGTGCGCTAATTTTTATCTTCACTCCAAGTTCCGTGAATTTATGCAGGACTTTTCCGTGGAATCCAAGAGAATCCGCCTGATCGCATTTGGGGAAGAGCCTGCCAATGAGCTGATGATGCGCTGCAAAATGCTGGTAACCGACTATTCCAGTGTGTGCTGGGATGTATTTTACCTGGATAAACCTGTTGTATTCTTCCAGTTTGACCGGGAAAAATACGAGGAAGCACACGGAAGCTATTTGGATATGAGTAAGGAATTATTCGGAGAGTGTGCGGACAATGTGGAAGGGCTTCTTACTTATATGGAAGAATGCGCAGCCGATCATTTCGTGATCAAACCCCAGTACGATGCCATGCGTACCAACTTCTACAAATATTTTGACGACCAGAACAGCAGGCGAATCTGTGATGCCATTGTGGAAAAATGGGGCAAAAAGAAGGAAGAAGAGAAAGCAGATGAGCAGGAATAACGGCGGGACAGGGAGCAGCAGAAGGATTAGGAAAACCAGCGGAGCTGGTAACGGCAGCAGAATGCAAAGCAACAGCGAATGTAGTGGGAATCGAATTATTACTGTGACAAGGCTGAAAGTAAAAGGCTCTGATTTTACGGTATATGCGCAGGCGGGCAAAGCTTTGAAAATTGAGAAAGCAGTGCTGAAATCCCGAAATATTGTCCGACCGGCAGAATATCCGCTGGAATATGAGTTGCTTCCGAAAGGAAAAGAAAGGCATTTTTCAGGAAGGCATCAGTTTTCAGAAGAGCAGCAGGCCTCCGGCAGGCAGCCGTTTCAGATCCGGATCTGGGGCAGCACAGGGAATATGACTTTATGGGAGGGTGACTGGGATGTGTATCTTTACACCGAAGAGGGAGAAATTTTGCCTGTAATTCTGGATGGGGTCACACGGCTGAAGCTTCTCTTTGGAAATTACGAGATTCCAAAGGGGAATCATATTTTATTTCCAATGGCAAGTACGAATCATATGCTTACGCTCCATGATCGGCTTCGGGCCTCATACGACAGTACCGCTACGGCAGTGAAAGAGAATGTCATCTATCTGTTTTACATGCTCACAAAGCCAGTGTGGAACAGGAAAAAAATATGGGTGATTTATGAGAAATACTGTACAGAAGCCCAGGATAACGGTTCCTATTTTTTCAAATACTGTATGGAAAATCTTCCGGAAAAAGAAAAAAAGCATATTTATTTCATTCTGGACAAGAAGTCACTCCAGTGGCCGCAGATGAAAAAATATGGCCGGAATCTGGTTCCTTTTATGAGTGCAAGACATATGTTGTACATGTTGGCAGCCCGGATTTATGTGGCTTCAGATGCCAGAAATCATGGATTTGCGTGGAAGCCTAAGCCTAATATTATTACCAGGCAGATTAGTCAGAAGAAAATGCTGTTTTTGCAGCACGGCGTAACTGCCCTGAAACGGGTAGACAAACTATTCGGAAAAAACGGTTCCGCCCCTATGACCTATTTTGCCGTCACCTCAGAGTTTGAGCAGAAGATCGTCACAGAGAACTTCGGATATGCCAAAGAAAACGTGCCTATTCTTGGCTTTACTAGATGGGATGTCCTGGAAAATAAAGCCAGACCAGATGAGAAAAACATCCTGATCATGCCCACCTGGCGCCCCTGGCTGGAAGAGCAGTCCGATGAAGTATTCCGGGAAAGTGAGTACTGCAGACGGTACCGACAGCTGCTGGAAAATCCAGAATTGGGAGCATTCCTGCGGGAAAACAATGTGAAGATCATTTTCCACATTCATCCCAAAATGAAGGAATTCCTGGAAGCATTTCAAACAGAAAATGACCAGGTAAAGCTGATTGTCCAGGGCAGCCAGCCCTTAAACGAGCTGATCATGAAATGCTCCATGCTGATCACCGACTATTCCAGTGTGAGCTGGGACGTCCACTATCTGGCTAAGCCGGTTCTGTTCTATCAGTTTGACTATGACCTGTATCAGCAGGCAAATGGAAGCTATATTGATATGACCAGGGACTTATTCGGAGACAGATGTCTGGATCAGGAATGCCTCGTAAAGAATATAAAAGAATATATAGAAAATAATTTTAAGGAAAAAGAAAGGTATGCACAGATGCGAAAGGAGCATTTTGCATACACAGATCATAACAACAGCAGGCGTACTCTGGAATTTCTGAAGTCCAGAGGCTGCTGAGGGAAAGGAAAAGAAATGAGCGAATTACCAAACAGCTCAAAAGAGCGAAAGAAATATCTGGATGCAGCAAAAGGCTGGGGAATCACAATGGTGGTGTTTGGGCATATTACTTCTCTGGGAAATCCCATAGACCTATGGTTTGCAGCATACAAAATCCCCATATTTTTCATTGTTTCCGGCTACCTGCTCTGCATGCGCCAGTCATTTCGCAAGATGAGTGCCAGCCAGTATATATGGAAGCATTTCAAAAGTCTTATGATTCCATATTTTGGATACAGTGCCATTGTAATGCTGTATAATATGCTGGTTTGCCTTATGAAAGGCACCGGACGCGCACAGATGTATTCGAAATTTGTGTACCAGGCCTACACCACACTGAGCCTGAGAGGAATCAGTGCTCTGTGGTTCCTGCCGGCTTTGTTTTTTGCGCAGGTGATCTTTATCCTGGTAATGAAAGCAAAGAGCAATCTTGTGCGGATCGCCAGTGGAATCCTGTCTGTGGTTATCACGGTGTACACTTCAGACACTCTGCTTCCAATGCTGAAGGCCATGCTCACCGAAAGACAGTACAAAATCGTGTCATTTCCCATCCTGGCAGTGAGTAAGGGAATTCTGGGATTCTGGTTTATCGGGGCAGGGTATCTCTGCTTTATGCTTTTTAGCAAAATCAAAGAGAGAAATCTGCGATTTGTCATCGGTGCGGTGATGTTCGTGGCCACTATTTTCCTGTCGCAGAGAAACCTTCATGTAGACATCAACCTGCTTCGAATCGGAGACAGTCATCTGATGTTTTACATAAACGGAATTCTTGGCTCCATGGGAACCATTCTGGTTCTGGAATATCTGGAGAAATGGTGGAAGATGACTTATCTGGAATTTGCGGGAAAAAATTCCCTGATCATTATGGCAACCCATGGAACCCTGGGCTTCAAAGTCCTTGTGATCAAAGGATGGAAGGCAATCTACACCCTGTCAGAGACTGCAGGACCAAGATACTATCTGGAATGTACCGGCATTCTGGCAGAGCTGATGCTCATAGAATGCGGTGTAGTTTCCATTATCAATCAATATTTTCCATGGCTTACAGGGAAATTTAAGAAAAAAACTAAAAGAGGAAGCATACATGGGGAAACTGAAAAGCCTTTTGAAGGCAGAGCTGGTCAGTCATAGGGTTACGAAAAAGCCGGACCCGGGAATCTGGATTTTTTCATCTACAGATAACGCACATTACAATTACAATTCCCGCTATCTGTTTGAATATGTAAAGGATAACCTTCCGGAGATTACACCCTATTTTGTGATCAATGATGAGAAGCTAAGAAAAAAGCTTGGTGATAAGTACGGCGAACAATATTTTATAGAGACCTGCTCCATTGAGGGTATGAAAAAGGCTCTGTCAGCAGGAGTATGGTTTACCTCAGCAGGACTTCCTGTTTACGGCACAGGCCTTGGGAAAAACAGGACAATTGTAAACCTGTGGCACGGGATCCCTCTGAAAAAAATCGCATTGATGGACCCTAATCTTTCCCGCCTTGCCAGAATCTATTTTAAGAAAATTTTTACAGAAAATTATACCTTTGTGCTGACCTGCTCAAGCCGGCTGATTCCTGTGATGGCAGAAAGCTTTCAGATTTCAACCGACAAGATAAAAGTCTGGGGACAGCCAAGAAATGATGTGCTCTTTACAAAGACAGATAAAGAGAAGGTATTGGGAAGCATGTATCCCGATCTTCCATCCTGCAAAAAGGCTATCCTCTATGCTCCAACTTTCCGGGACTACGGCGTGACCAGCCTGTTTCCTTTCAAAGATTATGACAAAAAAGCACTGGATGCATTTTTGAAAAAGGAGGACGCCGTTATTTTCCTTCGCACTCACATCAGCGAGCAGGGAAATGCAGGCCCCTATCTATCTGACCGGGTAAGATATCTGGGCAATGAACAGGCTGAAGACATTATGGATATAGCCGATATTTTTGATATTCTGATTACCGATTATTCCAGCATTTACATTGACTATCTGCTTCTTGACAGGCCGCTGATTTTCCTTCCCTATGACAAGGAGCAGTATTTAAAGGGCCGTGGAATGAACTTTGAGTACGATAAGGTGACACCAGGCGCAAAGCCGGACAGCCAGCAAAAATTTATAGATGTCATAGCAGAGATCTGTCATGGAAGAGACCGCTATCAGCAGGAGCGGCAAAAATGCAATCTGTTTTTCAATGAGATCCAACAGCCCTGTATGAAAAATATCTGTGATGAGGTAAAAAAGCATGTCGGCATGGACTAAAATAAAGAAAAAATTAAAAAGCGGCACCTGGTATCCCTTTTACAATACCTTTTATGAGAAAACCAGGATCGATCCACACCTGATTTTGCTGGAATCCAGAAGCGGAAGAGGCATGGAAAGCAATATTTTTGCAATTCTGCGGGAGCTGAACCGGGAAGAATATAAGAACTATACCATTGCTTTGGCCTGCCGCAGCGACTACAGAGATTCTGTGGAAAAAAAGCTGCAGCACTATGGATTAAGGGTAGATCATCTGGTGAAGTTTGGAAGCATTTTTTATTATCGAATGCTTTCCAAAGCCGGATTTCTCATCAATGACTCTACGTTTCCGGGACGCTTTATTAAAAAAGATGGACAGATCTATCTGAATGTGTGGCACGGAACTCCTCTGAAATGCATGGGAAGAGACAACCTGGAGGAGCGCTACAGCATGGGAAATGTTATGCGAAATCTTCTGATGTCCGATTACCTGCTTTTTTCCAATGTGTTTATGGAGGAAAAAATGCGGGGAGCTTACATGCTGGATAATCTGTATCAGGGGCAGTTTATTCATGAATGCTACCCAAGAAATGAGATCTTTTTTCACCCGGACAAAGGAGAAGCCCTGAAAAAGAAATTCGGCTTCGGGAACCTGCAGGTATCTGTCTACATGCCCACCTTCCGGGGGAAGGCTGATGCAGTTGACAGCAAGGACTCTGTAAAGGAAATGCAGGGCTATCTGGACGTTCTTGATCAGTGTCTGGATGAAGATCAGCTGCTTCTTGTTAAGCTTCACCCCTTTGTGGGAAATGGGCTGAACCTGTCCGGTTATCAGCACATTCAGAAATTTCCGGAGGGCTATGATACCTATGAGGTTCTGAATATGTGTGATGTGCTGATCACCGATTATTCCAGTGTTATGTATGACTTTGCCAACTCCGGTAAAAAGATTATCCTGTTTGCTTATGATATTGAGGATTATGCAGGAAGCAGGGGCATGTACGAGGACATCAGGACCTATCCTTTTCCTTTGGTGCGCACGCCAAAAGAGGTGGCAGACCTGTTAAAAACACCTGTCAAAGAGCTTGATGAAGCCTTCCGGAAGAAGTACGGAACCTATGAACAGGGAAGCGGAATCCGAAACCTCTGCCATCATGTGATCCTTGGAGAAAACCTCTGCCACACTGCCTCTGCCAGTGAAAATCAAAAGAAAAACGTACTGATCTATGCAGGAGATTTCCAACAGAATGGAATCACCACCTCCTTTTTAAATTTGATGAAGGAGCTTGATCAGGAAAAATACAACTATTTTGTTTCCTACCGCATGAATTCCCTTAAGGAAGCACCCTGGCGGCTAGATTGCCTGCCTCATCAGGCTAATGTGTATCCTCTTGGAAGCGAAATGAATATGGATGTGATTACTGCTATCTGTCAGGGACTTTACATGAAGCTGGGAATCCGCACAAAAAGACTTACACATGCCTATGCAAGAGAATGGAAAAAGCATTTCGGCAATTCCAGGTTTCAGGCAGTTCTTCACTTTAATGGTTACGAAAATTATATAATTTCCATGTTTGAGCAGGCACCTTTTCCAAGAACCATCTGGGTGCACAATGACATGGGAAAAGAGATTGAGAGAAAGAAAAATCCAAATAAATATGTGCTTCATGACGCCTATGCCTCCTATGACCATGTGGCTGCGGTAAGCCGGGACATTGCAGGTGCTGTGGCTGCAATTGGAGGCCGCGAGGACAATATCACCGTCATTCCCAACTGCCAGGATTACGAAGGAATCAAAAGGCGGTCCGGGGAAGCCATCTGCTTTGACCAGGAGACAAAATGTACCGTTTCCCTTAAGAAGCTTCAGGAGGTGCTAAATGGCAGCGACCGAAAATTTATCAATATCGGACGCTTTTCCCAGGAAAAGCAGCACAGCCGTCTGATCCAGGCCTTTGAGCTTTTCTGGAAGAAAAACAAAAATACATGGCTGATTATAATCGGCGGAGCGGGAAATCTCTATGAACAGACCTGCCAGCTGGCAAAAAACAGCGCTGCCGGCAGCCATATTATTCTGATTCGAAGTATACGAAATCCTATGCCCATATTGAAGGCAAGTGATCTGCTGGTTTTATCCTCAGATTATGAAGGCCTTCCTGTAGTCCTGTTTGAGGCAGCAGTACTGGGGGTTCCCTTTGTGGCAACAAATGTCCCGGGAGCACGCTGCTTTTGTGAGGACTATGGCGGAATGCTGATAGAACCCTCTGTCTTGGGTGTTTTGAAAGGTATGGAGGCCTTTGAAAGGGGAGAATGCAAGGCACCAAAGATTGATTGCAGGGAAAACAACCGAAAATCCCTGGAGCTGTTTGAAACCCTTCTGCAGAAGACCTGAGACAAAAGAGAAAACGCTTGCAGCAAGAAAAGGTGTGCTGCGAGGAAGCTTTATTATGAGAGGAAAGTAAATGACTGAAAAACAGCAATATCTTCTGAAATTGTTTCGGGAGATTGACGAAATGTGTAAAAAGCATAACCTGAGATATGTAATGGCCGGAGGCAGTCTCATCGGTGTGGCGCGAAACGAAGGCTTTATTCCCTGGGATGACGATGTGGATATCTATATGCCAAGAGACGACTGGAACAAGCTGGTGGAGCTATCCGACCAGGTGCTTCCTCCAAATCGTGCGTTCCAGTGTGTGGATGTGGACAGAAGCTATACCAATACGTTCCCGAGGTATGCCTCTACAGACACCTGTGCCATTCACAGACACCAGATCATCGGAAAGGACAAGGCAGGAGAGATCATTGACGTACTGACTTTGGATCCTATTCCGGATGACGACAGGGAATACGAAAAATACAGAACACACCTGATGATCTATTCAGATCTGATCAACATAGCAGTGGTGTACGGAAACCGTTACGAGGTACCGGTTCATCTGTATCTGAAATATCTTTTTTCCTATCTCTTCCTTGGAAAAGAGAGAACCTTGAAAAAGCTGGAAAAAATCATGTTTTCCTACAAAGAAGAGGAATGCAGCCGCTATGCAATGCGCTGGGGCGGCTGTCCCTTCCTGTTTGATAAGGACATGATGTTCCCTGTTAAATACGGCAGATTTGAGGGCGTAGATGTAATGATCCCCAATAAAGTCAGTGATTACCTGATCTGGCATTACGGGGATGAATGGTCCTACATTCCCCCTCACGGGGAAAGAGAATCTCATGACGCAGTGGAATGTCACCATATGAATTATGAGGAATTCCGAAAAGAATATATGCCTAAGCTGGATACCTTCCGTCTGCGAAAAGATGCGGTGTTCCGCAAGCTTTACTACATGGCCACTGCAAAACGCTCCCACAGGCTCATACGCAAAAGACAGGAGCTGTTAGGGGAGGCTACTGCCCAGGATCTGATGAATAGGCTGGAGCAAAAGAAGGTTTCGCTGGAAGCTCTTCTGGAAAAAAGAGATTTCCATACTCTGAATCAGATTTTCGGAGATTACTTCCGGGTGCAGCTTAGCGCAGATTTTATCGGAAGAGAAGAATTTGTGCATATTTATAATTTCTATCATCCGGTTCTTATTGATATAAAGGAAGAGGTTTTTATGGCAGCTATGCTGACCCTTCTTTATTCCGAGAAGGTGTCCAAGGCATACAGAATGCTCAGAGTCCGGGAAAAGCTGCAGGGGCTTTCTCCTGCCATGGAGGCACTTTTACAGGATATTCTTATCTTCAGAAGTGGGGCCTGCCACTACGAATTTGGTGAAAACAGACCAGCAGAGTGGGAAATGGATCAGCTTCTGGAAAAATATCCGGACAATCCTTCCTTTCTGAAGTTTAAGATCCGCTTTCTGATGGAAAGGGCAAAGAAAGAGAAGCCTTCAGAAGAAGCGGAAGAATTTCTTTCCCATTGTCTGGAGCTGTTTCCTGAGGATGGATATTTCCTGAAATACAAGGGAGACCTGCTGTGGCTGCAGGGAAAATGCCGTGAGGCACTTGATGTGTATGTGGCTGTGAGAAGCAAAACCACCAACGGAATGACTCAGCTGGAGCTGAATAAATTCCTGAAAGAACATAAAATGCTTGCTATGGGAACCTGCAAGAGCCTGGTAGAAAAGGGAAAAGTACAAGAAGCAGTGGAGCTTGCCGCATTGTGGAAGCAGCTTTTGCCGGAGGATGAGAGCATTGACGGATATTTCTGCCTGATGAAGCTGGAAGGCCTGAACAGACCGGAGGAAATCAGGGAATTTCTAAAAGATATAAAAGAAAAGCTTTTGCAGGGAAAATCAGAAAAAACAGGAAAGCTTAAAATTGAAAATATGGTTTACCTGGATATATGCGCATACGGGGCAGAAAAGCTTGGATTTTCCAAAAAACTGGCTAAGCTCGGTACAGAGCTGCTTTATACAGAGGATATGCAAAAGCTGGAAGAGCTTCTTTCTCAAGCCCTGGAGCAGGAGAGGAAAGAAGAATGTAAGCCTGCAGCTTCTCTCATAGCAGGAGATATTCTTTATAAACAGGGAAAAACCTGTGAGGCCTTTTCTTATTACAGAAAGGCACTGAAAAAAGATGCCCCTGAATATGTCCGTATAGAAGGAGCAGACAGGGTGCTGAAGGATTTGAAGGACGGAAGCAGCTATATCCGCTCCTTTGGAAGAAAGCAGGACCTCACGGAATTTCTGGATGCATGGCTTGGCAAATACGAAAGCCTGGAAGAAATCAAAGAACTGTTAAAGGCGATTGTCTGAGGAAAGGAAAACAGGTACATTGAACAAAGAACAGCAGGTGCTGCTTTCTCTTCTTGAAGAAGTGGACAGGCTTTGCACGAAAAATAAAATTGAATACTATCTGGCACCACGTCTGGCGGTACACGCAGTGTATGGGGACGAGATGCCAAAAAGCCCTCTGGCAGGAGGAATTTTGATGAAGCTGTCTGATATGGAGCGGTTTCGCCTTGCATACCTTAAGGAAGAAAGGAAGGACAGAGCCCTGGAATCCATGTATGAGAATAAGCGCTTTCCCGGATTTTTCCTACGGTATGAGGACAAAAATTCCCTGTGCTTTCGAATGGACGAGGGACGAAATTACGAATATCCGGGAATCGGGATTGACATTTATCCCCTTAGAGGAAAGGAAAGCTCAAGGAAGCTCCATTTGTGGCTGCGCTGCCTGGAAATGGGCTGGATCCAGTTTTGCGACGGGCGTTCCCAGGAATTTACCTGGAAGGAGAAGCTGTGCAAGCTTCCTGTGGCAATTCTTATGGTTGGCGGAAGAGACAGGCTTTCCAGATATCTGTACCAAAAGCTTTATGAAAATCAGAAGGAATGTAAGGGAAAAAACTACGTAGTCCGTCTCAAGGGCGCCACCTTGTATTACCCGAAAAAAATATTTGAAAAAACCAGAAGAGTAGAGCTGGAGGGGGTATCCTTAAGTGTACCTGATGCAGTGGATTCCTATCTGAAAATCTGGTTTGGAAAAGGCTACATGAATAAGCTGACTGAGCCCTATATTCCCTCTATGACGGTTATCACAAGCACCAATATTCCCTGCCGGGAGTTCCTTGACAGGTATTCCGGGCAGGTTAAGACTCTTGTTAAGGAGAGACGGGATCAGTACAACAAAGACAGAAAAGGGCGAAAATCCCGTGAATATCTGGACTGGTCCTGGAATTATGTGAAGCTGAAGGGCGAAGGGGTGAATTTGGCAGAGGTTTATGCACGAAAAAAGGAATATCTTCTTAACCTTATGGAAAACAGGGATTACCTCAGGCTGTCAGAGGAGTTGAAGGACTATGACAAAATCATGAAGAAATATCTGGAAGCCGGTGAGCTTTATGCGCCGGATCAGGAAATTTTTCAGATTTATTTGCAGCTTCTTTTGGCTACAGGTAAAAAGGGATTGCTAAATAAGATTAAAAAATTCAGCTGATATAGAAGCGAAAGCTTCAGGCAGACAGATCGCGAAGCGACTGCGTTCATGAGCAAGTAGCGAAGCGGACCTGGAATGTCTGCTTTACACATCCCCGGATGGGAGGACGAAATGTCGAAAAAGCATGGAAGTCCCCGAATATCCGGGGCTTTTTTTGCCCAAAATGTTCCCAAAATGCGCTTTGTGATTAAAAAGCTGAGGAATGTGCAAATCCGTCCTTTTTTGGCTTTGTCCTGTTATAATAAAGCCTGTCACAAATCTGGAGGGAAAAATGAGAAAAAAGAGAACTTCTGTTGTTCATCGGATCTGCACTCTGGTCGGATCCCTCTTCTGTTTCATTCTGATTCCACTTCTGCTTATCAACTGTACCCTTATTATCAAAAGCATTACAGACAAAAATGAGGTGCCGGATATTGGCGGAATATTTCCCATGGTTATCCTGACAGATAGTATGAATCCCCAGCTGGCTTCCGGAGATCTGGTGATCTGCCGCAAAGTAAATGCAAAAAATATAAAGACAGGGGATGTAATCTGTTTCTATGACCCTGAGGGAAACGGGACGGCTACCGTTACACACAGAGTGACAGAAATCATTACAGATGAGACAGGCGCCCTTGCCTGGAAAACAAAAGGCGACGCCAACAATACAGAAGATGAAAAGCCGGTAAGAAGCGAAAATCTGGCAGGGATTTACTGCTGGCGGCTTCCCGGACTTGGAAATACGGCAATGTTTATGCAGAGCACAAAGGGAATACTGTTATGTGTGGTTTGTCCTTTGCTTTTGATGGCAGCCTATGACAAAAGCTGTGATCTGAGACAGAAAAGAGAAAAGGAAAAAAGTACAGAAGCATTGCTGGCAGAGCTGGATGTCCTGCGGGCAGAACGAGAAGAAAAGTCAGGATTGAAGGGAGAATGCAAATTATGATGAAAAACAAAGCAATGCGGATTGCAGCAGGAGCCGGTGTGACCACTTTATTGACCATGAGCGTGATTTCAGGATCGTTTGCCAAGTATATTACAAGCGGAACCGGCACAGATAGTGCCAGAGCGGCGAAATTCGGAGTGACTGTCACTGCAAACGGGACGATGTTTGCAAGTGAGTATGCAAAAGATGATGAAAATGTTGTGGGGACTATTGTAAAGTCGGTAGTAAGCAGTGGCGGAGAAAGCGACCACGTAGTTGCACCGGGAACCAAAGGGGAACTGCTGAATGCCACGATTACCGGAAAGCCGGAGGTTGCGGTAAAGGTATCCTATGAGCCTACATTGACTTTAAATGGGTGGGAGTATACAGATGAGGACAGTAATTTGTCAACCGAGTATTTTCCAATTATTTTTAAGGTTGGAGATAAGAAATATGGGATTACTGGGATGAAAGATTCGGCTGGAACAAAGATTACAAATGGAAGTGCTAATGTGGAAGCACTTAAAACTGCTGTGGAAAACGCAATCAGGGCATATTCAAAAGATTATGCTGCAAATACAGATTTGGCGTTGGTTGCCCCAGATTATGTCAATGTCTCCTGGGAGTGGGCATACAACGGAAACAGCGATGAGAAAGATACATATCTCGGCAATCAGGCAGCAGCGAACAAAGCCTCCACAGTGGAACTGAGCATGAAAACAACGGTAACTCAGATTGACTAAACCAAAATTCCTGCTCCTGTTGTGCATGCTTCTTTTGGTTTCCTGGTGGAATAAAAATCCAAAAGAAAATGTGCATCATGGGAATGTTATCTGCCTTACAGAAGGAAAAAACATAAATGCAAGGAGCAAATCTGCAGTCAAGGAGGGCATTCTTGAAAATAGTGAGACAGTAAAAGAAGATGGAAGTGCAAAGGCTGCAGAAGGGCTTCAGACCTGGGACGAACGGCAGATCTGGACAACAGATACTGCTGTTCAGATCTTTCAGACTGAAGACAAAAACCAGGCAGGGGAGTTTACCGTGCAAAGCGAAAGCCAGGACAAGGTGATTGCCCCCGGAACCAGCGGAGCCTACACCTTTTTTCTTCAAAACACAGGAAAAACAAAAATGGATTATAAGGTTTGGCTGAAAGCCGGCTGGGACATGGAAGTGCTCAAAAGTCCCCTTGAACTAAGGCTGGCAGGGGAAAAGGGATGGCTTGTAGGAAGTCAGGATGGATGGAGCAGCCCGGAGCAGATGGACATGTTTCTTCAGGAAGGCTCTCTTCTTTCCGGAGAAAAGAAGAAATACATCCTTTACTGGCGATGGGCTTACGAGCGCGGGAAAGATGAAGAGGACACCTTCTTTGGAAACAAAGAAGAGGACACCATTCATACCATTGTAATCCATACAGAAGCCGCCCAGAGCATTTCCGGCAATACAGGAGAAGGGGAGCCTGAAAAGAAAAGCAGCGAGAACAGTGAACAAACCGAACACAGGAATTCTGTGAAAACAGCAGATCACATGTCACCTGGAAGCTGGCTTACAGCATTAGTATTTACCGCACCTGTTATCACCATGTGCATAATCCTTATATGGTTTCGAAAGAGGCGCAGTTATGATAGAAAACAATAACAATAATCGCAAAAAAAGAAAACTGCGTCTGGATGTAGCACGGTTTTTGCAGCTGACACTGTCACGTATAATACGGCTTCCATCACTGATGCTGCCGCTTATGGTGCTTTTGTCTTTTATGCTTTTGCTAGTGGCGCTTCCCACAGATACTTACGCCAAATACATTTTGCTGGCTGTTGAGGATTCCCACATGAAGGTGGCAGGATTTGAGCATAAGGTGTCCATCTGTCCGGAAGGAGAGCTGCCAGAGACATGGGCATCTGGCAGCCAGGCCATATATTCCATTCTGGTATCCAATCAAAGCACCAATGGCATCAGCCAGACCAGCCAGACTTATAGTATAGAGGTTGTTACCGCAGGGACGCTCCCTCTGTGCTGCACCCTTTTGGAAGAAAGTGAATGGGAAGGAAGCTGGAAGGAAATAGCATCATTTCAGGAAAGCCCTCAGGAGAAAACCCACATTTTTCAGACAGATAAAATGCTGCTTCCAGAAGGCTGCCCCACAGAGCATGAATACCGATTGATGGTTTCGTGGGAGGATGCCTGCCAGTGGGAACCTATGGACACGGAGGACTTTATCAGGATCAATGTGAATATGGAGCAGAAGGATTGAGAAACAGGAAGGTAAAACGCGTGAAAAAATTTTACTTTGCAAAACGGCAGGTACCAGGCGCAGCTTTTCTTCTGGCAATGGGAGCCGGCATATTTTTTACCTGCCAGCTTCAAACTGTTTGCGCAAAATACCAGTACCAGGAATCCCGGACCGACATCATATATGCAGCTAAAACAGGAAATGACAGGGCTGCAGATACAGTGCAGAATGCCGACACAGTGCAGAATGCCGACACAGTGCAGAATGCCGACACAGTGCAGAATGCCGACACAGTGCAGGACGCCGACATAGTGCAGGATGTCGACACAGTGCAGAATGCAGATATGCTGCAGAGCACCGATATCATTCTGCCGTCAGATTTTAGAGAGACACCTGCAGCCTTCTTCGATGGAACCACCTGGGAGAAAGAAGACATGGTGGATTACGGATTTGTTTCAGAAGTAAATGAAATTCCAACCAGTCCGTTCCATGACTAGTGTGTCGACAAGTTGATTCTTGTAACAATCTTGCAGGATAAATTTTTTATTTCAAGGCGGAGGAAGGAGGCGTAGCGGTGGCTACGGCGACCGACGACAACGCAGAAATAAGAAATTTAGACGCAAGATTGTTCTAGAAATCAACTTGTCGGCACACTAGGAATGGGATTAAAATCTGACTGCGTTCATGAGCAAGTAGCGAATCGGATTGCGAATGTCCGCTTTACTAACAAAAGTTTTAACGATGTTTAACATTGGTAATACATAAAATTTAACATAAGCTTCTATAATTATTTACAAGAACAAAGAGAAATGTGGATGTTAGTTAAGGAGGCTTATGTTATGAAAAGGGCATTAGCAAAAATACAGAAAACAGAGATCAATACTTATATAGATGAGTTTGTAAAAGCAAGACAAAAATACTTCACCGATGGTCAGGAGTGGCTTGAAGCGAAGGTTACAGATGAGAAAATATACGTCCAGATTGACCGGAAACAGCTGGAAGAAGAGCTGGATGACATGATAAAAATAAGCCTGCAGTTTGGCAAGGTACTTCCTCTGGAAATGAAGATTCAGGTACGAAAGGTTGCCGGCGGAGCAGAAATCAGCTACATGGACAACGGTGCTGGAAGCTGGAGATGCGGCCGGATCTATGCACCGGAGAAAGCTGGAAGCGCAGTTTCTGCGGAAAAAAGATGGGGCGTACAGATTGCATAATGTGATAGACTTAAAATAAACAAACGGGTATGTTTTTATTGCATTTTCCCCTGTATTCTTTTACAATCATAAGTAGAATAAATAAGGAAAAAGGAAAACGGAGCTGGAAAATGGATTTAAAAAACAGAACACTTTCAAATTTTGCAGAGCTTGTGGAAACAGGTGAGTGTAAAAATTTCAAAGGAAGATTAAAGGTTGGTGTGGACCTTGGAACTGCCAATACAGTTCTGGCTGTTGTAGATACTTCAAACCGCCCGATAGCCGGAATTTCTGCACCCTCCCATGCCATTCAGGACGGAGTGATCGTAAACTATTATGAATGTGTACAGCTGGTAACCAGGCTGAAGGAGATACTGGAGGAGCGACTTGGCACAGAGCTTACTTATGCAGCTGCCGCAATTCCTCCCGGTGTATCAGAGGGGAGCGTTAAGAGCATAGGCTATGTGCTGGAGGGTGCCGGCTTTGAGGTGACCAATATTGTAGATGAACCAACTGCCGCAGCGGCTGTACTTAAGATTCGTGACGGAGCGGTTGTGGACGTTGGCGGCGGTACAACAGGAATCAGCATTCTGAAGGATGGGAAAGTCATCTATACAGATGATGAGGCCACTGGTGGAACCCACATGACAATGACGGTTGCGGGACATTATCGTATTCCCTATGAAGAAGCGGAGCTGCTAAAAAGACAGCCGGATAAGCAGGATGAAATTTTTCCTGTAATTAAAGCTACGGTGGAGAAGATGGCTCTGATCACAGAAAAATTCCTCAAAGGATATGAGGTTCCGGCTATTTACGTTGTAGGCGGTTCTTCCATGTTCCGGGAATTTACATCCGTATTTGAGAAGCATCTGAAGCTTCCCGTTTATCAGCCAGTGCATCCACTTCTTGTTACGCCTCTTGGAATTGCCTATTGCTGTGAGCTGCCTAAGCTATCTCCGAAAAAAGACAACAAAATATAAAGGAGCAGCAGGCTCTTGTAAAAAAGGATTGGTCAGTCAAAAAACTGATCAATCCTTTTCTTGTCATTTCCAAAAACTCTAACTCTATGACTATTAAATATTCAACAGATCGCTGAATACCTTAAGGGCACCATCTGTATTATGCGCAAGGACACGCTTAGCGAGAACCTTACCAAGCTGAACACCCTCCTGGTCAAAGCTGTTCAGGTTCCATACAAAGCCCTGGAACATGATCTTATTCTCAAAGTGAGCAAGAAGAGCACCAAGGGAGGCAGGTGTAAGCTCATCACCGATGATAATGCTGGATGGACGTTTGCCCTTGAAGTTCTTATTCAGGTTCTCATCTTCTTTGCCGCAGGCAAATGCAATGATCTGAGCAGCAACATTGGCGCAAAGCTTCTGCTGGCTGGTGCTGTTCTCAATGTCAACATCTACTCCAAGCTGGCTCTTCTTAAAGCCGATGAACTGAAGCGGAATGATATCAGAGCCCTGATGGAGCAGCTGATAGAAGGAATGCTGTCCGTTGGTTCCTGGCTCACCGAAGATAACCGGACCGGTTACATAGCTTACCGGCTCACTGAAGCGGTTTACGGTTTTACCATTGGACTCCATATCACACTGCTGAAGATGTGCAGGGAAACGGCTTAATGCCTGTGAATATGGAAGAACAGCTGTGGAAGGATATCCCTGAACATTTCTCTCGTAGATGCCGATCAGAGCGTCCAGCATATCCGGGTTCTTCATAAGGTCGCGGTTGGTTGCAAGCTGATCCTCAGCAGCAGCACCGTCCAGAAGCTGTGCAAATACCTCCGGTCCGAATGCAAGGGAAAGGATTGCACCGCCTACGGCTGAAACAGAAGAGTAACGTCCGCCGATATAATCATCCATAAAGATTGCGGTAAGGTAATCCTCGCTCTTTGCAAGAGGAGAGGTCTCGCTTGTAACTGCAAGCATATGCTTGGAAGGATTCAGACCTGCCTTAGTCAGGGCATCCTTAACAAATGCTTCGTTAGTCAGAGTCTCAAGAGTTGTACCGGATTTGGATACAACGATAAATAAGGAATGTGCAAGGTCAACAGAAGCAAGAACAGCAGCTGCATCATCAGGATCTACGTTGCTGATGAATCTGGCTTCCATCTTGAATGTGTTGTTTGCCTTAGCCCAGTTCTCAAGTGCAATGTAAAGAGCACGAGGACCAAGGTCACTTCCGCCGATACCGATCTGAACAACAGTGGTGAACTTCTCCCCAGCCTCGTTTGTGATCTCCCCGGCATGAACCTTGTTTGCAAAATCAGCAGCCTTCTTCTGCTGTGCAACGTAGAATTCACGCTTGTCTACACCATCTACAACAACCGGATTGCCCAGCTGTCTGCGTGCCAGGTGATGAAGGACCATACGGTTCTCACCTGTATTGATCACAGCTCCGTTATATAATTCCTCAAATTTGTCAATCAGCTGTGCCTCGTCAGCAAGCTGTGCAAGAGCGGATAAAACAGTCTCGTCTACTTCCTTGGCTGCATAGTTGTAATTCAGCCCAGCTGCCATTGGTGTACTATAATCAGCTACACGCTTGCCACCCTCTTCACCGGACAGAGCAGCTGCAATGTCCACATGATTCTTAAGACTGCAAAGCTTGTCAAAAGAAGCCAGTGTGTCAAGATTTTTCCATGTTGCCATAATATAATTCCTCCTTTAAATGGTTGAGACAAAGTTGTCCCGTCAGAGTCTCATGGCGAAACCCATATCGGTTTTATTATACTGAAAAAAAACAGGAATTTCAATCCATGGTTTAAGATTCGTGAAAAAATAACATTGTTCCGGGAAAATTGATGAGAAATATGAAAAAAAGAACATTAAAATGTGTTTGAAAAGGCTTTCTGCAAGATGTACAGGCAAATAAAAGCTCTCCCGGGAAACAATCATTTTCCGGGAGAGTGCTGCAGTTCAAAAAAGAAAGGGGAAGCTTACTCCTGTGTAATTCCGGTTACTTCATATCCTGCATCTGTGATTACCTGGCGAAGCTTAGCTTCATCTACTTTTTCCGGTGCTGTGAAGGTTGTGGTTCCTGCCTCATGGGAGGAAACAACATTCTGTACGCCAAATGCAGCCTCAACGGCTTTGTTTACGTGTGCCTCGCAATGTCCGCACATCATTCCTGTTACATTAACTGTTACCTTGATCATAGTAGTGTTCTCCTTTTTGCTTGTATTATTAATAGTGTTGCTTACAGTAGGATTATTAATATTGCTGCTTGCATTATGAACCTTAAACAGATTCAGTCTCAGGGCATTGGTTACCACGCAGAAGCTGGAAAGGCTCATGGCAGCGGCACCGAACATAGGGTTCAGGGTCCATCCGAAGATGGGAATCCATACGCCGGCTGCCAGCGGAATGCCGATTACGTTGTAGAAGAATGCCCAGAAAAGATTTTCATGGATATTCCGAAGGGTGGCACGGCTGAGACGGATGGCTGCGGGCACGTCGGAAAGCTGGCTCTTCATAAGAACCACATCCGCTGCATCAATAGCCACATCGGTACCTGCACCGATGGCAATGCCAATGTCAGCACGGGTAAGTGCCGGGGCGTCATTGATTCCGTCTCCAACCATGGCAACCTTGCCTTTTTCCTTCAGAGAGCGGATCACGCTTTCTTTTCCATCAGGAAGAACCCCTGCGATTACCTGATCCACCCCTGCCTGTGCACCGATCGCCCTGGCAGTGCGCTCATTGTCTCCGGTAAGCATAACCACATGAATCCCCATGCTCTGAAGCTCCTTTACAGCCTGTGGACTGTCTGGCTTGATTACGTCTGCTACAGCAATGATTCCAAGAAGCTGGTTATTACGGGCAAAAAGCAGGGGAGTTTTGCCCGCCTCAGCAAGCTTTTCTGCCTGGGACATAAAAGCTTTGGAGACTGGAACCAGTGTGCTGATGTATTTCATGCTTCCGCCGATCAGCTTATCAGAACCAAGTGCGGCAGAAAGTCCGTTTCCGGTAAGGGCCTGAAAATCTGTAACCTCCGGGGCAGTAAGGCCAAGTGCAAAGGCTTTTTCAAGAACGGCCTTTGCAAGAGGATGCTCGCTTTTTTTCTCAAGAGCATAGGCAAGGGTGAGAAGCTCCTTTTCGGTGATGCCTTCTGCTGGGAGAATGTCCGTCACCTCAGGCTGTCCGCTTGTGATGGTTCCGGTTTTGTCAAGGGCAACAATCTGGATCTTTCCAGCCTCCTCAAGAGAAACAGCAGTTTTGAAAAGAATGCCGTTTTTGGCACCCATTCCGTTTCCAACCATAATGGCAACCGGGGTGGCAAGGCCAAGGGCACAGGGGCAGCTGATCACAAGCACGGAGATTCCTCTTGCAAGAGCGTAGCCAAATTCATGTCCGGTAAGCAGCCAGATCATGGTGGTGATAATGGAAATGGTGATAACAGCAGGTACGAAAACACCGGAAACCCGGTCTGCGATCTTGGCAATAGGAGCCTTGGTGGCCGCTGCGTCGCTGACCATTTTGATGATCTGGGAGAGGGTAGTATCTTCCCCTACGCGGGTTGCCTTACATTTGATGAAACCGGACTGGTTTACAGTGGCAGCAGAAATCCGGTCTCCAGCTGCTTTATCTACCGGGATGCTTTCTCCTGTAAGTGCGGCCTCGTTTACTGCACTGGAGCCTTCCAGGATCACGCCGTCAACGGGAATGCTTTCGCCGGGACGTACAACGAACACATCGCCTTTTACTACCTGGTCAATGGGAACTGTGGCTTCCGCACCGTTTCGGATGACTGCAGCAGTCTTGGGAGCAAGCTTCATCAGACCCTTCAGGGCGTCGGTTGTCTTGCCCTTGGAGCGGGCTTCCAGCATTTTTCCCACTGTGATCAGGGTCAGGATCATGGCAGCGGATTCAAAGTAAAACTCCATCATGTAATGCATTACAAGCTCAGAATTGCCGTCTACCTGTGCACGAGTCATGGCAAACAGTGCATAGACGCTCCACACAAAGGATGCCATGGAGCCAAGGGCTACCAGGGTGTCCATGTTGGGAGAGCGGTGCCACAGGCTCTTAAAGCCGTTGATGAAAAACTTCTGATTGATTACCATGATGATTCCGGCCAGAAGCAGCTGAACAAGTCCCATGGCTACGTGGTTGCCGTCAAACCATGCAGGCAGCGGCCAGCCCCACATCATGTGTCCCATGGAGAAGTACATCAGGACCAGAAGAAAGCCTACAGATGCGATGAGACGCTTCTTCAGGATTGGGGTTTCGTGATCCTCCAGGGCCTTCTCCGCATCGGAGACAGACTCCTTCTGACCAGATTGGCTCTTAGAAGAGCAGCCGTACCCGGCTTGTTCAACAGCTGAAATAATGGCTGAGGCTGTGGCGGTACCTTCAACGCCCATGGAATTGGTAAGCAGGCTCACTGAGCAGGCGGTAACCCCCGGAACCTTGCTGACTGCTTTTTCCACACGGGCACTGCAGGCTGCGCAGCTCATGCCGGTGACATTGTATTGTTCCATAATAAAATTCCTCCTTATACGGGACACGCCTTATCATGCAAGCTGGATAAGGTTTTTGAACTTTTGCCCCTAACTTGATATCTGCGAATTGCTCCGCAGCAAAGCTGCTCCCGCAATTTTCGAACATTTATTTCATAAGCTTCTGCAGTGTTGCAACAAGCTCATCAATGGTCTCGTCCTTACCCTCCCGAATATCTCTTGCCACGCAGGTTCGGATATGGTTGGCAAGAAGCTCTTTATTAAAGGCGTTCACTGCGGCATTTACAGCGGCGGACTGGATCAGGATGTCATTGCAGTAGGCATCGTTCTCCAGCATTCCTATAATGCCCCGGATCTGGCCTTCAATACGCTTCAGGCGGTTGACCAGCTTCTTTCGCTCCGCTTCGGAACGGTCGGTGTGCTTGGTACAGCAGCAGGAACAGACCTTCTGTGCAGGTTCCTGGCTGGAAAGGGTTTCAGTATCGGCTGCAGTGTGGCTGCAGCAGGCTTCGGATTTATGCTCAGCTGTCATAGGCAGGCTCCTTTCTTATTAAACAAATGATTGGCCGGAAACTGCGAACCGGCATTTTAACTTTCAAATACCCTTTGGGGGTATCTTGCTTATGCACTTAATATATACCCCCTGAGGGTATTTGTCAAGGGCTTTTTTTGTTTCATTGTGGAGTTACAGCAGGTTAAAATATATCTGTCTGAAAGTCCATTGATATAGATTGCATATTCATAAAATATCCATAATACATTCATAAAAAATACATAAAATTATGGTATCTATTAGATATCCGAGTCGAATATGTATAATGATATAACGCAAAGGTCGCATCATGAACATGATGCATAAAAGAGAATCCGGTGAGAATCCGGAACGATGCCGTCACTGTGTAAGGGA
>OLPE01000726.1_pt1 | contig 26580 bp, 19 predicted proteins | sample 1671901 | NCBI WGS metagenome assembly OLPE01 (sample SAMEA3136624, study PRJEB25190) | human gut metagenome | biome: human gut; feature: human-associated habitat; material: faeces | place: Austria | collected 2013 | reverse complement strand
TGGTGGCCCGGAGGGTCTTGGGACTCCAGGGATCGGCGCAGCCGGGCAGCAGAAGGAGGCCGTCGGCCCCAAAGGCGTCCGCCGTGCGCCACAAGGTTCCCAGGTTCCCCGGGTCCTGGAGGCCATCCAGCACCAAATACCGGCTGCCGGTCAGCTCCTCCGGCAGGGCCCGGGCGGGCAGACGCGCCAGAAAGAGGACCTGCTGGGGCGTCTCGGTGGGGGCCACGGACCGCAGCAGGTCCCCGGGCACCTCCACCTGGCGGACCCCCTGGGGAATCCCAGCGGGGGGATGGGTCCCGGTCTGCCACAGAATGGTCTCCAGCCCGGCCCCCCACCGGAGGGCCTCGGCCAGCATCTTGGGCCCCTCACACACCATGACCCCCTCCCGCCGCCGGTACTTTCGGTCCCCGGTCAGCTTGCGGATGCGGGTGATGAGGGGATTGGTTCTGCTTGTAATACTCTCCATCGCTCCTCCAACCGCCTCTTGGGCGGGGAATGCCACAACATACCGGCAGAATCCCTGCCGGTATGCTGTATTGTTGATATTTCCATGGGACGGGGCCCCGGGCACGCGCCATACCGCTTGCGCCTGGACCCCGCCTGACCGCCTGCCCCGTTCCGGCATGGCAGTCAGGTTTGACAAGATCACGGACCTGGTGATCCGTGGAATCATACAAAGACAACTATAGCATAAGCCCCCCGAATATTCAAGTCAACGGTTTTTCGCATACTTTCTATTTTTTCATACCTTATATATAAAAAGAAGATCATCCAGTCAGAGGATCAGCTACAAATTAAACAGGCGGGCAGGGCGCTGCACCATTGGTCCGTCCACCGTCCCGCCTCCCCGGCAAATGGCCCCGCTCCTCGAAACAACGGGAGGCATCTGCCTCCCCGGCAACGCTGAAACCCCCGATTTCTATTGACCCCGGTGCTCTTGTGTGCTATACTTCGGTTAGCGTAAGCAAACTCCGTTCTGCGCCGCCCGGGCTGTGGTCGTGCAGGGGCTTTCGCGGCAGGCGGCAGACTTCCGCAGGGGCAGCGGCCCCTATCTTTTTTGATTTTAAGTTAGCTTAAGCTAACCAAAAAGGAGGTTTCTCAATGAAGGAAAAAAAGAAGAGCAGTGTGGCAATCCTGCTGGACTATGCAGGCAGCCACAAGGGGCTGACCTTCCTGGGCCTGGCTCTGTCGGCGGTGTCTATGCTGCTGAGCATGGTGCCCTACCTCTGTATCTGGCTGGTGGCCCGGGACCTGATCGCCGTGGCACCGGACTGGACCCAGGCACAGGGCATCACCCGGTACGGCTGGCTGGCCTTTGCGTTTGCGGTGGGGGGCATTTTGCTGTACTTCGCGGGGCTCATGTGCACCCACCTGGCGGCCTTCCGCACCGCGTCCAACATCCGCAAGCGGGGGGTGGCCCACATGATGCAGGCCCCCTTGGGCTTTTTCGACACCAACGCCTCGGGCCTCATCCGGGGGCGGCTGGACGCGGCGGCGGCGGAGACGGAAACGCTGCTGGCCCACAACCTGGCGGACATCGTGGGCACCATCACCCTGTTTGTGTCCATGCTGGTGATGATGTTCCTCTTTGACTGGCGGATGGGCGCCGCCTGCCTGCTGGCGGCGGTGATCTCGGTGGCGGCCATGTTCTCCATGATGGGGGGCAAAAACGCCAAACTGATGGCGGAGTACCAGGCGGCCCAGGACCGCATGACCAAGGCGGGCACGGAGTACGTCCGGGGCATCCCGGTGGTCAAGATTTTTCAGCAGACGGTCTACTCCTTCAAGGCTTTCCAGCAGGCCATTGAGGCGTACAGCAGCAAATCGGAATACTACCAGGACAAGGTGTGCCGGGTCCCCCAGTCCCTCAACCTGACCTTCACCGAAGGGGCCTTCGTGTTCCTGGTGCCGGTGGCGCTGTTCTTGGCGCCCAGCGCCCTGGCCGGCGGCGATTTTGCCGGATTTGTCACCAATTTCGCCTTCTACGCGGTCTTCTCCGCCATCCTCTCCACGGCCCTCGCCAGGATCATGTTTGCCTCCGCCGGCATGATGCTGGCCAGCACCGCCCTGGGCCGCATTGACCAGGTCATGTGCGCCCCCACGCTGAAAAAGCCTCCCCGGCCCCAGAAACCCCAGGACAGCCGCGTGGAGTTTGCAGACGTGAGCTTCACCTACGACGGCGCGGCCTCCCCCGCCCTCTCCCATCTCTCCTTCACCGTGGAGCCGGGGCAGACGGTGGCCCTGGTGGGGCCCTCCGGCGGCGGCAAAACCACCGCCGCCAGCCTGATCCCCCGGTTCTGGGATGCCACCTCCGGGGTGGTGAAGGTGGGCGGCGTGGACGTGACGCAGATAGACCCCCATGTGCTCATGGACCAGATCGCCTTTGTCTTCCAGAACAGCCGCCTGTTCAAGACGTCCATTCTGGAAAATGTCCGGGCCGCCCGCCCGGAGGCCACCCGGGCGCAGGTGGAGGCGGCGTTGATGGCCGCCCAGTGCGGGGATATCCTGGAAAAACTGCCCCAGGGCATGGACACCCAGATCGGCTCCGAGGGGACCTACCTCTCCGGCGGGGAGCAGCAGCGGGTGGCCCTGGCCCGGGCCATTCTGAAGGACGCCCCCATCGTGGTGCTGGACGAGGCCACTGCCTTTGCCGACCCTGAGAACGAGGCACTGATCCAGAAGGCCCTGTCCGAACTGACCCGCGGCCGCACGGTCATTATGATCGCCCACCGCCTGTCCACCGTGGTGGGGGCGGATCAGATTCTTGTCCTGGACAAGGGCCGCATCGTGGAGCAGGGGTCTCATTCGGTGCTCTCCACCGCAGGCGGACTGTATGCCCGGATGTGGGCGGACTATAACCAGGCAGTCCAGTGGAAAATCACCAGCGAAAGGGAGGTAGAGTAATGTTCGGTCAAAACTTTCAGCGCAAATACGCCTTGACAGACCAAGGCGTGCGGAACACCAAGAAGGGCACGTTCTGGACCTTTCTGGTCAACCTGATCGTCATGGGCGGCATGGGCATCCTGTACCTGCTCATGTACAAGCTGATGGACACCTTAACAGAGGGCCGGCCGCTGCCCAGCGCCCCTCCACTCCTCGGCCTGGTGGTTCTGTTTGTTCTCCTGTCCTTCCTCACCCATTTGCAGCAGTATAAGGCAACCTACGGCCTGGTCTACAACGAGGTCAAGGCCACCCGCCTCAGCCTGGCCGAGCGCCTGCGGAAGCTGCCCCTGGGCTACTTCGGCAAGCGGGACCTGGCCGACCTCACCGAGACCCTCATGGGGGATGTCAACCGCATGGAGCACGTCTGGTCCCATGTGCTGGGCTATCTGTACGGCTCCTACCTCTCCACGGCGCTCATCGCGGTGTGCCTGCTGGTGTATGACTGGCAACTGGCCATCGCCTGCCTGTGGGGGGTGCCCGTGGCCTTCGGCCTGCTGTTCGGCACCCGCAGGCTCTCCGCCCGCAGCTCTGAGCGGACGAAAAAGGCCGCCGTCCGCGTCTCCGATGGCATCCAGGAGGCCCTGGAGAATGTCCGGGAGATCCGCGCCACCAACCAGGAGGTCCGGTATCTGGCCGGGCTGAACCAGAAGATTGACGACCACGAGAAGGTCACCATCCAGGGCGAACTGGGCACCGGCATCTTTGTCAACGCCGCCAGCGTCATCATGCGTCTGGGCGTGGCCACCACCATCCTGGTGGGCGCCGACCGGATTCTCTCCGGCCAGATTGACTTCATGCTGCTCTTCCTGTTCCTGCTGGTCATCACCCGGGTCTATGCCCCCTTCGACCAGAGCCTGGCCCTCATCGCGGAGTTGTTCGTCTCCCAGGTGTCCGCCGACCGCATGACGGAAATCTACAACACGCCGGTGGCGGAGGGCACCGCGCACTTCCAGCCCCAGGGGCACGACATTGTGTTCCGCCAGGTGGGCTTTGCCTACGACAAGAAAAAAGTCCTGGACGGTGTGAGCTTCACCGCCAAGGAGGGGGAGGTCACCGCCCTGGTGGGCCCCTCCGGCTCCGGCAAGAGCACCTGCGCCCGGCTGGCCGCCCGGCTGTGGGACGCCACCGAGGGCACCATCCAGGTGGGTGGGGTGGACATCTCCACCGTGGACCCGGAGGCCCTGCTGCGGGATTACTCCATGGTGTTCCAGGATGTGGTGCTCTTTGACGACACCGTCATGGAAAACATCCGGCTGGGCCGCCGGGGGGCCACCGACGAGGAGGTGCGGACTGCGGCGGAGGCCGCCAACTGCGGGGAATTCATCCGCAGGCTGCCCCAGGGCTATGACACCCCCATCGGGGAGAACGGAGCCAAGCTCTCCGGCGGGGAACGCCAGCGCATCTCCATCGCCCGGGCCCTTTTGAAGGACGCCCCCATCGTCCTGCTGGATGAGGCCACCGCCAGCCTGGATGTGGAGAACGAGACCAAGGTCCAGGGCGCCCTCTCCCGCCTGCTGGCCGGCAAAACCGTGCTGGTCATCGCCCACCGGATGCGCACCGTGGCCGGGGCGGACCGCATCGTGGTGCTGGACAACGGCCGCGTGGCCGAGCAGGGCACCCCCGCCGAGCTGATGGCCCGCGGCGGACTCTACCGCCGCATGGTGGAGCTCCAGAGCCAGAGCGCCCAGTGGCAGCTGAACCAAGCGTAATCCCAGACAAAGAGACAACGGGGACCCCTCACAGGGGCCCCCGGCTGTCGGCATATCGTGCCGTTTTTTCGTTCAAGCGGTGTAAAACAGGGGTAACATCGTGTGCAACGGGCCTGACAGGCCATGCGGCCCGTCCTGCTCAGTACAGCTTTGCCCCTGCCGGAATCCTGTCATCCACCATCAGCAGGTTCAGCCCTTCCCGGCCGTTTTCTTCATGCACCGCCGAAATCAGCATCCCCTCCGAATCAATGCCCATCATCTTTCTGGGGGGAAGGTTTACAATGGCGATGGCGGTTTTCCCCACCAGCTCCTCCGGTTCATAATACTCATGGATTCCGCTCAAAATGGTGCGTCTGCGTTCCGTTCCATCGTCTAATGTGAACTTCAGGAGTTTCTTGGACTTGGGCACCACCTCACAGGCCTCGATCTTCACAGCGCGGAAGTCCGACTTGGCAAACGTGTCGAAGTCAACCATTTCCTCAAAGAGGGGTTCTATTTTCACCTGGGAAAAATCCACCTTTTCCGCCACAGGCTTGGGCGCAGCGGCCCCCTCGGAATTGACGCTGTTTTCTTTCTTCGCGCTGTCCAGGGGCTTCATGGTGGGGAACACCCCGCCGGTCTCTTCATCCGGTTTCATCACGGCCTGACGTGTTGAAAACGCACCATTTTTACGAGGTTTTGCTAACTTTTTGGGCTCCATAGGATGTCCTCCTGTGCCGTCTGGTTCGGGGCAAAAGTTGTAAAAAAATTGTAGAAAGTTGTATTGGCACAAAATCGGCTCAATATCGACTTCAAATTGGCACAGCGAATGGTTGCATTGTTTGAAAAGACGCCATTGTAAAATTGCCCCATTTGCAGTAAAGCCTGTATGAGTCCCGCACAGGATTGCCTTGCAGATTCATACAGAAACAAGTATAGCATAAGCCTCAAAGATGTTCAAGTCAACGGTTTTTTCGTTGGCGCACTCAATTTCATACCTTATATATAAAAAGGAGAAAGCCATGCCAACCTATCAATTACAAATTAAACAGATTGTGGACTACCCACGCTGCCGGATCTACCGGCAGTTTGTCCGCTTTCTGATGGAGGACCGGAGCATTCGCGTAAGCGGAGGCTCCGGCCTTTTTTGCGGCACTTTCGATTGTCACGCATTACAAGTTAGATCCCTTTTCGGGCTGCCGCCGGGAAGGTTTACTACACCACGCGCATGAACAGTACTTGATGCGCTTTGGGCTTGCTCTTCTGTACAGAAACTAGCAGGTCGCCACTTTTGAACTTACACTCTCTCCCTCGGTGGAGAATTGAACAAGGAGGTCTTACCATGAAAAAATTTGTTGAAAAAGATGTCATAGAGAATCCTCTGTACCATGATACCTGGAAACTGCTGAAAAAATACCGCGATGTGGTTTGGAGCTTGGAGATTTCCGTCCAGCATGTGCGGGCCAAGTTCGAGATTGAATACGGCACCTCCATCGAAGAATTTCTGGATTCCGTCTATCTTGCCGGCGCTGACCTGAACGGGAGCAACATTGAGCACCATGCCAAGTGCATTGAGCGCAGCCACAAGATGCTGAAGCTCCTGGATTCGGCAGTCGAATTGCTCCGTACCCGGCATAAGAACGGCGAGGCATATTACTGGCTGCTGTACTACTCCTTCCTCTCCCCTCAGCAGCTGAAGAATGTGGAGGAAATCATCGAGAACCTGCGCCCGCACATCCGGGACATCTCCTTCCGCACCTACTACCGCAAGCGGCGGGAGGCCATTGACGCCCTTAGTTCAGTGCTGTGGGGCTACACCTCCAAGGACAGTCTGGATGTGCTGGAACAGTTCTTCCCAGGCACAAAACCTGCCGGGAATCGCGCAGACAACCGTTAACTTAGAGCTAATTTGATTCGCGTCCCCAAAATATATTTAGCAGCGCCTGTGGAGTGACAATTCGCTGCTCCACAGGCTTGTTTTTCTCATTGACCTTTTGGGGTTATACATTATATATTTTTCCATAACAAGTTGTTTTTTAGTTCTCCCGTCTAAGATTTTATCTTTTGTTTGCGTTGTTTTTTCACAAAAAGCGGATTATAATAGATAAAACCTTGGTATTGGGATGTTGCTTATGCTGATTCAATTTAGTGTAGAGAATTTTCTATCTATTAAAGAAAAAGTTGTACTATCCCTGCTGGCCAGCAAGGATAATGCGCATCCAAATCATCTTATCGCAGATGAAACCAAACGCTATTTGAAGTCCGCTGTCATTTATGGGGCCAATGCTTCAGGGAAGTCCAATGTTCTGAACGCATTCTGCTTTATGGCAAATTATGTACTGACTTCACATAACCAGCAGATCCATAAGGCCATTGATCGTTCACCCTTCAAGTTTGATCCAGAAACACCCACACACCCCAGCAGCTTTGAGGCCATCTTTACTACCAAAGGCATTCGATATGCGTATGGTTTTTCTGTAACAGATAGTGTTGTTACAGAAGAATACCTATATTACTATCCTAACGGCAGAAAAGCGCTTATTTTTGAGCGAAAAAACACCAAAGATTTTCGTTTTACGGTGGATATAGATGAGCAAAACACGCTCAAGGAGCGCACCTCTGCGAACAAGCTCTACCTGTCGGTTGCATCAAACTGGAGTTATACCAAAGTGATCCCGGTTTTGGAGTGGTTTGCTTCCTGCCAAATCATCACGAAGAATTCCGTGGCGGATGCTTACAGGCTTGAGGCAGAACAGCTGAAAGATGCTGATTACCGGCGTGCGATCGCCTCTATGCTGCGTGCTGCAGGTTTTGGGATACAGGCTCTGCAAATGCGCGATTCAGGTCCTGCTCTCTCTCAACACCGTGACATCTTTACAAATATCGAGGCCATTCACACGGTACGAGACACCAACGGGAATACATTTGCCTATGCGTTAAATATGGCAGAGGAATCCGACGGCACCAACAGTTATTTCAAACTGATCGGCGTTGTGAAAAAGACTTTAGACCAGGGAACGCTTCTTGTGGCTGATGATATGGATGCACACCTGCATCCTCTCTTGGCCAGGCATCTTGTTTCCCTATTTGACAGCGCAGAATTTAATCCCAAAGGTGCTCAGTTGATTTTCACATCTCACAGCACCAATCTTCTTGATCTGGATTTGTTGAGAAGAGATCAAATTTGGTTCGCAGAAAAAGGCGAACAGACAGCGGCCACCGATTTATTCTCCCTTTACGATTTTTCCGTTCGCAAAGATACGAAAGTAGAGAAGGGATATTTAATCGGTCGTTTTGGTGCGATTCCCTTTATCAAGGGAGGGCTATAAAATAGCACGCGGACAGCAACGCAAAAATCGAAAACCTGCGATACAGAGGCCCCATGAGATCAGAAAATCTCATGGGGCCTTTTAGATTTCCACCTAAACCCATGCCATGGATGAGTATTCTCAGCCATGGTCGCTGTACTCTCTTCTCCATCTGTGATATGTTTGACTTGTTAGAGAATGAATTTTTTATTCAATCAGATTTTTCTTTCCTTGCTGCAGAATTTTCAGAAGTTTTTCCTATTTACTGGTTGAAGTAATCATTCCAGTCTTACTACAATCAGGAGGTACTTTATGGCAAAAGTCAGAAAAGATAAACGTGGACGTAACCTTCACAAAGGAGAATACCAGCGCCCGGACGGGCGCTATGCCTATGCGTACAGATACAATGGAAAACGGGTGTTTATCTATGATACGGATCTCGCCAGCCTAAGGAAGAAAGAACAGCAGATCCAGGCTGATTTGATAGACGGAATCCGGACATACGAGAGTTCCCGGCTCACATTAAATAATCTCTTCCAGGTCTATATGGAAACAAAGACCAATTTGAAAGAATCCACGGAGTCCAACTACCGCTATCTCTGGGAGCACTATATTCAACACGAACCCATCGCAGAAAAGGCGCTTTCCAAAATCCATAAAAGCGATGTCAAATTGCTGTACGCCAAACTGCTGCAGGAGGGCTTTGCCTCCAATTCCTTGGAAAGCATCAACAATCTGATCCATCCGGTTTTAGAGCTTGCTGTGGATGACGATTTGATCCGCAAAAATCCAAGCAACGGTGTCTACCGTGAGATGAAAACAAACGCTCCTGTGCAGCGTATCGCTCTCACTTCGGAACAGGCAAAGCACTTTCTCCAATACATAGAATCCTCGCCACAGTACTGCAGCTGGTTACCGCTTTTTGTAACCCTGTTAGGCACCGGGATGAGGGCATCCGAATGTACCGGTCTGGTGTGGGATGATATCGATTTTGAAAATAACTGTATCCATGTGGATCATGCCCTGATTTACCGCTCCATCCACGGGAATGCGCAGTGGTATATATCCACACTTAAAACCAGAAACTCGGTACGCACGATTCCTATGATTTCCGCTGTTGCCCAGCAACTAACCCTTCTTTATGAGAAGCATATCGGCAAGCATGCAAAGCCGGGCCCCACATTGGATGGATACCACGACTTCGTGTTTCTTAATCGGTTTGGCCAGCTAATCAATGCTCACGGGATCGACCGCGCTATTGAGCGCATTCGCACAAGTTATAATGACGTGGAATCCACGCGGGCAAAAGAGGACAACCGCAAGCCAGAACTGCTTCCCCATTTTACCGCCCACTGCTTACGCCATACTTTTTGCACAAGGCTATGTGAGCGTGAGAAGGACCTTGCTGTAATTCAGCATTTGATGGGACATTCTGATATTGAGACAACATTGACCGTCTATGATCATGTTTCCCCGAACCGGTTAAGGAAGGCAATGAATTCGTTAGATCAAGCGTATGTGTTTGGCCTTCTATAACGATGTTTGCATTCTTTCGTCCTCAATAACCTGAGTGCAGATGTTTTTAGGTGTTGATCATAGATTTCTCCATCTCTTCCGCTTAATTTTTCCGTAGCTTTTTTACAACTCTCACCTTATCGAAAACAGGTGTGTTCGCGCCAAACCCTTTCATTTAGTTCATTTAGATCCCGAAGTATCGGCCGAAGCCGCTAAAACATTATACAGATTGCGGCCGAATTTTGAATTTACTCGATTTGATGTTTCAAAAGTACTCATATATTCCAGTATGGTGATTACCAGAGTCGAGCTAACCACAAATGGAGCAAAATCCAGTACACTCCTAGCAAGAAAAAAATAAAACCGCTGTCCGGAAAGACTTGGAATGTAGGTCCTTCCGGACAGCGATCATTTGAGAGGAAATTTCTGTTTAAAATATGCTTACGTTTAGAATATTGGTGAACTGCCCAGAATAAATGAAATACAGGAGCTAATGCCGAATGCTGTGACAGCCGCCGGTAAAAGAACCCTTAAAAGCAATCATAGCCGACTAGTCGGAAAGGACGCTTGCATGAAAGTTTGGATCTATGGACGCGATGAACGGGAAATCTGCGCCATGTTCGCGTACTGCGTGGGCAATTCAGATACAATAATTGGATTTTCCGTTCAGAAAAGCGTTATGAGCTTTTTCCCTCAAGGGGGACTGACACAGCCTATGCAGGCTGCGATCCGCGGAGATCTCGATCAACTGCTGCTGTCCGATCTCACGCTGCTCGGAGACAGCACAGAGGAGATCCGTAAGCAGGAAACCGTATTTCGTTCTTATCAAGTTTCCATTAAGTCTGCCTGCAACTGAGACAGCAGCAGCTCCTGATACCCATCACAGCCGCTATGTCCGACTGCCTCGGCTGCCGGAGCAAGAACCGTGCCTGCACAGTTCCGGAGCAGTGCGCGGCTTTTTTCACTCAGCCGGACCTCTGAGCGGCACTGCGCATAATCTGCCGCCGTCATATGCCACAGATGCAGGCGATCCGAGTAGCGCGCCAGAAGCTGCTGGGCGATGGACAGGCCTTTCCCGTCAAAGTCTCCCGAGTAGAACAGTTCTGTCCCGCTGGAAACAAGCAGATCCAGCAGACGGATCACAGCGATCGTTAGCTGTCCGGAGGTACAAATCAGCGGGGAATGAAAATGAGCGGCCTGATCGCACAGCTGGGTGAACACCATCTGATTTTCCACCAGGTAGGCTTTTCCTGAGGGACTGTCTCCCGCTGTTAAGCCAGCCAGATTGGTGAGCGTGAGGGTGCCAGCCTCATTCCGCAGGCGAAACGCGCGATAAGCCGGATGTTCTTCCGCGTCTGTATACAAACGGACTCCCACTTGTGTGACGAGACTCGATATGCTGTCGCACAAAATTCCACAGTTATAGTAGAGGGCGGCCCGTTCCTCAGCCCCAGTGGGAAGCTCAACGCCCGCCTGCATGGACAGGAGATGCAGAAACAGCTTTCCGCCCAGGGTGTTGGTATCCAGCGCGTGTGGATCTGACGTTGCGTAAGCGCTGAGAACGGCCAGACGGATCCTCTCATCCGGGTGGTGTTCCAGCCAATCTATGCTTTTACACGCCTGAAGGACGGCCCGCCGTACCGCATCTCCATCTTCGGGTAGGGCTTTCCGGATCAGCCGGTACCCTTCTCCGCACCGATGGGACAACTCATCCAGCCACCGGCGGCACAGCCGGCTCTGCACAGCGGCGGTGGCCTCATCGGTCACTCGCAGGATGCAGGCATCTATCTGGTCCCGGACTTCACGCTTGGTTTGGATCGTGGTGTCAAAATAACACTCTAGTACATCTTTCAAAACCGCGCCGCGATAGGGCGTACTCTGGAGCGCGGCCTCAAAGTCCGCGGTTTTGATGAGAAGCGGCGGGGAGAAGGAGCGGCCAAACAGGCCGCGGACAGCATCGCATTCCTCCGGCGTCGCGTCGGGCAGGCAGATAGTCCCCGCCGGACGGCCGTAGCTGCGGTACTTTCGGAGAAGCAGCTCCAGAATCCGACGGTATGCGGGACGTTCGTGAAAAAAGGATGCGCAGTCGGCTGTCACTTGATTCATCGGCCATCCCCCTCCAATACCCGCTGAGCACCATTCCAGTGGTAATGCAGGATCGTGACCACCGAGGCGTTGCCAGGGCGGTGCAGCTCTGCAATATCCAGGCTTTTGACGTTGGCATAGCAGCCCCAAAGCGCCTGAGAATTCATGATGTAGTCAAAGTCCAAAACTCCAACCAGCTCAAACATGGCGCTGATGTTCCGCTCATCCACGCCTGCGAACGCCTCATCCAGAGCCAAAAGCATGGGACAGTGGGGGCCGCCCTTTTGATATTGGGCGGAAACCGCCGCGAAGAGGGGGACATACATGGCCATGGCCTTTTCTCCGCCGCTGAATTTGTTAAAAGCGCGGTCCGTCAGCTCTTTTCTCGGCTCCCCATCCCGTTCATACAGCAGATGAAATTCATACCAGGCCCGATAATCCAGCACGTCCCGGATCAGATCCGCGTAACTGACCATCTGGCCCTCAAGCGCCGCATCCTGCCTGGCCTGCTTGACCTTCGCGCGAAAATGCATGGATACTCGCTGACTATCCTCCCGGGTCAGGAGCGCCCGGTCCTTATTCAACAGCCGGACCAGCTGCTCGGTGTCCAGCTGCGACTCCCCTTCCGCTTTTTTGGCCTTCCAGTCCAGACGGAAGGTCAATCCCATCGAAGTTTTCAGCGTCCCCATCAGGTCGGTCATATTCTTGGTCCACTGCTGGCTCTCCTCAATACGAGCCCGCAGTTTATGACTGATGGTCTCCGCCAGGATGTTTTCAAACAGCTCCCGGTCTTTTTCCTCCAACAGTGCAGCCGTCAGTTCGATCTTTGTCTGCAGCTCCTGGATAAAGCCGTAGAGTGAGAGTTCCTTCCCCTCCCACTGCAGGCTGATGCACAGGCGCTGACGGAGCATTCCGGGCCTGGCCGCGTCGTCAAACACCAGCTCAATCTTAGGCTGATACTTCAAAAGCGTATTATTGTGCTGCTGATAGTTGTTGCGGAGCGCCTCGCCCATGCGTTCGGGTGTGCGTTCCCGATCCTCCGGGCGGACTTTTCCATACGCTTCTTCGGCCTGCTGTTCCAGGGGCCCATCCGATACGGAACACAGGCTCAGGCGCAGATCCTCCCCAAAATACTTCTCGAGGTCATCCTCTTCTATCACCGCGCCGCGCAGAAGTTCGTTGCGCTGCTGAAGCTGCTCCCGCTTGCCGCGCTGTTCTGCCTCCAGGGCGGCGCACCGCTTTCCCGCGTCGCTCATCCGCTCCTGCTGGTCCTCCATCTCCCGATCCAGCTCAGCGCGCCGCTGTGCCCTGGCTCTGTTTTCCGGTCGGCTCAAGAACTCCTGGATCACCCGGACCCGCGCCTGAGAGACCTCCATCTGTTTCCGAGTCTGGGCATTGGTCCTGCTCTGCGTGTCTGCCTGGTCGCGGAGCTCGGCAATGCGGTCCTCCGTCCACTCAACCGCGTCGACCGCATGGAGCAAATCGCTGTAGCTAATTCCCAGCGAGCCCAGCAACGCCTGATAAGATTCCGCGGCGTTCAGCGCCTCCTCATAGGCTTCTTCTGTCCGCATGTAGGGAAGTCCGCGGCTCAATTCACGGCTCTGCTGTTCAAGGAGAGCAACGACCTGCTTAGCTGACCGCTCCTGATCCAGGCACCGCTCCTTTCTGGCTTCCGCTTCAGACAATTCCTCCTGCGCCTGTGCCAGCATTTCCAGGGCGTGGTCCAGATCCACCACCGCAGGCAGTTGTTCCCGCTCCTCCTTCAGCCTCGCCAGCCGGCGTTCCAGCGCTTCCACTTCGGCTTTCTTCTCCCGCTCCAGCGCCTCCGCCCGCTCCAGACGCTCCTCCCACTCCCGGATCTGGCGCTCCCGGTTGGCGCGGCGCGCCGCGGCGCCAACAAAACCGGCAGGCCCTTCCGCACAGCTGTGTCCATGGACGGTGCCGCAGCGAAATCTCCCATCCGGCAGCAGGGCAGTCCCCGCCCGCAGATCGGACCGGGAGATGCCGCGCAGGCAGGCAAGGACCGTTTCCCGGAAGCGCGGATCCCCATCCGGGAGCAGGCTGGCTATGGGATCGCCCACCGGCGGTTCCGGAGACAAAAACCGGTCCGGATATTCCCGGAGCAGTTCCCGGATCTCCTCCATATGCTCCTGCGGAACCACCAGCGCGTCCAGGATCCCAGCGTCGGTAAGTTGCGCTTCTAGGAGATCCCGCTCCTGTTGCCCCAGTTCCGGCGCAAAGTCAACGACCTCATAGAATGTCGCATGCGGGATGCCCCGCATCACCAGCTGAATGCGGGTCGCTTGGATCTGATCCCTGCGGGGCGGTACAGGTTCCAGCTGCTCCCGAAGCCGCGTCAAGTTCCTCTGGATCTCGTCCCGTGCCTGACCCAGGTTTTTCAGTTCCATGTCTCCCCTGTTTTTTTCATTCTGAATCTGGCCAAGCCGGTCCAGATAACAGGAGCTGATCAAGTGGTTGACCGCTGTCCAGTCCGCAGGGGAGCGGTACTGCGCAAGCATCCTTTTTAAGCGCATCATGTCTTCCTGGGAAAAGCGGAGCTCCTGATTGCTCTCCTGCCGGCGCGAGAACGCTTCCAGAAGCTGATCCCGCTCCTGTTGTTCCTGCTGCTGCGCGTCGCGCAGCGCGCCCTTTGCTTGGACTTCCGCCGTATTTGCCAGATCCAACGCCTGGCAGGAGGCGTCATATGTATCTTTGGCCTGGGACAGCTCCCGAAACCACGTCAGCATTTGTCCGATCTGCTTTTTCCTCTGTAGGAGGGCAGCGGACAGGGTCCGGCTGTCGGCCTTTGGGTCCTTTACCCGCAGCGCCTGTACATATTGATCGTGCTCCTCTCCCAGCAACAGAAGCTCATTCTGCTCGTTGAGATCTCGGATCTCAGCGTCCACCCGGTCCCGCGCGTCGGACATCTGGTGCTCCTTCTGCCGCAAGTCCACCTCATTCCGGGAAATGCTGTGCTGGATGTTTTCTATCTGACGCTCCCCCTCGGCCAGCTGTTCTGCAAACTGCTGGCAGGCAGCCTTTTCCTCCTCCATCCGTTTCCGCTGGGCCTCCAGATCGTCTTCGCCCAGGGCCGCATACTGGGCCTTTGCCTTTCGGAACCGAGACTCCGCATCTTCCTGCTTCTGGACTTGATCACGGAGCTCCTGCTCCAGTTTTTCCAGATCCTTTTTCACATCCTGAAGCTGGTTTTGGAGCTGCAGTGTTTTGGCATGCGCTCTCAGGTAGGCCCGTCCCTTCATGCCCAGCATATACTGATTATAGCGGCTGTACTCATTACGGATGATCGCGGCATCCCGCATGGCCGCCTGAAAATCCCGCAGCGTGTCCTCCAGGGCATCCATACGCTCCATGGTGCTGACCATGGCGGAGAGATCCTCATCTGTCAACACCTGAAGCGATTCGTTCAAAATTTTCTTCACTTCAGAGGGGCGGAAAGCCTCTTTGGACAGCTTTGGCGTGCGCACCTTGATGAGAAGCTGAATCAGCTGTTCATATTGGCGGATATCCCGGAACTGAAACACCCGGTCATTGACCAGCTGCTTATAGGTACCGGGTGCTTCTGCCCAGTTGTTTTCATCGCCAATCAGATTGCGGAGCTTCTGCTTGCTCAGAGGAAGCATCTGACCCCCGATTTTTTCGTAGAGCGAGACGCCGCCTGTCCCAATGCGGCGCCCATCACACAGGCAGAATCCCCAGAAATCGATCCCTTTCCCCTTCTGCGCCCGCATCCCAACGCCGATGGTGAGATATGCTTCTGTATCGGCTTTTTTGAACTCCAAATAGAGGTAGCCGGTGGATTCTTCCCGCTCCCCGTCTCCCAGGAGATAGAACTCCATTTTACGGTCTCTGGAGCCAAAGGGATCCAGGCGTTCCGGGCTTTTATTGCCATCCAGGAGAAATGGTATAAAGCTCTGGGTTGTGATGGATTTTCCGGAGGCGTTATCACCGCGCAGCAGGATATGTCCATCCTTGATTTGGAATTCCTCATGGTCATAAAGCCAGAAATTCACAAATCCCAGTTTATTCATCTTCCAGCGGTTCATCCCCAGCCTCCTCTCCAGGCCCGCCCTGATACCGGGCGGGATAGTGTCCTGTCCATTTTCCCACAGCGGGGCAGAGCACAACGCCTTCGGCCCGCTCCTCCAAAAGCATCCAGCCCGCCATGTAGGCGGTCAGCTCCTGGACCAGCTTTTCCAGCGGAAGCTCCCGCAGGCGGCGGCCCCACCCATCTCCATACTTCCCACGGCATTGGACCAGTTCGTGCTGAAATTCCCGCCGGGTCAGGAAAACGGTATCATCTTCCCCGCGGGGATAGACGCCCGCCGTGATCTGATCCCGCAGCTGCGCGCACAACAGTAGCGCTGCGTCCGGGATGGCCGCATCACGCGGATGGACCGGTCCAAAGCGGTTTTCCTCATCCAGCACAAAAAACGCGCCGTTTTTGTGGATCTGAAGTTCTCCGCCCAGTGCTTCTCCCAGATACCGGTTCAGCCATGAGCGCTGGTTTTTCACATAGTCGTAATCGCTGTGGTTTTGTTCAGACCAATAGAGCGCCGGCGCCAGCGTCAGCTGCCGGTATACCCGCTGGATCCGTTGACGTCCGCGTTCCGCTTCCTCTCCCTCCCACGAGAAGGCCTCGAAATCCTCAATGGATCTGCACTTCATGATATCACGGCCAAAATGGACGGGGAAGTGGCGGGATAGTCCCGTATTCTCATAAAGGACCTCCTGTGTCTGATCGTTTCCAAATCCCTCGCTTACGCCATCATAGGCCAAAAGCATCCCGGTCCGCTGTGCGTACTGGAGAACCCGCACCAGGGCTTTTCTATGGGGAAACCGGGTCCAATCCACCGGCTGCACCTCCGCGAGGATCGCTTCCAAAGCTTCGGTCAAAGAGGAGAGCAGGAACTGCTCCCCATCATCCAGATCGGACAAGAAAAGCAGCATACCGCACAGCAGGCAATAATCCAGCTTTTCCTGGAATTCCTGTATCCCCATCCAGACCATTGCCTTCGGCGGCACCTTTTCCAGTTTTATCACCGATTCATTGACGATCAGATTCCAGCCCAGCTGTTCGTTCACAAGGCGGCGGTAATTGGGCAGCGCCCGCTTGACGGAAAAATACAATCCCTTGTGATCCGCGCGCGTCACCCAGAACCGGTCCAGCAAATACCGAAACTCATACATATCCATTTCCCTCAAACACCAGCGTACAGTCCGGCATGGTCAGTGTGCCATCCGTACAGATCAGGTCACATGTGCCCTTCCCCCGCTTTTGCAGCGAAAAACGCTGTCCGTACTGCGTGTGCCCGCAACCATCCGGGGCGAGATTCGCCATGGCCACCCACGAGAGAAATACCGTCCGCACTTCAGGCGGGACAGGATCGGACAGGGCGGAAAAGTCCAGCCTTCCATCCCGAATATACCCCATGACCTTCTCCTGGAGCCGGCGCTCTTCTTCCAGGATCTTCTGCCGCTGCGCCGCTTTTTCCGCGCTTTTATCTGCGAATCCGCTGCGGTCCATGCGGGGCTTATAGGTCCGCACTCTTGGCTGCAGGGCGTAGTCCATGGGCGGTTCTTCATAGGTGCTCAAGTCGATGCGCTCTGTCTCACGCTCTGCGTTTACGGTAAAGTGCCTGCACTGCTGGGCACCGAATACCAGGGCCGAGAGCCTATGCGCGTCCTCGATGGACGCGGCACTCGCAAACAGCGTCATCAGATGGCGCAATTCCGCTTTGTTGCTAACGCCCATGTTCTGCATTTGGACTAGGATCGCCGCGTTTTGAACCACTCTGCGGATCACTTCATTCGTGACATCCATGACCTGTCTGGCTGTTGAATCTTTTCCGGTGAACCAGCCCATCAACGACTGCCATACGCCCTGCTCCTTCTGCCAGAGTTCTTCCTGCCAGAGAGGGGTCTGCTCAGAGTGCGGGCGTGGAATCTCCAACGCGCTTTGATGGACGAGCGCGAGAATACGGTTGACCTGTTCCCCTGTAAACGATTCCAGCAGCGCGCCGATCTGTGCCGCGCTGCTCTGAAGGTCCTGAATAAAATCCTCCAGGTAGTGGATCAGATGCTGCTTATAGGCAATGAACTCCGCCGATTTCATCTGTTTTTCCGCGTTAGGACCGTAAAATTCCCGCAGGTAATCCTGATGATTCTGGCGAAGACGGCGGAAATCCTCCTGCAGCTCCTGCCACCATTCCCCGACCTCTTTCAGGGACATCCCTTCCAGATGTTCAGCCGTATGCAGAGCCGCCTGGAGACGGCGGAACGCGCTGGAGGAAAGTCCTGTCGTCCGCGTATACAGGTTTTCCAGCGTGATTGTCATACGCTCCACTTCCAACGCGGCCTCCGTCATCATGTACTGAAACTGTCGGTTTTTAAAATCCGTGATCGTGTATGCCTTGTGGGGGTCCTGAATCGGCGTCAGGTTTTTCCATTTTGCCAGCTGATCCAGGTCTGATATGAGCTGCTCCGCAGTATATTCGACGAAAAGAGGATCTTTGTGCAACAGGGTCAAAATGGTGTCCTTATCCAGCTGATAGTGCATTTTTTGATATTCCAGGTAAAATGTACGCATGATGGCCCGGTAGGAAATGTAGCTCTCCGCGGACAAATATCTTGTCTGCGGGATGCTCTCCAGCAAATCTGCCTGCAATGCCATCCGCATTCCTCCCATCGTGATACTCGTCATATGAAACGACGCTTTTAAAAAATGTTAAATATAGTATATATGACTCGCCTGTATTTCGCAATCGTGATCGCTCCTGAATGGTATCTCATATGACGAAAACCCGCAGCAACACGGCGATGTCTAACCAACAGCTGCGGCCGCCTTATCAAAACGTTTTCCCCTTAACCTGCACTTAATTTTAAGGGAAAGGCTTAAAGGCTGAGGGAATTATTTTAACCTGTAATAGCAAGTGTTCTTTCCGGCGCCCTCCCGTTTCAGTTCGCCGGAAGCCACTAATTTCCGCAGCGCCCCTTCGATGGAGCTGATGCTGAGCGAAGGGCAGAGTTCCCGGATGTCCTGCTTCGTAAACCGGCCGATTTTCTCCATGGTCGCCCGGCGCACAGTCTCCAGGGCAGGGAGCTTGGTCTCCACCAGAGCAAAACGATCTTCAAAATCCTTATAGGCGGAAAGAATGGTCCCTAACAGATACTTGATGAACGGTACTACATCTTCGGTGCCTTCGTGCCACCCAATTTGCGCTTGGCTCAGGACATCATAATAGAGGTCCTTATTTTTTGCGATCTTGGCCTCCAGCGAGATATACTTGCCCACATAGAACCCGCTGCGGTAGAGCAGCAGTGTGGTCAGCAGACGGCTCATTCTGCCGTTTCCATCATTGAAGGGGTGAATGCATAGAAAGTCGTGGATGAACACAGGAATGACGATCAGTGGCTCCACTTCCATGTTCCCAATGACCCGGTTGTACTCCTCGCAAATTCTGTCCAGAGCCTCCGGCGTTTCATAGGGAGCCAGTGGCGTAAACAAGGTCTCCACATGACCGTCGGGATAGGTGGCGCTAATGTAATTCTGTACGCCTTTGGTCCTACCCGCCATGGGATTGTTCATGTGACTATAAAGAATCTTATGGAGCTGAAGAATATAGTTTTGGGTGATGGGGATGGCGTCAAAGTTCTCGTGGATGAGGTTCAGCACGTCCCGATAACCAGCGATCTCCTGCTCGTCCCGGTTTCTCGGCGTCGTTTTCTCCTCCACAAGCTGTCGGATACGGGTGTTTGTGGTCACGATGCCCTCAATGGCATTGGATGCCTCGGTGCTCTGCACCTTTGCGATCTCTACCAGTTTCTCCAATTCCTCTGGCCGCTGTTTCAGGTACAGTTCCTGCTTTCCGGCTTCTTTATAGATTGCCGCGACCAGGCCCATAATCTCCGAGTCCCACTTCTGTTCCCGGATCGCGGAGTAATTGAATGTACGCATACCCTTATGCCCCCTTTATTCCATTAAATTTTACCATAGAATAAGGGAAAATTCAACTCTAGGAGAAAACTTTCCCTTATCAGTATATCAGTTTTAAGGGATACTATACGTCTGTAAGGGAAATCAATCCTGTTTCCGCCATAGATTTTCTCCCGCAGCGTTTTTTATGTCCCATAGTCTTTTTGACTTAGCAATTATCCTCGCTTCTCTCCTCCGCGATCTTCCGATGGAGGTCCAGCAACTCCTGCTTCATCTGTTCTCCGGTCAATTCCCCTCGGACCCACTTCTCTGACAGGAACTTTGCATCCGCAGAAACTGGTACACCCTTGATCGCGTTGATCGCATCTGCGGTTTTGAGGGCCGCAAGCCTTTTATGGAAATCCTCTTTCATTTTTGTTTAACTCCATATCGTGATAGCAGAACGGGACCGCCAGCGTACCGGCGGTCCCGTGTCTTTTCATCCAAGGATTTTCATTTGTAGTAAAATTGTTGTAACTGTAGTAAACCTGATTTCTCACAAACCCAGGTTTCATGCGGGTTTGCGGGCTATCCGTCAGTCTAATGGCTTCATCGTGGGGAAGAGAATCACGTCCCGGATGGAGTCTGCCCCGGTCAGGAGCATGACGCACCGGTCGATGCCGATGCCCAGGCCACCGGTGGGGGGCAGGCCGTACTCCAGGGCGTTGATGTAGTCCTCGTCCATCATGCCGGCCTCCTCGTCTCCGCCGGCCCGGAGCTCCACCTGCTTCTGGAACCGCTGCTTCTGGTCAATGGGGTCGTTGAGCTCGGAGAAGGCGTTGCCCATCTCACTGCGGCAGATGAACAGCTCAAACCGCTCGGTGAGCCGGGGGTCCTGGGCCGACCGCTTGGCCAGGGGGGAGACATCCACCGGGTGCATGGTGATGAAAGTGGGCTGAATGAGCATCCCCTCCACCTTTTGGTCAAAGCACTCGTAGAGGGCGTGGCCCCAGGTGGGCTCCACCCCGTCCATGTCGATGCCCACGCCCTTGGCGGCGGCCACGGCCGCCTCGTCGCTGTCGATGGCCATGAAGTCCACCCCCAGGTACTGCTGGACCGCCTGGGCCATGGTCAGCCGGGGCCAGCCAGGGGCCAGGCTGATCTGCTCCCCCTGCCAGGTGACCTCATAGGTCCCCAGGATCTTCTGGGCGGCGGAGGAGAGGAAGGCCTCAAACAGGTCCATCATGTCGTGGAAGTCGGCATAGGCCTCATAGAGCTCCACGGTGGTAAACTCCGGGTTGTGCTTGGTATCCATGCCCTCGTTGCGGAAAATGCGACCGATCTCGTACACCCGCTCCAGGCCGCCCACGATCAGGCGCTTTAAGTGGAGCTCGGTGGCGATGCGCATGTACATGTCAAGGTCCAGGGTGTTGTGGTGGGTGATGAAGGGCCGGGCGGTGGCGCCGCCGGAGATGGTGTTGAGCACCGGGGTCTCCACCTCCATGTACCCCCGCTCGTCCAGGAAAGCCCGGAGATAGCGAATGAACTGGCTGCGGATCTCAAAGTTCCTGCGCACCTCGGGGTTCATAATCAGGTCCACGTACCGCTGGCGGTAGCGCAGCTCCTTGTCCTGCAGGCCGTGGAACTTCTCCGGCAGAGGCCGCAGGGACTTGGACAGGAGGGTGACGTTCTTGCACCGCACGCTCATCTCCCCCCGCTGGGTCCGGAAGACCTCGCCTTCCACCCCCACCAGGTCGCCGATGTCGTACTTTTTGAAGGCGTTGTACACCGCCTCGTCCATCTCATCCCGCCGGGCGTAGAGCTGGATGCGGCCGGTTTTGTCCTGCAGGTCGCAGAAGCTCACCTTGCCCATGCCCCGCTTGGACATGAGACGGCCGGCCACAGTCACAGCCTGCCCCTCCATCTGGTCAAAGTGGTCCTTAATCTGCTGGGTGTGGGCGGACACGGTAAACTTGGTCTGCTGGAAGGGGTCCTTCCCCTCCTTTTGGAGGGCGGCCAGCTTGTCCCGGCGCACCTGGAGAATCTGGGACAGGTCCTGTTCCTGCTCCTGGGGGTTGTCCTTTCTGTTCTTCTCTGCCATGTTTCGCAGCTCCTTTATCTTTCTGGGTTGGTTATCTCTGGATCTCCACAATCTGATAGCGGATGTTGCCGGCGGGGGCCTCCACCACCACCTCTTCCCCGGCCTTCTTGCCCAGCAGGGCCCGGCCGAAGGGGGAGTCCTCGGAGATGCGCCCGTTCATGGGGTCTGCCTCCTGGGAGCCCACAATTTGATAGTGCAAGGTCTCATCAAACTCCAAGTCCTTCACCACCACGTTGTTGCCCACGTGGACCATGTCCATGTGGTTCTCCTGCTCCTCAATGAGGGTGTAGTTGGACAAAATCTCATCCAGTTCCGCAATGCGGGAGTAGAGCTTGCCCTGCTCGTTTTTGGCCTCGTCGTACTCGCTGTTCTCCGACAGGTCCCCGAAGGAGCGGGCCTCCTTGATGAGCTCCGCCACTTCCTTCTCCCGCACGGTTTTCAAATACGTGAGCTCCTGCTTCAGTTCCTCCAGGCGCTCCGCGCTCAGTCTATATTCCTTTGCCATGGTGACACACCTTCCAATTCTTAATGGGGTCGCGTTACAATGGGACGGCCCGGGGGCCATACACATTATAAATATAATACTCCGTTTACATGTCTAAGTATTATAGGAACTTTCTCCCGGTCTGTCAAGGGGATGGACCTGCCCTTCGGCAGCGTACCGGGTTTTTCCCGGGAAAATCGCAGGGTTCCCCAGGTTTCCCGCCGGGGAAGGGTCCCCTCCCGGCCGGCCGGACCGGGCCCTCACTTCTCCATGGCCTGAATGGCCGCCTGCAGCTGTTCGTCCTCCTGGGGCTCCAGCTGCCCGGCCAGCAGCTTCTGCTCATCCTCCTCCGACAGGGAGCACAGGGGGTCCGGCGTCAGCCCGGTGCCGATCAGGGAGACCCCGCCGCCGGTGTAGTACCGGGCGGTGGACAGCCCAATGGCGCTGCCGTCGGGCAGGTCGAAGAGCACCTGGGAGAAGCCCTTGCCGCTGGTCTGCTCCCCGGCCACCACCGCCCCGGCGGACTCCTGGAGCTGGGCGGCCAAGAACTCCGCCGCGCTGTAACTGTTCCTGTTCACCAGCACCGCCATGGGCAGGTCCACACAGTCGGCGTCGGAGGTGTAGACCGTCTCCTTCCCGTCGGAACTCCGGTTGATGAAAATTTTCCCCTCGGGCAGCAGGTCATCCAGGATCTCCGTGAGCTCGGTGACATATCCCCCCGGGTTATTCCGCACGTCAAAGACCAGGGCCCGGGCCCCCTGGGCCTGGAGCTCCGCCACCCCCTGCTTCACCAGGTCGGCGGTGCCGGCGTAGAAGTTCTGGATGGTCACCAGCCCCACCTGGTCCTCCAGCAGCTTCCAGGCGGCGGTGATCCCATGGACCTGTTTCCGCTGGAGCTCCACCGTCCGGCGGGTGCCGTCGGCGGCCTCCACCTCCAGGGTGAGCCAGGTGCCCTCCTCCCCCTTGATGGCCTCCACCGCCTCCTCCCGGGTCTCCGGCTGGATGGCCTGGCCGTCCACGGCGCGGATGATCTCCCCCACCTGCAAGCCGGCCTCCTGGGCGGGGCTGCCCGCTGTGACTCCCACGATCTCCAGCCCGTCCGACGGCTCTTGGCTCACGGTGACGCCGATGCCCACATAGGCGTTGCTCCGGGCCTCCCGGGTCCGCTGGGCCTCCTCCGGGTCCAGGTAGTAGGACCACCGGTCCCCCAGGGAATCCACCATGGTCTCCAAGGTGGCCGAGAGGTTCTCCGCCGGGTCATACTCCCCCACAAACCGCTTCTCAATGAGCTGATGGGCCTGGAGCAGGGTCCGCCCGTCCTGGCCCAGCAAGTGCCAGGTGATCCCCAGGGTGGCCACCCCGCCCAGCAGAAAGCAGAGCAGGATGCTGGGGGAGATGGGGGCAATGGTAAAGCAGAGCACCAGCACAATGGCCACAATGGGCAGCACCGCCTGTAACGCTTCCAGCAGTTTTTCCCGCAGCAGGTTCCGGTCCGATAAGGATAAGGCAATCACCTCCGCGTCCGTGCAGGCTTTATGCTGGATGAGATACTGCTTCATCTGCAGCGCAACACCCTCACTTGTGGTGCAGAGCGTAACGATTACTTTTTTTGGGGAATGCCACAGCGCCCCGAGCGACTCTGCCGCCATCCGGTAAACCCGGTCCACCCCATCGGCGATTGCCGCCCCCTTCGACCACTCCATTCCGAATCTTGTGACCGGAAGCGCTACCGCGCGGAGCTGTGTTCCTGTCTCGCAGGAAATTGTATACAACATCTGCTGCAATACCTTCTGGTCGTACACGGCAAGGACTCCCGCCCCTCTATCGATCGCGAGCAGTTTCTGCCGCAGCAACTCGTAGGTCTGTTCATCCTTCTGTTCGTAAGGAATGTCAACGGCATACACGTTTCCGCGGTGAAGCTGCTCCTCGATGGTATCTGAGAGTGCCCGCGCGACTCCCTGTCCGTAAAAGACAAATAAAAGTACCGGCGACGGTTCGTCCGTCCGGATCTGTGGCTCGCTGACCTGCGTCTCCTCGGCAGGCGGCATCTCCGGTGCAAGTACCGTCACGCCCCCTTCCTGATAGAAATAGCGCATCTGCGGTTTTACCAGCGCATCCACCGCCTCCTTGTCCGCGCGGTAGTTTAAGAATCCCTTGCGCACAGACGGATCAAAGTCGCTGATGTAGAGGTGAAGTTCTCCCCCGTGATCCATGTAGTCCCGCAGATAAGCATTCATGCAGGCTTTCCGGATCTGTGTCTTTAAGGTCAGTATCTCCTTTTCACAAGGGAACAGCATCAGGCAGGTGAGCACCTCGGACTCCAGCGTGATCGTGCGCTTCGTTCTGCATGCCTCCGCCACCAGAAAATGTTCCAGCAGCTTCCGCCGCTCTGGAAGCGGACGCTCCGTAAGGGACGGGAGCCTTATCTCCGCCAGCACGTGGTCTTCCAGCAGGGAAATCACATCCAGCGCCTTGTCGTCGCAGGAGAGAAAAATCATCGGCAGTTCCCGCGCATCCTCCGCCTCCACAAAACAGCGGAGCAGCTTGCGTCTGACGTTCACCGACAGGAACTGTACCTTATGTAAAAACAGGATTCCCGTGGCTGCCTCCGCGAGCATTCCTCCCTGCACGCCGTCTCCGAACAGTTCTGCGATCGTTGCCGCATCGTCCGCTCCGAAATCCATGCAGTCACACATTACAAACGGCGCCTGTTCCGCAACCAGTCCCTGCTGTACGGCAGCTTTGTGCATCACTTCCGCCATGTATTTTCTGCCGCTTCCCTCTCTTCCGATCAGAAGGACATTCAGTCCGCGGTGCGGATACAAAAGTGCCGCCCTGGCAAGCTGAACGGCGTATTTTAAACTGCCGTCATATCCCACCAGTTCCCGGAACGCTCCCTCCTCATCCGCAAACGCTTCCGTCAGCGAATATAAGACCGGCCGACTGCTGCTCTTTTTTACCCTGCCTTCCCGGAGGAGTTCGCCCAGTGCAGTGCTGACGTTGGTGCGCTGCATTCCGAGTGCCTCTGCGATCTCATTAGTAGAGATCCCGTGATTGGCATTCACGGAGCTGTGGAGTTTTACAAATTCGTATATCTGCTCTCTGTTTCCCTTCATATGGTTCCTCATAAGAAATCGCTGATCTCTTCGATACGCTTACTATATGTTTTTTCTTTCTGACTGTCAATTTCACATAGTGTATAAATTTTGTATCCTTCATCTATACTCATTTTCATACAAAATGCTTTTTTTTTCAACTCTCTTTTTGTCTGTTTTTTCCAATAATCCGCTTTTTTTCTTCCTGTCGCTTCTTTCTCCGCTTATTTAGTGTATATGTTTCTGCTGATCATATACACTTAGTGTATAAGTTTTTTCTTTTTTTACATTTTTAAAGATTTTGAAAAAAAGAACCCGTGAGAACATCTCCGCAATTCAGATATGTTCTCACGGGTTCTTATGATAATTTCAAGGTTATATTTTGATGTTTCTTGAAGGAAAAATGGCACCGTTTCTAGTACAGATTGCAGCGCCCGCGCTCCTCGCGCTCCATATCACGCACATACTGCGCCTGATATTCCATCGTGATCTCACGAAGTTCCTTGATTCCCTCAATATAAGGCAGATACATATCGTACCCGTACATGGCATCATCGCATCCTAACTCACTGTATCCCAGGGAATCTTTTACGATCTGCTCCCGCTGTTCTCTTGTTGTATTTTTGATCAGATATTCTTCCATGTTTTTCTCCTTATTCTAAAAAGTCAGACGCATTTCATACCACACAGCGCCTCCGTGTTCCGATCCGGACACGCCCTCATTCCGGTAGCCGAACTGCCTGTAAAACGAAAGCAGTCTCTCCTTACAGGTCAGCACCAGTCCCTTTTTCCCCTGTGACTTTGTATCCGCAATTACCCTGCGCATCAGCGCTGCCGCATATCCCTTTCCCTGCTCTGCGGGGTCCGTCGCCACACCAAAGATCATCTGCCACGCACCATCCTTGCTGTGCATATCGGCATGTTCATACATCGCATCGGTCAGATGCTCCTCGTCGGTTGCCATGCCGTTAATCATGGATACCAGTTTTTCATCCTCGTAGAGCAGCCAGAAATGATCAGGAAAACTTGCCAGCCGATCGAAAAATGCCTCTCTCCCCGCCGCTTCCGCCGCAGGAAAACACTTTGCTTCCAACTCTGTAACCGCCTTTAGATCCTCCATTGCCGCATGTCTGATGATCATCTTCTCTTCCTCCCTGCGCCGTTCTCTTATCAGAACACATTATAAGCGCCTTCTTCGCCCAGTGCAAGTAAAGCCTTTTCACTTTACGTGAAATATCCACAAAAATAAGGCTGTCGCATGTAGCAGATGTTATCCCTTTCAGCGATAAGTGATATTACAGGAAGCACATGATACAGATTTCGGCTGGAACTGCAGATGGAACATTCGTTGAAAAAAATGGGGGTATTTCTTCCAGCCGGATGACTGTATCTGATTCCGTGTTTCTTCCACGTTTGGACAATCCGACG
>OLPE01000718.1_pt1 | contig 26994 bp, 18 predicted proteins | sample 1671901 | NCBI WGS metagenome assembly OLPE01 (sample SAMEA3136624, study PRJEB25190) | human gut metagenome | biome: human gut; feature: human-associated habitat; material: faeces | place: Austria | collected 2013 | reverse complement strand
ATGCCTCGGCTTTCTCTTAGGAGGCACTTGTTCTATCCATTAAACTAACAGGACAAATCTGTGACTATAATTGTACTATAATTGCACACAAATTACAAGAATTTTTTATTTACCTAAGGTCCTACCCAAGAACCTCGGCGCAAAATCATGCAAATGCATGATTTCTGTGCATCGCGAAGCGCGTTACTGGTCACGAAGTGAACAGTAACCTGCCCCGAATAAACTGGCTCCTTGCTTTAATTAAAAGCTATATTATTAGCAATCTCCTGAACCCTCTCAAGAATCTTCTCCCGCATCTCCGTTATATCCTTAACTTTTACCCTCAGCCCAGCAGCCTCTGCGTGACCGCCGCCGCCAAATGGCTCCAGCAATTTATTCACATCAAGCCACCCTGGCTTTGACCGAAAAGAGCAATGCCATCTGGTTTCCTCCTCATACATAATAAACGCCAGTCCGATATCCTCGCAGGCACACAGGATCGGACTCATGGAATGAAGGTCTGCGTAGCTGATATTTTCCTCCATGCTCTCCTGCCGGTTCATACAGATATACGCCACTTTCCCGTCCAGCACACATTCCACCCGCTGCAATAGTCTGGCTCTTTTTTCCAAAATTTCTAAAGTATCATTATGCATAGTCTCCATCACATATTCATGCTTCACACCCAATTTCAGCAGTCCGGTCATTGCTTCCATGGTACTGATTCCATTTCGTGTAAAGCAGCCCGTGTCGTGTAAAATTCCCATATAAATATAATCTGCTGCCGTAGGACACTCTTCCCTCGCCGCTTTCTGCAGCCTGTCCTGATCAAGCAGATAATAAATATTCTCAGCACACGCCACTGCTTTTTTCGTAATATTAATATCCCCAAATCCCTCATTGGATACATGATGATCGATTACCATAGAAGCTGCCGCGTTTTCATAAAATTCCAGCCCAACCAGCCTTTTCAGCGTCGCTGTATCGCACACGATCACGCCATATCTGCCCTCAGACAGCTCCGGCATTTTGAAAGGAGCAAACACCCGATCCTTCTGAACCATCTTCGCCGCACCCTTATCCATATTTTTCCCCAAATATGGAAAAACTTTATACTGTGGATAATTCACCTTAATATAATGCGCCAGTCCCATAACCGAACCAACTGCATCCCCATCCGGATTAATATGTCCCATCAAAACCACTGTATCCAGATTTTTCTCTTCCATCAGCTGCATAAATTTCTCGTCAAAATGAATATCCATATTCAAATTTCTCCCATCTGCTATTTTTTGAGAAAAAAAGCGATATCATATCTGTTCCAACATGATTTCGCTTTCTATTATTTCTTAACAAACTTCCCAATAATCCCAAACAACGCTTCCATATTCAGCGGCTTCGTAATATGCGCATCCAGGTAATACTGCATTGGCCCGCTGCATGACCTTCTCCAGTTTTTCATTCATTTCTTTATTCTTTTTTCAATGCAATTCACTTTGCTAACCAGCTTACGGTTCACTGCTAACCGAGTTGGCTACGCCTTACATTCCCCTCATCTTAAACGCATTCTTTCCATTCTGTTTCACCTCATACAAAGCTACATCCGCATTTCTACAAAGAGCCATTACATCTTCTCCCTGCTCTGGGAAAGCCGCACCTCCCGCACTTGCAGACATCTGAACCTCTTCTCCAGTAGGCAGCGTCAGATGGGAAATCCGCTTCTGGTATTCCGCCATATACTTCTGAACCGCATCCACAGAAAGTTTCTTCATATAAAGAACAAATTCGTCTCCGCCATACCGCCCAATGATACAATCTTCCGGGAAGCACGCCTTCATAGTCTGGGCAAAATGCTTCAGACAGAAATCTCCATTGTTATGTCCATACATATCATTATAGCTTTTGAAATTGTCCACATCAATAAAAATAAACACTCCAGGAGTTTTTTTATTGATTTCCACTTCCACTGCCGCCTGGAACGCTCTCCGGTTCATAATTCCAGTGAGCGGATCAAGGGTGGAAAGTCCCATGTAAATCTGCTTATCCCTCTTTTCCAACAATAAAATAGTCAGCATGTATAAAATCGTGAATCCAACTAAAATGGTTCCATAAATACCACCCCAGATGGAAAAATGCTGGGTAATATCCGAAATGTTCTTGTTCGTCAGCTGAACAACCACATACCAGCCAGGCATACTGGAAATACTCCTGTAAGAAATAGTAGATTCCTCGCCTCTGATGATTGCGGAAAATCTGCCCTCTCTTTTCCCGGAACGCATATCTTTTATCCACTGGTTATAGGAATAATCCTCATCATACTGGAAATATCTCTGCTGAAGCAGAAGATTGTTCCAGCTGCCAGCTGTGTTGGAATTATCGCTGATACAAGTAATAAAATTTTCAGAATCCGCCTTTAAAAGATGAATGCTGATCTTGTCCTGCAGCAGCTCATAATCCCCGAGCAGTCTGAGTTTTTCGATCATAATAGACACATAAAGATTATGGATCTGTGAAGAATCCTCTACCGGTACAAAAACAGTCATGATCATATTTCCTGTTTCACTGGATTGATAAGGATCTGAATTAAATGAGGTATCCAAAGCCAGCGCCAATTCATCCAGCTGATTCTTCTTAATATCAGAAACGGCGCAGTCACTTCCATATATTTCCCCATTATTCATAATGAATCCTATGTTGCAGAAAGCGGTCCGGTCCAGGTTCTTCTGCAGACGCTGAAGAAGTTTCTCTGGTTCTGCATTTTCCATGGATTGGATCATTTTTACATCCTCCTGGGCGTAATTCTGAAGGTACTCCATGGAATCATTCATTTTCTCGGCATACAGGCCAGTGATCAATTCCAGATGCTGTGTATTAAAGTTTCGTGCAATTCTGCTAAGATGAAAATATGCCGCAACAATAATAGCCAGACAAATTCCAAGGTATAAGATCAGCAGCACTTTTCTTTTTCTCTTGTTCTTTCTTCGATCTTTCATGGGCTATCTTTCTCCATAAGATATTCGGAATCCACCATGGTAACTCCGGTATCAAAATATTTCTGTTCGGATTTTTCTCCTTTTATAAAGGAATCCAGAGAAAGCATTCCCAGATATCCCATCTGATCCTGCTTTTGAAGCACTGTGACTGCGCGATAATCCGGATTCAGAATCAACTCCCTGGTTTCATCCGCCAGATCAAATCCAACCAAAGTCACATCCGTTCTTTCTTCCTCCAGAAGAGTGTTCACGATTCCCACTGTAGAGGTATTATTGCATCCAAAAATACCTTTTATATTTCCATTTTCCTTCAGCAGCTTCCCGGCATCTGCCTGTGCTTTCTTGATACTTCCCCCATTAATGGGAATATCCTGTGCAACATCCCATTGCTCCGGGGCATAATTTGTCCAATAGTCCAGGAAGCCAGAAACCCGGTTCACCATGGCCTGTGAAGTATCCGACGACAGCATGATTCCCACTTCCAATGGGTCCAAAGGGGAATTGCCCGCGTCGTACAGCTGCTCAAGCATTTTCTTAGCAGCCATTTCTCCCGCATCCATATTATCCGTCATGTAGCAGACATCAAATTCACTGCTGTTAATGGAAGAATCGATCAAAACCAGCGGAATATCCTTGTCCCGGATGTTCTTGCAGCTGTCCATAAGAGAATTGGAATTCGCCGGTGCCAGCAGGATCCCATCAGCCCCCTGCTTCACAGCCTCATCCATCAAGCCGATCTGCCCGGAAATGTCCGTCTCATTGTCAATCCCACCCAGATAAACCCCTTCGTCCATTTCTGCCGCCGCTTCCGTTATCCCATCAATCACTTTTTCCCAGTAAGCGCCGTGATAATTCTTCAAAATAACATAAATTTTATTTTCGCTCTCTGGATGGGAAATACAGCTATACTCTACGACCGCCGATTCTTCTGCCGTTTCCGCCTCTGTCTTCGAAGCCCCCGAACAACCTCCCAGCAGAAAAGACGCCGCCCCGAAGGAAATTAACAAATATGTTCTTATTTTACTCATTCGTTTTCCCAGTTACTTATGCTTGATTTGTAACTGTCCAGTACCTTCATAGTTACACGAAATGAATAGTTACCTTAATTTACAGATCCAGCACCATCTCAGATCTTTACAAAAACCATAGAACATTAAATAGTCACCAGATATTTTGCAATTTTATACATATTTTTGTGTATATGTCATAATTATATGCCCTAGCTGGATAGGCTGTCAATCTGTATTCGTTACTGTTCTCTCTGTGATCAGTAACACACTTCGCGATGCACAGAAATCATGCGCATGCATGATTTCGCGCCGAGGTTCTCCCAATCATAAAAGCCCTCCCTTCTAAGTAATAAACTAATCAAAAAGCCGCAAAATGCAATTTAATCATCAGCATTTTACGGCTCATATTTCATATAGAGTATTGAATTTAGAAATGCAACTGCCCCTGTAGCCAGATCAATCCTTTAAACCTGCGACCGACTGCTGGTTCGCCCAGCAGGTCTGCGCAGTTTATGCAGACGTCAAATTGGATATCATTGCAGTCGATGGTCATCTGACACAGTTCTTCACCAGTGAGAATGTTCTTAAAATTCACGAAATCCACGATTTCACCCATCACACTGTACTGGTCGCACTCGATTCCGTGAGGCATGAAGCAGGTATCCACAATTGTCAGCACATCGTCTGTGACAATACGCTCGGAAATCATGGAGTAGGTGTCCATATCCTCCATCGTCAGATCTTCCATGGCCTCTTCGTCGCCATTTCTGGCGGCTGCAATCAGATTGTTGCGGTTCTTGGTCAGCTCCCGCTCTACCTTCACTGCCTCTTTATCCTTCTGAACCGGGAAAAGGATCTTGCCTTCCCTCGCCAGTCCGGTAATGGTCAGCGGCTGTCCTTCCCGCATATTGCCTTTGTACTTCTCAAGCATATATTCAGCAGGGTTCTGAAGATAAAAGATCAAGGTCACGCCCAGCCGCATGTCATCGCAGGCACCAGCGTAAGACTCTTTCTCTGCATGTCTTTCCACGATCACATGCTCCTGGCTGGTGATCCCTGTGCCGCGAAAAAATGGGAATGTATATTCCACATGAAACTCATTGTCCTCATCATACTGTCCGCAAACTGTGATTCCACAGTCGCAGCCATAATTCTTGGAATATTGTATAAAAACACCGTCAGGATGATTCTCCACTGCAATTTTTTCATCGTAAGTATTCATCACATCCTGGATAATCTCCTGCATTTCTTTACGTGACTTTACCTTAGAAAAGCCAACAGTTCTTAAATAACTGTGCACACTATCACCTCCCTGACTGTAGCTTACATGTAATGTTCCAATATCTTATAACAGCACTTTAAAACAGATTCCAGATAATATTTTATAACTTTTATTGTTATACATTCATCTAATATCTTTTTCTATTTTCAGTACAAAGTCCAAGCAATAGGACTTTATACTTTTCTTGTTTTATAAGTCCGATTATTTGGACTTTTTCTCAATTTTTGTCATTCCGCCCATGTATGGCTGAAGAGCAACCGGAATATTTACGCTTCCATCAGCATTCAGGTTGTTCTCAAGGAATGCGATCAGCATTCTTGGCGGAGCAACAACGGTGTTGTTAAGAGTATGAGCAAGATATTTCTTGCCATCTTTTCCGTTTACACGAATTTTCAGACGACGCGCCTGTGCATCACCAAGGTTGGAGCAGCTTCCTACCTCAAAGTATTTCTTCTGTCTTGGGGACCAGGCTTCAACATCCAGGGATTTCACTTTCAGATCTGCCAGGTCACCAGAGCAGCACTCCAGTGTACGAACCGGAATATCCAGAGAACGGAACAGATCTACTGTGTTCTGCCACAGTTTGTCAAACCACATTTTGCTATCCTCTGGGTTGCAGACTACGATCATTTCCTGTTTTTCAAACTGATGGATACGGTAAACACCTCTCTCCTCAAGTCCGTGAGCACCTTTCTCTTTACGGAAGCATGGAGAATAGCTTGTAAGTGTTTTCGGAAGCTCTTCCTCCGGAATGATCTGGTCAATGAATTTACCGATCATGGAATGCTCACTTGTACCGATCAGGTAGAGATCCTCACCCTCGATCTTGTACATCATAGCGTCCATCTCAGCAAAGCTCATAACACCTGTAACAACGTTGCTTCTGATCATGAAAGGCGGTACACAGTAAGTAAATCCACGATTGATCATGAAATCTCTTGCGTAGGAAATTACTGCGGAATGAAGACGTGCGATGTCTCCCATCAGATAATAGAATCCGTTACCTGCAACACGTCTTGCGCTGTCAAGATCGATTCCGTCAAAGCTCTCCATGATATCTGTATGATATGGAACTTCGAAATCCGGAACAACCGGCTCACCGAATTTCTCGATCTCTACGTTCTGGCTGTCATCTTTACCGATCGGTACCGAAGGATCGATGATGTTCGGGATTACCATCATGTCTTTCAGAAGCTCTTCCTCAACCTCTTTCTCTCTCTGGGAAAGTTCCTCGATACGTGTTCCGGATGCAGCAACCTGTTTTTTAACCTCTTCTGCCTCTTCTCTTTTTCCCTGGCCCATAAGAGCACCGATCTGTTTGGAGATCTTGTTTCTCTCAGCACGGAGAGCCTCAACCTCCTGCTTAATCTCTCTGTTCTCTTTATCAAGTTCGAGAACCTTGTCAACCAGCTCCAGTTTGCTGTCCTGGAACTTGTTGCGGATATTCTGTTTTACAACCTCCGGATTCTCTCTCACAAACTTAATGTCTAACATGATATTCCTCCTGTATTAAAAATATTCTTATTTTTGTTCCTTCTCAATCTCACCAAGTCCGAAGTTTACAGCTTTTCTCAGAGCTTCCACTTCTTCCTGGCTGAGGACAACATAGGACTCACCTTTTACAATCTCCTTTAAATAAAGAAAACAGTTGTCACGGCTGTGAACCGCATTCAGGATCAGACCTGTGTTATTCTTATCAAGAAGCGCCAGCGCAAAACTGAGTTTTCCGCCTACATCATCAAAGGCATCATACTTCTCAACTCCATATTTGCTGAACATTACATTCAGATTTTTTTTGATAAAGCTGATGTCATGATCATGATCTTCCTTTGCCTCATACAGCCGGTCGATCTGTGCAAATTTTCTTACAAAAACTTTTTCCAGTGACTGTGCATCTCCGCCTCTCATAAACAGCTTATATTTCCGTTCCAGGCGGCTCAGACGCATATTGCTGCTCACCACATTAATCAGAAGAATGATGGTAAGGATCAGCAAAATAATGATCACAATCCCGGAATCAATTCCTATGCTTTCAAAAATTCCGCTCATTCTGCCTCCTATCTGATAGATTCGAACAGATCAATGATCCTCTCCAGTTCATCCCTGGAATAATATTCAATTTCAATTTTACCTTTGTTGTTTTTCTTTCGCTGAATGGATACCTTTGTTCCCATAATGCCTTTCATTTTTTCTTCCAGGCTTTCATAAATGGCATCCTCTGCGGTATTTCTCTCTGTTTTCTCTTTTTTTGCCGGAGAAACCAGATTTTTTACAAGTTTTTCCGTCTCACGGACACTGAGTTTTTCATCAAAAACCTTCATGGCTGTATTTTCCTGAAGAGTTTCATCGGAAATTCCCAGAAGTGCTCTTGCATGGCCTGCAGAAATCATGTCCGCGATTACCATTTCCTGGACTTTTGAAGTAAGCTTCAGAAGACGCATGGAATTGGTTACCGCTGTTCTGCTCTTGGCAACTCTGTCTGCGATTTCATCCTGTTTCAGGTGAAACTCTTCCATCAGACGTTTGTAGGCCATTGCTTCCTCTATAGGGTTCAGATCTTCCCGCTGAATATTCTCAATCAGAGAAATCTCCACGATCTCCTGGTCCGTAAACTCTTTTACCACAACCGGAACTTCCTTAAGACCAGCCATCTTGGCTGCTCTCCAGCGACGCTCTCCTGCTATGATCTCAAAATAATCCTTCTTATCTGATACCAGCAGCGGCTGAAGAACGCCATACTGTTTGATAGACTCAGAAAGTTCCATCAGTGCGTCCTCATCAAAATGCCTTCTCGGCTGATTCAGATTCGGTTCCACACTGAAAATTTTTACAAGACGTTCTGCCGCAGGTTTTTCCTGTGCTTCCGTTTTTTCTTTCTTTCCCGTAGATCTTGTCCTTTTTACAGTTTCCTTTGACGTTCCACCGGCTTTATTAGGAATCAGTGCATCCAGACCTCTTCCAAGGCCTCCTGTTTTTCTTGCAGCCATTATTCGCCCTCCCTGCTGATAACTTCTTCTGCCAGAAGACGATAGCTTTCTGCTCCTGTAGATCTTGAGTCGTACAGATTGATCGGTTTTCCATAGCTTGGAGCCTCTGCAAGTCGTACATTTCTCGGAATGATCGTTTTGTATATATTCTGATCCAGGTTTTCTTTTACATTCTCTACAACCTGGAGTGACAGATTTGTTCTGGCATCATACATGGTGAAGACCACGCCTTCGATTTTCAGACGTTTATTCAATCTGTCTCTCACCAGTTCGATGGTATGTATCAGCTGTGACAGACCTTCCAGTGCGTAATATTCACACTGAATCGGCACCAGAACAGAAGTTGCCGCCGTCAGGGCATTGATTGTCAGCATGCTCAGTGACGGCGGACAATCCATGATTATGTAATCATATTTCCGACGCAGTTTGTCAGTAATCTTTTTCAGGATATATTCCTTATCCTCAAGATCTACCAGCTCAATCTCAGCACCGGAAAGATTCATATTCGATGGTATCAGGTCAACATTATCTACTACGTTTTTTATAATGGTATCTTTGGTCTCTGCTTCTCCAAGCAGCAGCTCGTAAAGGGTATTTTCTACTGCATTCTTGTCTGCACCAAGTCCGCTTGTGGTATTTCCCTGCGGATCTATGTCAATGGCAAGAACCTTTTTCCCTTTTTCAGCAAGGCAGGCCGATAAATTAATTGCCGTTGTTGATTTTCCAACCCCGCCTTTCTGATTGGCAACTGCAATGATTCGTCCCATTTTACCCCTCCTTTTTTGTATTTTTTAAGGGATTTTTACTCATTGGATACCATTATAACACTTTTATTTTTAAACCGCCACATAATGTTTCACGTGAAACAATAGAAAATGGGTTTTGAATTATTTTATTTATTGTATAGTATACCCAAACCACAGTGCTCTTAAACTGCCCTTACAATACTCTGTTTTATTGCAAAACCACAGATGATTCTTCTCAGGGCAATGATTCCACTTCCCTCTTACAGTACTATAGCAGTTCCAGGAATGCCTCAAAAAGATCGGTCCCATACGTAATCTCCGTAATGATTCCACCTCCCTCTCACAGTATTTTTACTGTAATGCCACAGAACTGAACGCCAGCGTTTTTACCGGATTTTGCCTTACAATATGCTTGCTGTTCTTACTGCAAAACTGACCGCGCGTATTTCAGTACCTGCATGGCAGTTTCTTACATTTCTTACAATATGCAGCTCTTACTGCCTGGCACGTTCTGTTATGCATTTATGAATGCAATTATTTTTTATTATCAGCAATTGCTGCTCTTTTTCAGCGTATATGCCCCCAAGTTTGTCACCATTTAACCAAATCAAGTAAGTCCCCTGCTTCAATTGCGAAAAACAATAAGCAGTGGGTGGGGGACTTGCTTGTATCAGGAGGAGTGCAAGCTCCTCCTGATAAACTGCGGAGCAGCTATTTGGTGTAGAGCTACGTAGCGAAGCGGATTGCGAATATCCGCTTGACCTGAATCAAGTAAGGCCCCACCCTCTGCTTATTTCTTTTCGCAATAGAATCAGGAGACTTACTTAATTCGATTGGATAGATAAAATCATTTACATTTGTCATGTAGTTATGTCTTGCTTCTATATATCGAATTACTCAAACGCCTCTCTATTTCCCTTCAGGATAAAAGCAAAAACAACTGATACTACGATGAAGAGCGAAATGTTGTAAAAGATTTTTTGGTATCATTTTAGAAAATATAATGGCATATTTTGATATATAGCAAAATGAAACAGTGATTTTTGGCGTATTTTAGGAATGTCTGATTTTTGCCATTTTTATCATTTTTATATAATATATAGAAACTACAAGTTACTAAAAACGCTTATTTTACAAGTGTTTTATCGCTAGTATAGTTGAATTTATATTGTACAGGAAAAGCGTATTATTTTTTCATTTTAACCAGCAAGTTTCATTTTGTGCTATTCCTTTTTCCTGGTTATACGCCGCGAAGCGGCGTATTTATATTTTTTATTTCCGAAATATCCCATTATGTATTATTTGTCTCCTGTCCTCGTCAAAACCAGCTCAAACATAGCAGAAACACAGTAAAATAACAGCTCTCAGGCGCCCTAAAACGCCTCTTTTTTTCTATATATGGGCCGTCAAGTGGATATTCGTAATCCGTTTCGCTGCCTGCCCATAGCCGAATAACTACTTCGTAGCTTATCAGGAGGCATGTAGGCCATCCAGATCATTGTTAAGCAGGCATTTGCAGCAAAAACAGCATTATTTTTTCTATTTTTTTCGTATCTTTCATCGTATTTTTAACCAAATCAAGTAAGTCCCCTGCTTCAATTGTGAAAAGCAATAAGCAGTGGGTAGGGATTTGCTTGTATCAGGAGGAGTGCAAGTTTCTCCTGATAAACTGCGGAGCAGTTATTTGGTTATGAGCAGGCAGCGAAGCGGATTGCGAATATCTGCTCGGCTGCGTGCATGTGCACATGACGGTGTTTGGGTGTTTTTGTGCAATAATATATATGTACTATAAATCGTACACATATATTATTGCGGTACTATAAACCGTACTTTTATATCGTTTTTAGCGTTAAACCTTCGTATTTTGACGTATTTCTTTTTTTCATTTCCCACCTTCGTAGAAAAGTCCGATATATTGGACATATGTTTTTTCTTTTCTCATTCCATACTACTATCCCTTTTGTCAAATATCATTTTTTCTTTTCAAAATCTTTATGAATTCCCCCCTTGTTCTTCTTCTCTTATTCTCAGCTTATCTCTTTACACTATCGCCATATAATTTATCGATAAAAATCTCCGTCCCTACTCCATACCCCCGCAGATGCAGGCACGTTTGCGTTTAACTTAATCTTGCCGCTCTATTTCCTGAAATGCTATAATACAATCACGAACAATCTATCTATATCGAAAGGAATATTTCTATCATGAATCCAACCAACAAAGATCAGGCAAAGGCTCAATTAGATAAAACGCTTCAGGGAAATGACAAAATCGAAACTGCAATCGCTGCTCTCCAGCAGGATGCCACTGAAGAAATGCTGGCGCACGTTCTCACGGTAATTCGTCGCAGAATGAAAGAGTATGCTCAGCTGATCGTAGCTGTAGAACCACCAAAAGGTGATGGAAAGATTAATCTCCAGGCTATAAAAACCGGTGATGGAAAACAATGGTGGGCTGCTTTTACCAGTTTTGACGAAGAATTAAAAGGCAGCAGCCAGATCATGTCTACTTTCACAGCAGACATTGACAAAATTTTTCACGCAGCACTCCAGGAACCATCTATTGAAGGAGTAATCATCAATCCCTGGAACCGCACTATTATGCTGAATAAAACTTTAATCAATATTATTCTGGGAAATCCTGTATAATTTGACTCTCTGTATCCACAACCACAGCTATGGCAAGTGAAAACCGGCAGAGTATTTATTCACTCATAAACTGTGGTGCAATTTATTCGGTGCAGAGCTACGAGCAATGCGAGATGCAAATATCCGCTTGTCCAGTAGATAGCTGCACCTCCGTAAATAACTACAGCATCTATGGCATAATTGCTTTACATTTGTCAAAAAAATCTCCTGCCTCTCACTAAGTGAAGCGGATATTCGCAATCTGCTTCACTACTTGCTCATAACCGAATAATTAACTACTTCGCAGTTTATCAGAAATTGCTTACACTCTTCCTGATACAATCAATCCCCCTGCTTATTGCTTTTCGCAATTGAAGCAGGGGACTTACTTGATTTGGTTAAAAAAGGAACTATTTGCCTGTATTACATGCAATATATGTTTCACGTGAAACATACACTGTAAAACAGTCAAGTAAATAAATTCATCCGCATTTATTACTTACTCATAACCGAATAACTGCTTCACGGTTGTATCAGGACCTGCTTGTGTTCCTGATACAACCTCATCCCTCCACACACCACATTTTGTTTCTCGTAGCTTCACAAGGAAATGGGAACTTTCCTGATTCGATATAAAAAATATCGCTCATTTTCTATCTTGTTTCACATGTTACCTTCCTTACTCCAATCTACAAAAGCATTGTAAATTTTCCACCAATAGCGTATAATAAAAGCCAGAAAATATTCAGAAAAATACCATCAGATCAGTGAATTTTAGTGCATCGAACAGTATTTTCCCAAATCATTTAATACGAATTTCAGGAGGCTTTCAATGAAGAAAAACGGACATAAACTACTTACTCTTGCTGCTTTATTAGGAACGGCCACAGGAGTTATTCATATTACAAATCGTTTTATAGATGCCACATCTCAGCTTAAAGATATGCTGGAGCAACCACATGGTAAAACATATGACTGGCGTTTTGGAAAAATCCACTATACAAAGCAGGGACATGGTTCTCCACTGCTCCTCGTTCACGATATAATGCCAGGCGCATCTGGCTATGAATGGAATGCCGTTGAAAATCAGCTGGCAACAGAACATACCGTTTACACGATTGATCTTTTGGGCTGTGGACGCTCTGAAAAGGCAGAGATTACCTACACAAATTTTGTATTTGTGCAGCTTCTCTGCGACTTTGTTAAGAATGTAATTCACGAAGAAACAGATATTATTGCCAGTGGTTTTTCCGGTTCTTTTGCAATCATGGCATATCGTAATAATTCCGACTATATTCGCAAGATCATGCTTGTAAATCCACCAAGTCTCAGTTCACTGAAGCAGGCCCCATGTGAAGACAATAAATTATTCAAACACATAATCGAACTTCCTGTCTTCGGAACACTGATCTATCATATCGCATGTGCACGTGAGGCTATCAGCAGCATGTTTATGGAACAGTTATTTTATAATCCGTTTCACGTGACCGATACACTTGTAGATACTTATTATGAATCCGCGCATAAAGGTGGTTCCAACGCCAAATATCTCTATTCCAGCTATATTGGCAAGTATTTGAATATCAGCATCAACAACGCAGTTGAATCTTCTGATGCCTGCATTTATATCATTTCCGGCAAAAAAGAGGCTTCTGGTTCTCTCATTGCCGAAGAGTATCAGAAACTGAATTCTTCTATTGAAACTGCAACAATTCCTGATACCAGACATCTTCCTCACATCGAAGATCCTGAGCATTTTCTGGAGCAGGTATCAATTTTTCTGTAAACAAAAAAGCTCCTGCTTGCAGGATTCTCCTCCTGCGGCAGATTGCTTCAGCGGCATAATTGGCATAATTTCTCTCCGGCGCAGCGTGATCCTGCCCGGAGATTTTTTTGTGTCATTGGAACATTACGGAGTAATCACCTATGGCATAAAAAAATGGGGTTGTCACATTGTGATATGCTACCCTCATATAGGACAATGAAATATAAAAGTCCTATATGGAGGCAACAATTGTCAGTGCGACAACCCCATTTTCGTATTTTATTTATTATTGTTTCACGTGAAACATCAGCTCTTATTTTATCTTAAAGCCTGTTCCAAATACATATGTGTTGTATTATCAATCAGCTTATGGGTAAGCTCTGCCATATGCTGTGTAGATTCCTGGTTTTCAGAAGAGAGCCATGTCTTGATCATTCCTACACATCCATTCAGACAAAAGGCGTACGCATACTCAATATCCCGATTATCCTTAGGCAAACGAATAGACAGACGATGCAGAACTGTATCCGCAATCAGCTTTTCGATTCGGCTGACAAACGCCATATCCCCATTTTTTCCGAGCAGTGCAATACAAATATCCTTATTATTATCCAAAATTGTAAAAATCTGCTCAATAAACGGATAAGAACTCTCCTTATTGTTAAGAGGATCAAGCGGATAATCTTCTACTAAATGAGAAACTTCATCCATCAGTTCCGCCTCAATAGATTCTAACATCTGGTAAATATCTGTATAATGAAGATAAAACGTGGAACGGTTGATATCTACTTCTTCCACCAGTTCTTTCACAGTAATCTCTTTAATACTCTTCTTCTGCATAAGACGTGCTAATCCTGCTCGAAGCTGTGCTTTTGTTTTCCGTACTCTTCTATCAACTTTTTCGGCCATTTTTCTTTTCCCCCTGTTATTCCGTAAAGCTATAATAAGTAAAGCGGACATTCGCATTCTACTCTACTTCATGTTCATAAATTACCATATAGTCAAGCGGATATTCGCAATCCGCTTCGCTACTTGCTCATAACCAAATAACTGCTCCGCAGTTTATCAGGACTTGTTTGTACTCCTCCTGATATAAGCAAGTCCCCACTCATTACTTATTGCTTTTCGCAATCCCGCGGAGAGGGCTTCCTTGATTCGGTCATTTTCTCTCAACTATAGTATTTCTGGAATTACTATAATATCATGTTCGTGTCTGCAGTCATAAAAATCATCTTTCTGTATTAGACATTTTTCGCATTTATGTCCATTAATATACATTCAGTAAATATTTAATGGTTGTATCTATGTTTTGTGTTTAGTATAATACATCACGTAAAGAAAATCAACACTTTGTTTGATAATGGATTTGAGAGCTATTAATAGAATTCAGTATGTTTAATAGATTTTGAAGCCATTACTGGAATAAAGTTTGATTAAGCAACTAAGCTTTATATAAAACTAAATAAAGAAAGGGATAGGTAAAATGATCAAAGACGAATGGAAAAGCCTACTTCGTAACAAGCTCATGCTTATCGTTGTAATCGCTATCATCGTTATCCCGATCATCTATGCAGGCCTGTTTCTGAAATCCATGTGGGATCCTTACGGAAGCGTGGATAACCTGCCGGTGGCCGTGGTAAACGAAGACAAACCAGTTGAGTATAATGGCAAGACGCTAAGTATAGGTAAGGATATGGCGGATGAGCTGAAAGACAACGACTCAATGGCATTCAACATTGTAGACAGCAAAACAGCAGAGGACGGTCTGGCAAACGGAACCTACTACATGGTTATCACAATTCCGGAAGACTTCTCCGCAAATGCAGCTACTGTAATGGATGATAACCCCAAGCAGATGGAGCTGACATATCAGACCAATCCGGGAACCAACTACATCGCTTCCAAGCTCAGTGAAACAGCAATGCTGAAGCTTCGAGACAACATTGCCTCCCAGGTTACAGAAACCTATACAGAAACCGTTTTTGATTCTATCTCAGAAGCGGGTGACGGAATGCAGGAAGCTGCTGACGGATCCGGAAAACTTGAAGACGGACTGACTACAGCTGCTGATGGTAACAAAACCATTACCAAGAACCTGAAAAAACTTTCCACAAGTACTCTTACATTCGTAAGCGGTGCTGACAGTCTCACAGAGGGACTTAAGACATACACCGATGGTGTAGCTCAGGTTAACGACGGAGCCAAGAGTCTGGATGATGGAGCAAAACAGCTTGACAGTGGTGTCGCTACTCTCACCAACAAGGTACCGGAGCTTACAACCGGTGTTGACACTCTGGATAAAGGTGTGAAACAGTACACCGCAGGTGTTGATCAGTTGAATGAAAACTCCGATGCACTGAAAAGCGGTGCAAGCAGCCTGGAATCCGGTGCCAAAGCTTTAAGCGAAGGTATCAATACTCTTTCCAGTGGTGCTACAAAGTATGTCAGCGGTGCAGATACTCTGGCTGATGGAACAACCGCTTATGTAAAGGGTGCACAGGAACTGGCAGACGGCGCTAAACAGCTCTCCGCTCTGGAAAGCCTTGGAGATGTTTCTGATGGTATCGCTCAGTTAAATACCGGCGTTACAAAAGGAACTAAAGATTCTCAGTCTCTGGTATCCGGAACTGCAGCTCTGGAAGCAGGAACCAAAAAACTTAACGACACTGTTTCTGCTCTGAAGGGAATCACTACTGAAGAATCCTTCAAACAGCTTTCCAGTGGCCTTACAAAGGCTCAGAAAGGTATGGAATCTGCTTCCGCCGGTATGACTAAGGCTCAAACTGGTATGGAATCCGCTTCCGCAGCCATGACTCAGGGTGCGTCAGCTGTTACCGGTCAGATCGTACCTGGTCTTAACAGTGCAGCAAGTGCTCTTACTGATGCAAGTACAATGCTTTCTTCCAAAGCAGAGGGTCTTGGTACTGCATTTGGTGGAATGAAAGCTCAGATCAGTGCAGTAAGCTCCGCAATGGATACATACGGACAGACAACAACTTCAACACTTAATGACGCAAACGGAAGAATTGATGCCGCACAGCAGGCTATGAACTCTGCTGTTGCAGAACTTCAGGCAATTCAGAGCGCACAGGATGAAGATGGAAAAATTTCCGCTGAAAGCCTCAGCAATGTGATCAATACTCTGTCCGGTGCTGCCGGAAGCGCTTCTCAGGTAGATACTTCCTTTGCAGCCGGATATTCTGATCAGGTTTCCCAGTTGGGCGTTGTAAATGGTGAAATTGATGCAGTTCAGGGAGAACTTGGAGATGCACTTTCACAGCTGAACAGCAAAACTGAGGATATTAAGAGCAGTGTACAGACTCTGACAGGTGCTGCAGCAACTTTGAACCAGCTTGCAGACGGACTGACAAGTGGTGCTACAGAAATGAGCAATGGTGCAGCAGAAATGGGCAGCGGTGCTACAGAAATGGGCACAGCCGCTACTACAATGGGCGCAGTTGCAGGTCAGCTTCCTACAGATATGATCTCTCAGCTTTCCGCTGTTACACAGCAGCTGTACGCGGGTGCAACAGCTGTAAATACCGGAACAAAAACTGTTTCCGCCGGACTTCAGAAACTGGAGACTGGTACCGCAGCTTTCCCGAAAGCAGCCGCCGGAATCAAAGCTCTGAACGATGGATTTGATAAATTAACCGCAAACAACAAGAAACTTACTGATGGCGCAACAAGTCTGAAAAAAGCAGGAAAACAGATCACAAGCGCACTTCCGCAGGTGAAATCCGGTGCAGGTCAGCTTGCCGATGGTTCTGAAACACTGACTACAGGAATTAAGACATACACAGATGGCGTCGCTAAACTGGCCGCTAACAGTTCTGCTCTTACAAGCGGTACCAGTCAGCTTTCCACTGGAGCTAAAACTCTTTCCAGCGGTGCTACTACTCTTGCAAACGGAACTAAGACATTAGCAAACGGTACCTCAACTCTTCTCAGTGGTACCAAGAAACTTGTAAGTAACAACAGCACTCTGAACAATGGTGCGAAACAGCTTGCAGATGGTGCTGCTCAGATCCAGAGTGGTTCCTCTCAGCTGTATGATGGTTCCAAGAAACTTGGAAGTGGTATGAAAGAACTGAAAGATGGTTCCAAGACATTAACCACAAGCCTCAGTGATGGAGCTAAAACAGTTAAAGATAACTCAGCAAGTGATGAAACAATTAAAATGTACGCAACACCTGTTGTGAGCGATGAAACAAAACTTACCGATGTTCCGAATAACGGACACGCAATGGCACCTTATATGATGTCTGTAGGCCTCTGGGTTGGTGCACTGGCATTCTGCCTGATGTATCCTCTGGCTCAGTATAAAGGCAAACTGAAATCCGGTTTTGCATGGTGGGCAAGCAAAGCTTCCGTACTTTATCCGGTAGCAATGCTTCAGGCAATCTGTCTGATCCTTCTGTTACATGCATTTAACGGATTCACCCCTGCTGAGATGGGCAAGACAGTTCTCTTCGCCTGCCTCGCAGCAATGACCTTTACATCCATGATGTACTTCTTCAACATTACACTTGGTAAAGTAGGAAGTTTCCTGATGCTGGTATTCATGGTCGTTCAGCTTGCAGGATCTGCCGGTACTTATCCGGTCGAGATTTCTCCTGCATTTGTTGCAAAGATTCACGCATACCTGCCATTCACCTACACAGTTGATGCATTCCGTGCAACGATCAGTGGTGGCAGAAGCATTACTACTTCTGTAATTGTACTGGCTGTACTGTTTGTGATCTTCACGATCCTGACAATCCTTCAGTTCAATCACATGGCCAAGAGAAAGAAAGAAGAAAAAATCGTTCTCTTCGACTGGCTGGAAGAAAGAGGTCTTGCTTAACTAATATGTAACTGACAGAAGCTCCCCCGAACCTTCTGTTGGATATAAAAAAAATAAAACCTGTACGGTGGACTGAAAAACCACTGTACAGGTTTTTTTATTATAGAAAGCCCCGGAACTCCTGATCCATGGAATTCCGGGGCTTAGTTTTATTTTTTATTTTTCCGCCTCAGCCGTTGGTGTTGCTGTGGCTTCTGTTTTTGATTCACCGTTTATCAGTGTCTCATATGCATTAAACATTTCTTTTACCGTCATTTTGTTTACGAGAAATACTTTGTTTCCAACGACAGCTGCGTAATAGTTTGTGTCATATGTGTAGAAGGTAACGGTTGTCTGGTTCTTATCAGAGTCTGTGAATACAGCAGTCATCTCCGGGTCTGTAGCCGGTGTATAAGCGTCCGTCAGTCTCTTCTGGCCTGCCATATTTATCAGCTTGTTATAGAAAGTGGTAAAGGTTGTACTTTCTATCTCCTTACCATCCAGCTGATAAGTCGTTGTCTCTTTGTCATTGCCGTCATCATCTTTGGATGTTTCACGTGAAACATTTACAGTATTTGTTGCGCCGCCGTAAGTAACCTGAAGCTGATCCAGATTTTTTACAGACAGATAATTGACGATCAGTGACCAGAGATCTGATGGTGCTTTGTCAATAACTGCGCTCAGAGTATCCGCGGACATTGTATAAATATGTTTGTTATCCACAGTTACATATCGACTGCCATCACTTGCTTCATCGCCAACGTAGATAACAAGTTGTTTATCTACTGTTGTTGTCTTGGTATCCTCTGAAGAACTGCTGTCATCAGAAGCATCCGTGCTGTCAGAACTATCTGTCGAACTGTTTTCTGCTGAAGCTTTATCATCAGTACTGTCGACACTCTCAGAATCACTCTCAGAGGCTGTAGAATCCTTTTCTGAAGAATCTGTACTGTCTGAGCTGTCATCCTTCACCTCTTCCTGATAATCCACTGTAATCGTCGCATACGGCTTATCAAGGCCATACTGTGAAAGATCCTCTGCATTATAATTTACAAACTGATCATATGCAAAATTTCCAAGTCCGGAGGTTACATTTCCTGCTGCTGTAGTATCCGCAGTTTCTTTATCACTGCTTCCATCGCTGGAAACATCCCAGGTAGCTCCATCAGAATTTTCTTCCAGAACATAGGAATCTTTATCCTCGCTTACCTGGACTTTCTTTACTGTGGAAGAATCAATTGTCGGGAAATCTTCTCCCTGTGCATAATCGTAAAGAGATTTCATAAACGGAGTGACCGTATCTGCCGCTACTACATACACAGTACTGTCATCATCATCTTTGGAAATGTAATACTGATTCGTGGAAGTATTCTCATCTCCGATATTAAACTTGGTTGTGCCATCACTGGTATCAACGGTCACCGTATTGGACGGGGAATCCAGTCCATATTCGGTAAGATCGTCTACTTTTTTCAGAACCCTGTCAGCTTCCACCTTTTCGATGGCGGAAGCTGCAGAATCCAGAGTTGTCTGATTTACAGGGAAAGCAGTCTCATCTTTTTTCACCCAGGAATCATCTTTTTTCTCAAAGGTAGTTTCCTTCTTGTCTACGATAAATTCCAGAGATTTGATGTCATCCGTTTTCACGGAAAACACTTCTGTTTTGCTTTCCTCCTCACTGCTGCTCTCTGTCTTTTCCTCTTTGGATACGTAGGTATTCAGTCCCACATACGTACCACCTAGAACTGCCAGAACAACAACAGCTGAAACAAGTTTTGTTGATTTTTTCATTATGCTTTTCTCCTCTTAAGCCAGATTAAAAATCCTGCAACAAGGAACACTCCCGGGATCAGACCAATAGTACAGATCTTCCAGAAGGCTGCATCATGATCCGTTACGGTCAGGCTTGTAGACTCAAGGCTCTTGGATGGGATGGAAACGGAATTGCCGTCATCTGTGCTGGTCATCCAGTTTAAGGACTCCAGAAGAAGTTTTTCATTTCCGCCGGATACCATCTGGTTTACCTGACTCTCCATCAGATTTGCTGTGGAGTAGTAAACGATCTGTGTTTCCTTGTCATCATCCAGTTTCTCAGTAATGGCAACACCAAGATCAAACGGTCCGTCTACATCTCCGTCTTCTTTCTCGATATTGCTGCTCTGCATGTTTGTCTTAGAGTAAGCCTGGTCAGAAGTTGTCAGGATACTGTCAATCGTTACGGTATCTCTTACGTCATCTGTTTTCTGAATACCCTGTGCATATGGAGCCAGTACATAAGAGCCTGCGGAAGCGGTCTCAGAGCTTGCATCTGTGCTGTTAACAGTCGGTACCAGATAATACGGCATCTGCATTCCATAATGCTGGCTGTCGCCCTCAAATACGATTCCTGCTGCACGTTTTACGCCATAATTTTCAAGGACAGCATCGAAGTTCGACAGATCATCCTGTGTATAATCAGAGAAGATCATGGCCTTTCCGCCCGCCTCCAGATAATCCAGGATCTCTGTTTTTTCTTCCTCGGAAATATCGCTCGTCGGAGATACGATCATCAGGCAGTCAGCATCGTCCGGAACTTTTCCTTCTGTGAGAAGGTTCAGATCCTTGATATCAATGTTGGCTTTCTGGATATCCTCTTTAAAGCTGGAATCCAGATCTTTTTCGCCATGTCCGGATAACGTGTACATGATCGGAAGGTTCTCGGATGTCACATATCCGATAGCACTTGTGATCTGTCCCTCACCGTCAAATCCGGTCGTGGTCTGCTGCCAGGTATTGTAGTCTACAGAAGTAGAATACATATCGTTGTAATTGATAACTTTGTTTCTGTCTCCGCAAACTACGATCAGGCTGTTTGATGCAAGATCATCGCTTGTATATTCAGAAGCAAATTTCGGATTTACAACCGGATCTTTTACTTCAACTTTAATATGTTTGGACTCATCTTTATAGCGTGACAGCAGGTTGGAAATCGTATCATCCTCAGAGCCGCTTGGTGCGATCTGGTAAATGGTCACATCTTTATCCAGTGCTTTCAGCACTTTCTTTGTCTCATCACCGATGGTATAAAGCTTGGATGAACTTACATCCAGCTGTGAATATTTAGACGGGATTGCACCTACGATCATATTGATCACAACTACGATCACGATAAAGATCGCTGCCATAGCCATGCTGTAAGTACCATTTTTAATATGCTTTTTACTGATAGTGCCTACCAGTTTTTTCGGATCTGGTTTATGTTTCTTTTTCCCGGAATCCTGTGCAGTTTCTGTCTCTACTGCCTCGCTTTTATTTTTCTTGAATTTCTCACTGAATTTCATTTCCATTCACCCCCTAGTTCCAGCGTCTCTTCTGAATGGACTGCATGGTGAGAAACAGACAGATTGCAACGACAGAGATAAAATATACGATTCCTGTCACGTCAAACACACCGTTTGTAAAGTTCTCATAATGTCCGCTCAGATTAAATACATTCAGTACTTTCTGGATACCACCCTGGAAAATACTTGATTTTACAACGTATACGATCACAAGGACAACTTCTCCTACAACTCCGATCACTGCAGAGATCAGAACATTTTTGATCATGGTATAAATGATAATTGCGATCGCCACGATCAGAAGTCCGAATGCCACTGCCGTTGACATGGAAGTCTGTGAGAAAAATGAGGAAATTCCATTCATCATATAGAAAGCAAACAGAAATACAAAAGTAAGTACTGCTGCAATTACCTGGCTTTCCGTAAGTGCTGACATAAATACACCAATTGCCAGATTCGCACATCCAAGAAGGAAAAATCCCAGGATTCCTGTATATGCGGAAGCATAGGAAATGGTTCCAAATTTACTCATGATCAGTGGATAAAAGCACATGATCACAACCGGAATGGCAAATACGGCTACCAGTGCAAGGTATTTTCCAAATACGATATCCCACACAGATATCGGCGCTGTCAGAAGCAGCTGATCTGTTTTTTGTTTACGTTCTTCTGCAAGTACACGCATGGAAAGGATCGGCACACCGATCAGGAACACGAAGGTCAGTGCGCTTAATGTAGATTCAAATTTTGAATAACCTGCTGAGAGCTGATATGCGGAAAAATAAATTCCAGTCAGCACCAGGACAAAAAATATGAAGAGATATCCAACCATGGAGGTCAGATAGCTTTTCAGTTCTCTTTTAAAAATTGCTGTCATGACTGATCCCCCTCTTTTTTATCTGAAGCTTTCTCCGTTTTCTCAGATTTTTCTGTTTCCGAAGATTTATCTTCTACCGGTTTCCACTGTGATCTTTCCTGTTTTCCGGTGGATTTCTTTTTTTCTCCTTCGGTAAGCTCAAGGAATACATCCTCAAGAGAAACTCTCTTAACCTGCATCTCGTAGATCGGGCAGTTTGCTTTTGCCATAGCATAGAAAACTTTTTCGCGGATATCCACATTTTCCTGAATGGAAACTTTTGTTTTCCACAGTTCTTCGTCGCTGTCGTAGGACATTTCCACACCGGTAACGCCTTCGATCGTTTCCAGATCTTTTCGGATGGTATCTTTCTCGCCTTTTACTTTCATAAGGAGACTGTTGGAACCTGCTGCCAGACGTTCCAGATTGTCCGGCGCATCACTGGCTACCAGTTTTCCGTGTGAAATAATCAGAACGTAATCACATACTGCTCTCACCTCGGAAAGGATATGAGAACTTAAGATAACCGTATGTTTCTGTTTCAGGCTTTTGATCAGGTCACGGATCTCGATGATCTGCTTCGGGTCAAGTCCTACTGTAGGCTCATCCAGGATGATCACTTCCGGATATCCAAGGATCGCCTGTGCAAGGCCAACTCTCTGGCGGTAACCTTTGGAAAGGTTTTTGATCAGACGGTCTTTCATGTCTGTGATCTTTACCATATCCATGACTTCTTTTATCTGTTTGTCTTTCTGGTTTCTTGGGATTTTTTTCAGATCAGCCGCAAATTTCATGTACTCAAGAACAGTCATGTCAAAATAGAGTGGCGGCATTTCCGGCAGATAGCCGATACATTTCTTGGCTGCCTCCGGTTCTTCCAGAATGTCATGACCATCGATCATTACTTTTCCCTCTGTGGAAGCAATGTATCCTGTGATCATGTTCATTGTTGTTGATTTTCCTGCACCGTTGGGGCCCAGGAATCCGTAAATTTTCCCCTTTTCGATCTGAAAGGAAAGATGGTCAACGGCTGTATGATCGCCGTATTTTTTGACCAGATTACTTACTTCGATCACTTTACTCTCCTCCTTTTATTCTCCGGGAAATACTTTTTCAATTCTTGATTTCCCATCTTATAAGATGCCAGAGGCAAAAGGTCGTAAAACAGAGGCCCTTTGACTCTGGCGTCTTTTCAATAGAAAATGCCCCTGGATGAAACAGAGAATGGGGGAATCCAGGGGCATCTCTATCATTTTATAGTGTAAAAGTAATTTGTGATAAAAGTAGGATAAATTTGTGATAATTTTGTGAAACAAATCAGCGAAAAATCTCCTGTCACACAAATTCTTCTTTTGTTCGACAGGAGATTACATTTTCTGAGCAGCAAGATTCTGTTATGCCAGTGGTTCTCTGAGCGGCGTTCCTGCTTTTCTCGGGTATTTTCCAGGTGTGTTTTTTACTTTTTCGATGATGACCAGGGAACGGCTGATCTCGGATCCCGGAAGATCGAAGTACTGAATGTCTCGGATCTTTCCACCGAGGATTTTTACTGCTTTTTCCGCCGCTTCGGCTTCTTCCTTTACTGAGCCGGATTTATAGGAGACAAAAAGTCCTCCGACTTTTACGTATGGGAGACAGTATTCGGACAGGGTTGCAAGACCGGATACTGCTCTGGATACACAGAGGTCATATTTTTCTCTGTAGGCTTTGTTTTTTGCATATTCTTCGGCTCTTCCGTGGATGGCTGAGATGTTCTCAAGTCCAAGGAGTGCAAAGGTTTCTTCCAGGAATTTCACTCTTTTGTTCAGGGAATCCAGAAGGCAGGCTTCCAATTCCGGGAAAGCGATCTTCAGGGGAACCCCCGGAAATCCGGCACCGGTTCCGATGTCCATGACCGTTTTTACCTTGCTCATATCTACGGCTTTGACACAGCAAAGGCTGTCCAGGAAATGTTTCACGAGAACCTCATCGAATTCTGTAATTCCGGTAAGGTTCATAACTTTATTTTTTTCTACAAGGAATTCGTAGAACTGGATAAACTGATTTTTCTGCGTGTCATTAAGAGTAATTCCAAGTTCTTCGCAGCCTTTTTCCAGGATTTCTAAATTGTACATGCAGTTTCCTCTCTTATTCTTTGTTTTTTATGTTTTCATTATTCAGAATGTTATCAATGTTTATGTCCGGCTTTGCTTTCCAGGTATACAAGAAGTACAGAGATATCTGCCGGGGATACGCCGGAGATTCGGGATGCCTGGCCGATGGATACCGGTCTGTAAGCCTCCAGTTTCTGACGTGCTTCAATGCGGAGGCTTCCTACATCTTCATAATCAATGTCTTCCGGAATTTTTTTCTGCTCCAGTTTTTTGAACTGCTCCACCTGTTTCATCTGGCGGCGGATATAGCCATCATATTTGATGTTGATCTCTACCTGCTCACATACATCTTCTGGAAGTTCCGGTCTTTCTTTATCAATCGGTGCAAGCACTTTATAGTTAAGTTCCGGTCTGCGGATCAGCTCTGCAATGGTGGTTCCTGATTTCAGCAATGTACTTCCCTGAGATTCCAGAAGGCTCTGTACTTCTGCAGAACCGCCTACAGTCGTATGTTCTACTCTCTCGATCTCTTCATGGATCATTCGTTCTTTTTTCTGCAGTTTATGGTATGTCTCATCATCGATCAGGCCAACCTCCCAGCCTTTTTTGCGGAGACGGAGGTCTGCATTGTCCTGACGGAGCAGCAGGCGGTATTCGGCGCGGCTTGTCATCATTCGGTACGGCTCATGGTTTTCTTTTGTTACCAGATCATCGATGAGAACGCCGATATATGCCTCGGAGCGATCCAGGATCAGCTGTTCTTTTCCTTTTACTTCCATGGCTGCGTTGATTCCTGCGATCAGACCCTGAGCGGCTGCTTCCTCGTATCCTGAGCTTCCGTTAAACTGTCCGCCGCTGAAAAGGCCCTTGATCTTTTTGAATTCCAGTGTCGGGTAGAGCTGGCGTGGATTGATGCAGTCATACTCAATGGCGTAGGCATTTTTCACGATCTTGGCATGCTCCAGGCCTGGTACGGAATGGTACATTTCGTACTGGACATCTTCCGGAAGGGAGCTGGACATTCCTCCGATGTACATTTCATTTGTGTAAAGGCCTTCTGGCTCAATGAATACCTGATGGCGTTTTTTGTCTGCAAAACGGACGACTTTATCTTCGATGGACGGGCAATAACGCGGACCGGTTCCTTCGATCATTCCGGAATAAAGAGGGGATCTGTCCAGGTTTGCGCGGATGATCTCGTGTGTTTTTTCATTTGTGTAGGTCAGCCAGCAGGATTTCTGCTCGATCTGTACGGATTCCGGGTCTGTGGAGAAGGAGAACGGTACGACTCTTTTGTCTCCGAACTGCTCTTCCATTTTGGAATAATCGATGGTGTTTCCGGCGATCCTGGCAGGGGTTCCTGTTTTGAAGCGGAACATTTCGATTCCCAGTTTTTTCAGAGAATCCGTGAGATAGTTGGCTGCCTGAAGGCCGTTTGGTCCTGTGTAGTTGCTGACATCGCCGTAGATGCAGCGGGCCTTGAGGTAGGTTCCTGTACAGAGAACTACGGCTTTTGCGTGGTAGGTGGCTCCTGAAAAGGTTTTTACACCGGTGATGTGGTTATCTTCTACCAGAAGTTCTGTTACTTCGCCCTGGCGGATAGTTAAGTTTTCTGTGTTTTCCAGAGTTTTTCGCATCTCGGTGCTGTAAGCCTGTTTGTCGGCCTGGGCACGGAGAGAATGGACTGCAGGGCCTTTGGACTGGTTGAGCATTTTGGACTGAATGAATGTTTTGTCTATATTTTTGCCCATTTCTCCACCGAGGGCGTCCAGTTCGCGGACGAGATGGCCTTTGGAACTGCCGCCTACGTTGGGGTTGCAGGGCATCAGGGCGATGCTGTCTACGCTGACTGTGAACATGACTGTTTGCAGGCCCAGACGGGCACTTGCTAATGCGGCTTCGCAGCCTGCGTGGCCGGCGCCTACTACTATGATGTCGAAAAACTGTTCCAGATTTTTCATGCTTTTTCTCCTTTATTTCTATTTTTTATCTTTGTTTTTATTGTGTGATGTATGTTTTGCTTTCCTTGGCAGGAGGCATGGGGTTCTTGCTTTGGGAAGCTGTGGAAAACCGCAAAGGGGCCGTAAAGCCACGGCCCCTCTGCACACCCCTCGGGCTTTTTTAAGAGTTCCTGGTTGTGGGGATGTGTGGCCTTGTTGGCTTGTTTTTGTATTCTTCGGTGTTGGTTGTGTGACGCTGTGCCGATGTGAGGTTGAGTGCTTCGATTGTGGCAAGTGTGTCTTTATCGACTTTTGTCTGTATTCTTCGGTGTTAAATATGGGACGCTGTGCCGATTGTTGCAGTGTAGCTGCAACGAGGCTCTCGACGTGCGGTGCACGTCTGCGGGAGTATACAAAGTTCTGTTTGCCACGTTTCGGCTCAGTGTTGAATTGCCAGTACAGAAGCATACAGGCACAGGTTAGTAACTTTCTGCCTTCCTCAATCGCCGCACTTTGTAAAAAAGGCCCAGGGGTGTGCAGAGGGGCGCGGCCTTGTGCCCCTTTGCGGTTT
>OLPE01000706.1_pt1 | contig 27343 bp, 28 predicted proteins | sample 1671901 | NCBI WGS metagenome assembly OLPE01 (sample SAMEA3136624, study PRJEB25190) | human gut metagenome | biome: human gut; feature: human-associated habitat; material: faeces | place: Austria | collected 2013 | reverse complement strand
CTTCGTCAACCCCTCCTTCGATCAGTAGGAGAACTACAAAAAATGTCCGGCCCTATGGCCGGACATTTTTTATGGCTGCGATTATTTTGCCAGAATTTTCTTCAGCTTGGCGAAACGGGGGAGGGAGTCCACCTTGGGCAGATCCGGCTCACCCTGAATCAGAGGCAGGGCGTACTCGATGAACTGGTGGTTCACGCCGTTGCCCTCGGCATTGATCCACTCACGGGGGATTTTCTTCTCCACATTGGCCACCTCCATCAGCGGGATCAGCTTGGTTTTGCAGGCATAGCGGCCGTCCCGGACGCCACGCTCAAAACCAATCATGCGGCCGTTGATGCCGTTGACGGCGTTTTCCACGGCGGCCTTGCCCGCCATAAAGGACTCCTCGATATCCGTCTCGGAGGCCAGATGTGCGCCGCAGCGCTGCAGCAGATTCAGCTCGATGCCACGGACCTTGGCGCCGGTCTCCTCCTTCAGCACCTGCGCCAGAATGGCGGCCAGACCGCCCAGCTGAGCATGGCCGAAGCCGTCATTGGCGGCTACCTTGGCCTCGGAGACGAAGCCGCCGTCCTCATAGTGGATGCCCTCGGAGACGGCGATGATACAGCTGCCTTTTTCGGCATAGACCCGCTTCACGTCCTCGATGAACTTGGGCATACTGAAATCCGTTTCCGGCAGATAAATGAGGTCGGGACCTGCGCCGTACTCCGACGCCAGCGCCGCAGAGGCGGCCAGCCAGCCGGCGTGGCGGCCCATGATCTCCACGACCGTGATCGTGCCGGTGTCATACACACGGCAGTCTTTGGACACTTCCATGCAGGAGGTCGCTATGTACTTGGCAGCACTGGCAAAACCGGGGCAGTGATCGGTGCCGAAAAGGTCGTTGTCGATGGTCTTGGGCACACCCATCACGCGGCAGTCCCAATCGTGCGCCTGCATATAGCGGCTGATCTTGTTGCAGGTGTCCATGGAGTCGTTGCCGCCATTATAGAAGAAGTAGCGCACGTTGTATTTCTGAAAGATCTCCAGAATGCGCCGGTAATCCGTATCGTCCGCGTCCGGGTCCGCCATTTTGTAGCGGCAGGAGCCCAGCTCCGACGATGGCGTGTGCAGAAGCAGACGGAGCTCGTCCGGTTCCTCCTGGCCGATATCATACAGGCGGTCATCCAGAACGCCGCGAATGCCGTGGGCCGCACCGTAAACGTTGGTAATGGCATCGGATTCCAACGCAGTCTTGAGCACTCCGTAGGCGCTGGCATTGATGACTGCAGTCGGACCGCCGGACTGCCCAAAGATACACGCGCCTTTCAATTCACCGGACATAACGTACCTCCATAAATTCAAAGAATTGATAGATTTTACTGAAACATTGAATTCCACTATTGATATTATCTAAAAACATGTGTAAAATAAATTGAACCGATGATCTGTTTTGCATCATATTGACATTCTATATATTATATGAAAGTGAGTTGACTTGTCAATGTCGATTGTAACTTCTCAGGAAATGTTTGCAAAAGCGTATGCGGGCGGCTATGCCATCGGTGCCTTCAACGTGAACAATATGGAGATCATTCAGGGCATTACGGAGGCTGCCAAGGAGTGCAATGCGCCGGTGATCCTGCAGGTATCTTCCGGTGCGCGCAAGTATGCCAACCGTACGTACCTGGTCAAGCTGGTGGAAGCTGCCGTTATCGAGACCGGTCTGCCAATCTGTCTCCATCTGGACCATGGGGACTCGTTCGAGCTGTGCAAGGCCTGCGTCGATGACGGTTTTTCTTCTGTCATGATCGACGCTTCCTCCAAGCCGTTTGAGGAGAATGTCGCGCTGACGCGCCAGGTCGTGGAATATGCGCACGCGCATGGCGCCGTCGTGGAGGCGGAGCTCGGCACGCTGGCCGGCATTGAGGACGATGTCAAGGTCAAGGCCGAGGATTCGTCCTATACGCGCCCGGAGGATGTGCAGGAATTCGTCGAGCGCACCGGCTGCGATTCGCTTGCAATTGCCATCGGCACGAGCCACGGCGCCTATAAGTTCAAGCCCGGCACGAAGCCGCAGCTCCGGTTCGACATTCTCGAGGAAGTGTCCGAGCGTCTGCCTGGCTTCCCGATCGTGCTGCACGGCTCATCGTCCGTACCGCAGGAATACGTACAGATGATCAACGAGTTCGGCGGCGATATGCCCGGTGCGATCGGCGTGCCGGAGGATCAGCTGCGTCAGGCGGCACGTCTGGCCGTGTGCAAGATCAATATTGACTCTGACCTGCGTCTGGCCATGACCGGCACGATCCGCAAGTATCTTGCTGAGCACCCGGCAGAGTTTGACCCGAGAAAGTATCTCGGCCCCGCACGTGAAAACATCAAGCAGCTCGTCAAGCACAAGATCGTCGATGTGCTCGGCTGCGACGGAAAAGCCTGAGCTGCCGTCTGACACACTGCTCAGTCTGAACAGGGGGAACACCCATGAATTTTCAGGAACTTCTGACGCGGCTGTCTGCAAGCTGTTTTGCTGCCGACCGGCCGGATTATGATTGGAAAACACTGCGCCTGTTTCCGGAAACGAGGCTGGATCTGGTGCTGATCGTGCGTCTTGCGGCGGCGCTGATCCTGTGCATCGTCGGCGCGCTTGTGCACAGCACCGTGCTGCGCTACGTGCTTTTGGTCCTGTCCGTGCTTGCCGCCGGATATGACTACCTTGCGGCTGCAATTGCCTGCATTCTCAACCGGCAGGTGTTCCGGCCCGCAGTGATCGTGATCGTGTGCGTAATCGGTACCATGGCGGTCGGACAGCCGGTGGACGCCGCTGTTTTTCTGCTCGTGTACCGGGTCGTTTCGATCCTGATCGCGGTCGTCACGGTCCACGCGAAGAAAACGCTGGAGGCCGCCGTCGGCGGTGAGATCCATTCTCCGGCCGAAATCGCCGCTCCCAAGTGGATCGGCTATCTTGCACCGGCCGGTCTGTGCATTGCGGTGCTGGTTGCCGTGCTGGAGATTGTGCTCAAGATTGCGACGGTTTCCCGGGCAATTCATGCCGCCATGATCGTGCTCTTCCTTTCTACGCCGTGTGCGCTGCTTATTTCCGTGCCGCTGGTGTGGTACAGCGCCGTCAACGGTGCTTACCGCTGCGATGTACTGTTTCGCAGCTGCCGCAGCATGCGCGCGCTCAATGCCGTGCGTGCAGTTGCGGTCGATGAAGGGGAAGGGGACAGCCAGCTCCCGAAAGTGATCAGCGTGAAATCCAGCCAGTTGGCGCCGGAAGCGCTGCTGCAGCTGGCGGCCAATGCGGAGTCCTGCTCGAACAGCCGCACGGCGCGCGCGATCTGCGCTGCCTATAATGGCCCCATCCTCACGCAGTATCTCTCCCGCGCGATGGATATTCCCGAGAGCGGTGTGGAGGTCTATATTGAATCGACCCGTGTTTGCGTCGGCACACGAGAGCTGATGATCCTCAAGGGTGTGGACATCCCGGACGCGGACCTGACCGACGGCTATGTGGTCTATGTATCCGTCGGTGAGCAGTATGCAGGCAAGATCCTGCTGCAGGAAGTTGTGCAGTCGGATACGAAGCCCGCGCTCAAAGAACTGCGTGCGTTGGGCGTGCATACGATCACGCTCTTCAGCAACGCCAGCAACGACTCCGTTGCCGAGAACGCAAAGGAACTCAAGGCAGACCATCTCTATTGCAAATGCAGCGGACAGGAGAAAGAGCAGATCCTGTCGCAGCAAGTCGATAACCTGAGCGACGGGGAACTGCTGCTGTATTATGACCGCCGCTGCACGGCACATCCGGAGCACTCGTCCGCAGATCTGGACGCCTGCGTGATTCCGGAGGAGAGCAACGAGCGGTTTGACGCCGATATCCTGCTCACGAGCCAGGATCCGTACCTGCTGCCAGAGGCAATCGAGACGGCCGGCTGGGTCGAGGGCATCTGCCGCGAGCATCTGGCGATCGGCGTTGTTGTGAAGGTCCTGCTGCTGGTGATGGCAGAGCTCGGCTACTGCACGCTGTGGTTCGCCGCCGTTCTGGATGGCGCCGCCGCGCTCGGCACGCTGCTGATGGCGATCCGCGCGTTCGGCTTCGATAAGCCGCATCATCGCGTCCGCGATTACCTGCCAAAGGTCAAATCCAAATAAGAAAGCAAAATCTCCGATCCCTGTTTTCAGGAATCGGAGATTTTTTTCGCCGTATTCTCGTCAGGGAAGAATTCTCCCAGCGGGTTGGCCGCCGCCGCCGTGCGCAGCTGATCATTGTCTACGTGCGTATAGATCTGCGTGGTGTTCAGGTGCTCATGGCCGAGCACCTCCTGCAGCGTGCGCACATCCACACCGTTTTGCAGCATGAGTGTGGCCGCCGTATGCCGCAGTTTGTGCGTGGAGTACTGGCTGGCATCCAGTCCCGCGCGGGTCAGGTTTTTCTTGACCATGACCTGTACGGAGTCGCAGCTGATGCGTGTGCGTCGGTTGGAGAGAAACATGGCTGTCGTGCGCGGTGGTGCGATCTCGCTGCGTACGGCCAGATAGCGGTCGAGCGCTTCGCGGCAGGCGTCGTTGAGGTAAACAACACGCTCTTTGCTGCCTTTGCCGAGGATGCGCAGGCTGTCGCCGTGGTCATCCTGCAGGTTCAAACCGACCAGTTCTGAGATACGTAAACCGCAGTTGAGAAAAATACACAGGATGCAATAATCTCGTTCCTTGTTTTTTCCATCCACGACGGACAGCAGCCGCTTGCTCTCTTCCAGTGTGAGATAGTGGGGGAGCGTCTTGGGGATCTTCGGAGAGTCGAGATCCTGCACCGGGTTTTCCTCCAGCAGCTTCGCTTTCACGGTCAGGTATTTGAAAAAGCTGCGGATCGCCGCAATTTTGCGTGCACGGGAGTTTGCGCTCAGACCGTATTTCAGCTCGTGCGCATTCGGCTGCTTGACGCGGTCGCGCGACAGATAGGCCAGAAAACTGTAAACCTCCGTGAGCGTCACTGTGCGCAGAAAGGAAATATCAACGTCTGCGATGGAGATCTCGTCCAATTCCGCTGTGCGCGGTGCGAGCCCACGGTCGAGCTTCAGAAATCGCAGGAACATCCGCAGATCAAGATAATACTGATCGACCGTCGCCTTGGAGTGTCCGCAGATCGTTTCATGATAAATTAAAAAGTCGCGCAGCACCTGCGGCGCATCCGAATAATCCATATCCAACACCTCGATTTCTGATATGAGCATACCAGAAGTATGGGGCAGTGTCCATTGACAAATTCCACAAATAATTCGGCAAAATAAAAATTTTGCCGAATTTAGAGGAGGGGAAAACCGCCGAAAAGCCGTAACCAAGCCTTCCGGCGGTTTCCTCGTCATATTCTTAATTCTTTAGCGCATGCTTTCTCGCAGCGGCAATCAAAAAGGTTTACGCACCAAACACAGCCTTGAGCGCTTCGCGGATGTTCTTGACCGGGATCGTCTGCAGGCCGTTTTGCTTCTGCACATCGTCGCGCACATGCGCCGGGATGATACAGCGCTGGAATCCCAGCCGTGCAATCTCGGACAGGCGCTGATTCAAATGGCTCACGGAGCGTATCTCTCCGGACAGGCCGACCTCACCGACGGCAGCCAGATCGCTGCCGACCGGCAGATCCTTGTAGCTCGACGCGATCGCCAGAATGACTGCCAGATCTGTAGCCGGCTCGTCCAGCCGCAGACCGCCGACCACATTGATGTAAGCATCGCAGCTCGACAGCGAAAAACCGGCGCGCTTTTCCAGCACGGCCAGCAGCAGCATGGCACGGTTATAGTCAATGCCGTTGGCGTTTCGGCGCGCGCCGCTGTAGCCCGACGGCGTGATCAGCGCCTGCACCTCGGCCAGCACCGTGCGCGAGCCCTCCATGACACCGACGACACAGGTGCCGGGCGTATTGGTCGGACGCCCAGATAGTAACATTTCCGACGGATTTGTCACCTCGCGAAGGCCGGAATCTTCCATTTCAAAGACGCCGATTTCGTTTATTGACCCAAATCTGTTTTTTGCCGCCCGCAAAATGCGGTAAGACATGCTCTGGTCGCCCTCAAAGTACAGCACGCAGTCGACCATGTGCTCGAGCACTTTCGGGCCGGCAATGCTGCCTTCCTTGTTGATATGACCGACAACGAACGCCGTATAGCCGCTGTCTTTGGCTGAGCGCATGATGCGCATCGTGCACTCGCGCACCTGGCTGATGCTGCCGGGCGTCGAGGCTGTCTCGGCGTCGTACATGGTTTGAATGGAGTCGACGATCAGGACGGTCGGCTGCAGGTCATCGATCGTAGACAGAACGGTGTTCAGATCCGTTTCGGCCAGCACATAAATACTGCCATGATCAACGCCGAGGCGCTGCGCGCGCATTTTCAGCTGGCGCTGACTCTCTTCGCCGGAGACGTAAAGGATCGTTTCCTGCTCGCTGATGCGGCCGCAGAGCTGCAGCAGCAGCGTGGATTTGCCGATACCAGGCGCACCGCCGACCAGCACCAGCGAGCCGCGCACGGCGCCGCCGCCGAGCACGCGGTCAAACTCCCCGATCCCTGTGGAAAATCGCAGTTCTTCCTCGGCATCCAACTCTGAGATCAGCTTTGGCTGCGCGATGCGCTTGGCACGCGTGCCGAGAGCCATTTTGGGTTCTTTCGGTGCCTCAACCAGCGTGTTCCACGCGCCGCACGCTGGGCACTGCCCCATCCATTTTGCCGTCTCATTGCCGCATTCCGAGCAATAAAAGACGGTTTTTGTACTCGATTTTGCTTTCATGTAACCATTCCTGTTTGCGGCAGTGACTGCCGGTATTGTAAGTAGGACGCGATGATCACAGCCGCCAGTTTTGTCTGGTAGCCGCCGTCCTTGAGCTTTGCACACTCGGATTCGTTGGATAAAAAGCCGCACTCGACCAGCACTGCGGGGCATTTCACCTCGCGCATCAGGTAGATCTTATCCGAGATCGGTGCTGCGACGCGCCGGTTTTGCGGGTCAAGATACGCGACGAGATTATCGTGCATCAGCGCGCCGAGCGTGTCGCTGCCGGTGCTTGCTGCGTACAGCACCTGCGCGCCCGACGGCTTCCGATCCGGGTAGCAGTTCTGGTGGATGCTGATGAGCACAGCGTTGTCCGTTTTGCAAATGAGGTCTGCGCGCTGGTGCTGGTCGGCTTTTTTCCGCTCGGCGATCGTAGTGGCATCGTCCGGATAGGCAATGTCCGGGCTGTCGCGTGTCATGACGACTTCAACGCCGGTCAGTTCCGCAATTGCACGGGCTCTCAGCGCGATCTGCAGGTTCACATCTGCCTCCACGGTCCCGTTTGGTGCCACTGCCCCACCGTCCTCCCCGCCGTGACCGGCATCAAGGATCAGAACCTGCTTTGTATCCGTCCAATTTGCTGTCGCTTCCGCGCGCCGGAGCTGCCAGTCGGCAGCAAACCAGCCGCCGAACACCACGATCAATGCCAACAGCACGACCAGGATCCGTTGATAGAGTAACTTTGTCACGGCGCTTCCCCCCTTTTGCTATGGTATGCGGCGGGGACGGGCACTTATGACATGCCCTCAGGATACCATTTTGTGCCCAGCGCGTCAACCAAGGCATAGAAAAAGAGGCGCGCGGTCGGCCCACGCGCCTCATAAATATCGGTTTACTGAAGCTGCTTCAAAAACGCCTCCAGACGATCCATGCCGGTCTCGATATTTTCCGTCGAGATCGCATAGCTCAGACGCACAAAATTCGGCGTGCCAAAGCCGCTGCCCGGCACGACAGCAACCAGGCTCTTTTCCAGCAGCAGCTTTGCAAAGTCATCACCGCTGCCGATGACCTGACCATCAATCTGCTTACCGATGATCTGCTCCAGATTCATCATGACGTAGAACGCGCCGCTCGGCTTCAGGCAGCTGACACCGGGCATGGCATTGATGCGGCGCACGATCAGGTCGCGGCGCTGCTCAAACACCTGACGCATCTGCTCTGCTTCGTCCTGCGGGCCGGAGAGCGCCTCGATGGCCGCACACTGGCACATGGTGCCCGGTGCGCCGGTCGAGTGGCTGAGGTAATTGGTCATGGCCTTGGCCACTGGCGCCGGGGACAGTGCATAGCCGATGCGCCAGCCGGTCATGGCATAGGTCTTGGAAACGCCGTTGATGAGGATCGTGTGCGCCTTGATCTCGTCACTGAGCGCGGCGACGCTGGTGAACGGCACGCCGTCGTAGACAAGCTTATCATAGATCTCATCCGAGATGATATACAGGTCATGCTTGACGCAAACATCGGCAACAGCTTTGAGCGCCTCTTTCGGATAGACAGCGCCGGTCGGATTGGAGGGGTTATTGAGGATGATGGCCTTGGTCTTATCCGTGATGGCCTGCTCGAGCTGCTCCGGCGTGAGCTGGAAGCCCTGCTCCTCGCTGACATTGACAACAACGGGCACGCCGCCGAACAGGCGAACCATCTCATAATAGCTGACCCAGTACGGGGCCGGAACGATCACTTCATCGCCCGGATCAACCAGTGCGGCCAGCGCAATGTAGACCATGTGCTTGGCGCCGCTTGCAACAACTGCCTGCGCAGTCTCGTATTCCAGACCGTAGTCTGCCTTGGCGCGGTCGCAGATCGCCTGGCGCAGCTCGATCATACCGGCGGCCGGGGTATAGCGTGTCTTTCCGTCGCAAATCGCGCGCACACCGGCATAACTGATGCGGTCGGGCGTGGCAAAATCGGGCTCACCGGCGCCGAAGCCGATGACGTCCTTCCCTTCTGCTTTCATCTTCTTGGCCAGAGCGCTGACGGCCAGCGTTGCGGACGGGCTCACGCCGGCAGCAATTTTGGAAAGTGCCTTCATAAACATCCCTCGTTTTCTTTAGAATTCTTGCCCATAGTTTACCACAGCATTGCGAAGAAAACAACGCAAACCTTACACAAAACACCAGCCGGAATCCACGTCATTTTTGCCGGATTGAGAAAAAACGCCCCGGCAGTGCCGGAGCGTTTTCCTCACAGAATGATGCAGATCAGGGTGCCGCTGCCCTCGTTGACGACACGCTGCAGTGTCTCCTGCAGCTTGCTAACGGCTTTGGTCGGCAGGCAGCTGAGTTTTTCCTCCACACCTTCCTGCGCGATCGTATAGATCGGCTTGCCGAAAATGTTGGACTGCCAGAGTTGCTCGACATCCCCGTCAAAGCCCTGCAGCAGGAAGCCGAGAATCTCGCTCGAGGCGTTCTCTCCGCCGATCTCCGGCGAGACTTCTGTCTCAATATTGGTCTGGAACATATGAATGGCTTTGGCGCTGGCCTTGAGCCGGACGCCGTAGCGCCCGCCCTTGCGGACGATCTCCGGCTCTGCCAGCTGCAGATCAGCGGCCGACGGCATGACGACCCCGTAGCCCTTGCTGCGTACGTCCTCCAGCGCGCCGCGGATGTGCTGATAGTCGGCCTGGATGCGCCCCATTTCTGCCAAAAACGAGATGAGCTCCCCGTCACTGCGCAGCGCAACGCCCGCCTGCTCGCTGATGATGCTGTAGTACAGCGCGCGTGGAAATGAGAGCACATAGCAAACGGCCCCGGTGTCCACAGAGACGTTTTCCACGTCTGCCGTTTCCAGCAGCTCGCTGTCTGCGAGCGTCTGCGCCGCGCGCCGCGCGTCACGCAGGCGGTGCAGCGACGGCATCTGCTCGCGCAGCAGCGCATAGAGCTGCTGCTTTGTCTCGTTGCCGGGCGGCAGAACGTCCATCCACTCCGGCATGCGGAAGCAGGCCTCCGTGACCGGGAATTCGTACAGGACCGAGCGCAGGATCTCCAGAATATCCTGCTCCGTCAGCTCTAGGCAGTTGACCGGCAGGCAAGCGGCATCGTACTGCTCCTGCAGCTGAGCGGCCAATGTTTGTGCAGCCTCCCCCGCCGGATCAGCCGTGTTGAGCAGGATGAGAAACGGCTTGCCGATGTCCTGCAGCTCTGCAACGATGCGCGCTTCCGCTGCGGCATAGTCCTCCCGCGCAAGCTCGGTCACGCTGCCATCGGTCGTGACGACGATGCCGATCGTCGAGTGCTCGCGGATAACTTTGCGTGTCCCCTCTTCCGCCGCTGCGCGCATGGGGATCTCATGATCGTACCACGGCGTCGTGACCAGGCGCTCTTCCCCGTTTTCATATTGACCGTTCGCGCCGGGGATCATATAGCCGACACTGTCGATCAGCCGCACGGAGGCGCGCACGGACGCGTCCAGCTCGATCGAGACGGCATCCTCCGGGACAAACTTCGGTTCTGCGGTCATGATCGTCCGGCCGGAGCCGCTTTGCGGCAGCTCGTCGCGGGCGCGCTCCCGCACGTAATCATCAGAAATATTCGGCAGTACGAGCGTTTCCATGAATCGTTTGATGAAGGTCGATTTTCCGGTGCGCACCGGGCCGACAACGCCGATGTAAATATTCCCGCCGGTACGGGCGGCAATGTCTGCGTAAATTGAAGAATTGTCCATTCTGTCGTCCTCTCCTCATCAGTCTTACCAAAACTGTATGAGATCTGGGACGAGAATATGCCGCCGGCAGTGTACCGGCGGCATACATTATGGACAATATGTCTGTGCGGTCTGACGATGCACCTGGCTGATGGTGAACGCGACGTTCGGGAACCGCCGCTGAAGTTTTGCCTGCAGGACCGGGATGACCACATTTTCCGTGCAGAAGTGGTCGGCGTCAATCAGATTGATGCCGAGCTCCTTGGCTGCAAGAAACCGGTCGTACTTCACATCCGCCGTCACAAAGGTATCGCAGCCTTTTGCAGCCGCCAGCTCCAGCATATTCCCGCCGGAACCGCCGCAGACCGCGAGCCTTTCTACCGGCAGCCCGCCGTCCACGTACCGCAGGCCGCTGGCATGCAGGCGTCCGGCAACATAAGGCAGAAATTCCGCCATGGTCATGGGTCCCTTCAGCTTCCCGATGCGTCCGCAGGTAAGCGCGCTCCCATCAGCTGCCGTACCAGCCGGTTCCAGACCGCCCGTGACCTCCGCATCCAGTGCCGCCATGAGCGCATCATTAACACCGCCGTCGGCAATGTCCAGATTCGTATGCATGCAGATGGCGGAAATGCCGTGCCGCGCCAGTACCAGCACCTTACGTCCGGCGAGATCATCCGTCGTCGCGTGCCGCAGCGGCGTAAAGATGAGCGGGTGGTGCGAAACAATGAGCTGCGCGCGCAGCTCGACCGCTTCCGCGATCACATCATCCGTGACGTCCAGCGCCAGCAGCGTCTTTTTCACCGCAGTGCCGCCGTCACCGACCAGAAAGCCGGCGTTATCGAAGTCCATCTGATACCGTACCGGCGCGATCTCGTTTAAGAAAGCGTAAATGTCGTTTACGATTGCCATGTCTGTACCTCCTTCAGGCAGGCCTGCAGCTGCGAGAGCTGTGCATTGATCACTGCCAGTTCTGCCGTCGGCGTCTGCTTTGCATGCGCCATGCCGGCACGTGCACGCGTTTGCCGTCGGATCTCTTCCTTCAGGTGCTCCGGCAACAGCGGGTCTCGGCGCCGAAGCAGCAGCTGCTCCACCGTATATGTCTGCGCCGCCGTTTGCCCAAGCACACGCAGGGCAAGATAGCGCTTCCCGGCGTCGCGGCATAGGGCCGCGTCCTCAATCGTGAAACCATTGTGCCAGAGCCAGTCCGTTAGCTCCGGCACTTTGCTCTGCGGCTGCAAAACGAGCTGTTTTCCCTGCTGCTGCAGCCACGGCGCAGCCGCAAGGATCGCGCAGATCGTCTCCCCGCCCATGCCGGCAATGGTGATGACGTCTGCTGCTTGCGCGCCCGAAAACTGCAAACCGTCCGCCCGCACGAACCGAAAGCGCTCCTCCAGATCGTAGGCGGCGGCAGACTGTCGAGCGTTGGCGAGCGGTCCGGCATGAATGTCGGCCGCGATCGCCGATTGAATGACGCCGTTTTGCAGCAGCCAGACCGGCAAATACCCGTGATCGGTGCCGATATCCGCAGCGCAGGCACACGGCGGCACAAAGTCCGCGACCATTTGCAGCCGCGGTGACAGGCGAATGTGATCCATAAATCTCTCCCCAGAAACGCCAAAAGCCGGCATACCGCCGGCTTTTGATCCTTGTCTGTATCTCTTACAGGCTCTCCAGATAGGTGCGCAGCTGCTCGAGGAACGCGTCCGGGTCAACGTCGTGCGCGAGGCAGGCCTGCTCCAGCGTCTCGCCGCTGGCCATGGCGCAGCCAAGGCAGTGCATGCCGATGTTCTGGAACACGGGCATGGCCTCCGGCGCGTTGGCCAGGATCTCCGAAATCATCGTATCTCTGGAAATTTCAAACATAACTTTTACCTCCGGTAGTTTGCTTGTGAGAAAATGATTGGGTCGCACGAAGCGCCCCAATCATTTTAACCAGTTTATCTGCTGATTAGTGCTGCTCTCTCATCTTCGCGAAGCACTCACTGCAGTAGACAGGACGGTCAGACTTCGGCTCGAACGGAACTCTGGCCTCGCCGCCGCAGGCAGCGCAGGTAGCAGTGAAGAACTCGCGGGGACCGCGGGCGGCATTCTTGCGCGCATCACGGCAGGCCTTGCAGCGCTGGGGCTCATTCTGGAAGCCCTTTTCCGCATAAAATTCCTGCTCACCAGCGGTGAAAACGAACTCTGCGCCGCACTCTTTGCACTTCAACGTTTTGTCTTCGAACATGATAAATCCTCTCTTTTGAAAAACTTGCCTATCGGCTATATTGCGCTCAGCTCTTGCTGAAGTCGCTGAAATTGGGGAGCCGCGCCAGTTTGCGGCGGATCCGCTGCACGGCATTGTCAATGGATTTTTCGGATTTATTTGTCTCGGCCGCCATTTCGGCATAGGACAGGCCGGACAAATACAGCCGAAGCACCCGCGCTTCAAACGCTGACAAGTACCGGGTAAATGCGGATAATAGCTCTTGTTCACTCTCTCTGGCCAGAACCTGCTCCTCAGTAACACGACAATTTGCTTCCGGATAGGTGGACGCCTGGGTCTGTGATTCTTCTGAGAGGATGCTGTCTAGGGAAATGCCGCTGTTGAGCGGAGAATGCTTCTGCCTGGAAGCAGACTTGATGGCGCTGTAAATGCGGTTGCTGATGCAAACTTCCGCATAAGCTTTGAAAGGTACATTGGACGCCGGGTCATACTGCCGGATTGCCGAGAGCAGACCAAGCATTCCCTCCTGAATGAGATCCTCACTGTCGCCACCGGCGAGAAACAGCGGCCGCGCGCAGATACGCACCAAGCGGCTGTAGCGCTCGGCAAGCGCTTCCTCGGCGGCAGGGTCCCCGGCGCTCACCTGCGCCAGCAGCTCTGCATCGGACAGTTGGAAATCATCCATCATAGCCTTTCAAACTCCAATACTATACAAAACAAATTATAGCTAAAATCGTTGAAAAGTCAATACATTTTTGTACAAAATGCACGTTTTCAGCGACATTCCGCGTTTTTTCAGAGATCGATCTCCTGCTGACCGATATATTCCAGGCCAAGGTGCTCGTAGGCACGGCGTGTGACGCAGCGGCCGCGCGGCGTGCGCGTCAGGAAGCCCTGCTGCAGCAAATACGGCTCATAGACATCCTCGAGCGTCACGGCCTCCTCGCCGATCGTGGCAGCAAGCGTCTCCAAGCCGACCGGTCCGCCGTGATAAAACTCGATGATGCTGCGCAGCATGCGCCGGTCCGTCGCATCGAGGCCCATCTCGTCCACTTCGAGGCGCAGCAGCGCGGCGTTGGCAACTTCCTTCGTGATGACGCCGTCGGCACGCACCTGCGCATAGTCGCGCACGCGCTTGAGCAGGCGGTTGGCGATACGCGGCGTGCCGCGTGAGCGCGAGGCGATCTCGTATGCACCGGCGCTGTCGATTTCCACCTTGAGGATTCCAGCGCTGCGCTCCACGATCTTCTGCAGTTCGGCCGGACTGTAGAGCTCCAGACGCAGATTGACGCCAAAGCGGTCGCGCAGCGGCGCCGTCAGCTGCCCGGCGCGCGTGGTCGCGCCGATGAGCGTGAAGCGCGGCAGATCCAGCCGGATCGAATTGGCCGATGGGCCCTTGCCGATGATGATGTCGATCGCGTAGTCCTCCATGGCGGGGTAAAGGATCTCCTCGACCGCGCGGTTGAGGCGGTGGATCTCGTCCACAAACAAAATATCATGTTCCTGCAGGTTGGTCAGCAGCGCCGCCAGATCGCCGGCCTTTTCGATCGCCGGTCCGGAGGTAATGCGCATGTTCACGCCCATCTCGTTTGCGATGACGGCGGCCATCGTCGTCTTGCCCAGGCCCGGAGGGCCGTAGAGCAGCACGTGGTCGAGCGGCTCACCGCGCAGACGCGCCGCATCAATGCAGACCTGCAGATTTTCTTTCGCTTTTTCCTGTCCGGTGTAATCCTTCAGCAGCCGTGGGCGCAGAGAACCCTCGCCGGAATCCTCCGGCAGTACGCGGGAAGAGGTAACGACCTCCTGCTGGGCGTCCTCGGAAAAACTGATGCTCATATACGCTCCCTCCCCTGCTTACTGCTGCATCATGGCGCGCAGCGCTGCCTTGATGATCTGATCCGCGCTCATGCCTTCGATGGACGGCAGTGTGCGCAGCGCCGCATTGATCTCCGGCATGCTGTAACCAAGCACGGTCAGGCCGGCGATCGCATCGCTGCGCGCAGCCGAGGCCGCGTCCGACGCGGGCATCGCCGGCGTCAGATCCGCAAAGTCCACACTTGCGCTCTCCTTGGCCATCTTGTCCTTGAGTTCGAGCAGGATGCGCTGTGCGATGCGCTTGCCGATGCCGGGCGCGCTCGTAAGCGCTTTCTCGTCGCCGTTGAGCACTGCCAGCGCCAGCCCATCCGGTGTGTTGGAGGAAAGGATCGACAGCGCCGCCTTCGGCCCGACGCCGGAGATGGCGAGCAGCAGCTCAAAGCAGTGCTTTTCGCTCTTGCTGGCAAAGCCGTAGAGATCATGCGCATCTTCGCGGATGATCTCGTAAGTATAGAGCTTGACGCGCTCGCCAGTCTTGACGCTGCTGATCGTGTTCAGGCTGGCGTTGAGCGCATAGCCAACGCCGCCGCACTCCAGCACGACCAGATTCGGTTCCATATCAGTAACGACTCCGTTTATGTGGTAGAACATGGGTCAAACCTCTCCTGTTGATGGATCAAAGATGTGGCACTGCGCGCATGGCAGAGTGCAATGGCGACGGCGTCCGCCGCGTCATCCGGCCTCGGCACCGCCTGCAGAGACAGGATGCGGCGCACCATGTCCATGACCTGCTTTTTGTCCGCGCGGCCGTATCCGACGACCGCCTGCTTGACCTGCAGCGGCGTGTATTCATAAATCTGCAGCCCGGCCTGATATCCCGAGAGCAGAATGATGCCGCGGCCGTGGGCAACGGCGATGCCGGTCGTGATATTCGTATTGAAAAACAGTTCCTCGACCGCCATCACTTCCGGGTGGAACTGCGCAATGAGTTCGTTCAGATCGCGGTAGATCTGGTCGAGCCTGCTCGACAGCTGCGTTTTGGCCGGCGTCGTGATCACGCCGCAGGTCAGCAGCCGCTGGCTGCGCTTTTCCGCGTCCAGCACCGCGAAGCCGACCGTAGCAATGCCGGGGTCAACGCCCAGGATTCGCATAAGCATCACTCCAAGTAAATACCCAATTAAATTGTGCATTTTGGATAACTTCATAAGTATAGCATTTTTTTGTCTTGTAGGCAACCACCGGGCAAAGAAAAAGCGCCCCGGATCCTTCCGGAGCGCTTGAAAACACACAATTTATGCACGCGGGTGCGCTTTGTTGTAAACATCCTTGAGCTGCTTGCTGACAAGATGTGAATAGATCTGCGTCGAGGAGATATCCGCATGGCCGAGCATTTCCTGAATGGCGTGGATATCCGCACCGTTTTCCAGCAAATGCGCCGCGAAGGAATGGCGCAGCGTGTGCGGCGTGATCGTCTTTTCGATACCGGCCTTGGTCTGATAGTTCTTAATGAGCTTCCAGAAGCCCTGACGCGACATCCGCTCCCCGCTGACATTGACGAACAGCGCCTGTTCATCCGGCGCTGCGATCATCTGCGGGCGAATGAAGTTGATGTACTCTGTAAGGGCACGCACGGCCGCCGGATACATGGGGATCATGCGCGCCTTGTCGCGGCCCTGGCAGCGGATCACACCTGCAGACAGATTCACATCCGTGATGTTCAGCGAGATCAGCTCGCTGACGCGGATGCCGGTCGCATACAGCAGCTCAAGCATGGCGCGGTCGCGGTAGCCCTTGGCGTCCGTACACTCCGGCTGCGCCAGCAGCAGCTCGACCTCCTTGCTCGAGAGGATCTGCGGCAGCTTCTGCTTGGCCTTATCCGGCACGAGCTTGCCGGTCGGATTATGCTGCACATAGTGATTATTGAGCAGAAACCCATAGAAATTCTTCAGCGATGCGATTGCCCGGGAAACCGTGGCAACGGACTTGCCGTTGCTGCGCATCCAGTCGATGTATTCACACAGCTCTTCCTCTTCCGCGGAGCCGAGATCGGCGTCCGTGTGTGCATGCAGATATTCGCTGAGTTGGCGGATATCCCGCAGATATGAGGAAATCGTGTTTTGCGAGGAGCGCTTAACGTCGCGCAAATAGGATTCGAACAATTCCATTCCGTCGGAATCCCGCATGACGACTTCCCCCTTTCCAATCAGATTTCATCCACAGTGACCACGAGTCACAGAATAAGCCGTGTGAAGAACGGTACCGCATAGCACGCGGCGGCCGCAGCCGCCAGCAGCAGGCAGAACACGAGCGCCAGCTCCCGGGAATACCGCTCCGATGTCACGGGGACTGGCAGGCCGCGCCGCTGCTCGAGCAGACGCACAGACATCTGCGCGCAGAGCGTGCCGAGCAGAAACAGCGCCGGCACGAGAAAAACACCGGGCAGCCCGACCGCAATGCACGAGAGCCAAAACGCATGATCGCAGCCAGAATTCAGGAAGGCCGCCGCCGTACACGCGGACAGAAAGCCTTTGACGCCGAAAACGGCCGGTATCAGCAAATAGCCAAGATAAGATGTAGACAGCAGCAAAAACGCAAAACCATAGGCGCACGAGACGCACAGTTCTGGCAACATGCCGCCGTACAGCGTCCCGCCCGCGCCGCTGCTGCTCAAAAACGAAAGAACCGGATTCGACGGCTCCGGCAGCGCAGCGTTGGCGCCGAAGCAGCAGCCGATCACATAACCTGCCGCCATACCAATCGCGATCAGCGGCGGCAGCGGAAAGTGAGATGCGGCCTGTTTCCGGCGCACATGCAATCTGTTATGTCGCACATTCATCACCACTGACAGCTTATGAACGTGCGCTCATAACATGACAATTTACATAATGCGTTGTAGACATAATATAATACAAATCGAAAATGTTATCAAGTAGTTCGTCAGAATTTGTTCATTTTTGTTTATTATGACAAGAAATTATGTTAACAATATTATGTAAACCATGCAACTGAGCAGGAGGAGATGCTCAGTGTTTCCAGCGGTGTGTGACTATATTTCGGTAATCATCGCACTTGATACGCAATATATAGGTAATCACGTCGCGATTATGTAAACCAAGCGGCTGATTACGAAGCGTAATATCTCTTCTGTTTCCGTTTTTTCTTCTTTGTTCTATTTCGTAACTTTTTATGAAAAATGCACGAACCGGCAATTGCGGCCGCCAGTGCGGTCAGAAGCGTAACGGCGGTAGCGGCGCAAAAAATCTGTGCTCCGACGGCCGCTTTCAGAATGAGATATCCGATCGCCCACACTGCCCACGTCATGGCTCCGCCAAGCGTCCTCCCCTGCTCCGGCCGCGGCGAGAACGCGCCGGCCGCAAGACACGCGAGCCCGCAGCATACCCACGCGGCGAGACGCGTGTCCGTGCCGGGCAGCACATCGTGATTCATCGCCAGCGCTGCCAGCCAGCTCAACAGCAGCGTGAGCCCAAGTCCGACCAAGCCGGCCGCCGCCGCGCGCGAGAGCATCAGCAGCCATTTTTGTTCCGTATTCAAAAAAACACCCCCTGCAGAACGTATGCATCACAGCATATTCCTGCAGGGGGTGAATCATTCCGAAAGCAGCTTTACACCTCGGGGCCTTTCGGCTCCTCGTGCTTCGGCTCTTCCTTTTTCGTTTCTTTCGCTTTCTGCTTGGCAGCCTTGCGCTCCTGCGCTTCCTTGGCAGCCTGTGCCTCGGCGCGGGCGTTCGTGGAAATGGCCCACTTGGCAACCTGGATGCGAACCTGATCTTCGCTGGTCTCGAAGGTCACGCTGTCGTCCGTGACGTGGACGACTTTGCCCATCATACCGCCGATCGTGACGATATCGTCACCGACTTTCAGATTGGAACGCATTTCATTGAGCTTTTTCTTCTTCTTGTTCTCCGGAAGGATCAGGAACAGGTAGAAGATGACAAGCATCAGAACGATCATGATAATGGATGAATATCCGCCAGAGCTTCCCATGGTTTTACCTCCGTATAAAGATAAAGATATTATATCTGTTTTGCTATGCAAATGCAAGCATTAAATGCGCATATCCAGTACGGATGTGTAACTTTTCCGAAACGCCTCGTACTCCCCTGCCTCGATCGCCGTGCGGATGCGCTGCATGAGTGTATTATAAAAATACAAATTATGCATCACGGCAAAGCGCATGGCCAGCATCTCTTCCGCTTTGAACAGGTGGCGCAGATAGGCGCGGGAATATCGCCGGCAGACCGGGCAGTCGCACTGCGGGTCGATCGGCTGCTCATCACGCTGATACTTCTCGTTTTTGATGTTGATCACGCCCGACCACGTGAACAGGTGTCCGTGGCGGCCGTTGCGGGCCGGCATGACGCAGTCGAAAAAGTCCACGCCGCGCGCGACGGATTCAATAATGTTCCCCGGTGTGCCGACGCCCATCAGGTAGCGCGGCTTGTCAGTCGGCATATAGGGCTCGACGGCGGCGATAGTATCGTACATCTCCTGCGTCGTCTCCCCCACCGCAAGGCCGCCGATCGCATAACCGGCCAGATCGAGGTCCGCGATCTTCTTCATGTGCTCGATGCGCAGATCCTGAAAAATCGTGCCCTGATTGATGCCGAAGAGCACCTGACCGGGGTTGACCGCATCGTCGCGGCCGGTATAATCCGCGAGCGCCGTCTTGCAGCGCTGCAGCCAGCGATACGTCCGGTCGCAGGAGTTTTTGACGTAATCGTATGGCGACGGAATCTTGATGCACTCGTCAAACGCCATTGCGATGTCCGAGCCAAGGTTTGCCTGAATACGCATGCTCTCTTCCGGCCCCATGAAGATGTGCCGGCCGTCCACATGGCAGTTGAATGCGACGCCTTCTTCCGTGATCTTCCGCAGCTGCGCCAGCGAGAAGATCTGGAATCCGCCGCTGTCGGTCAGGATCGGTCTGTCCCAGGTCATGAATTTGTGCAGGCCGCCTAGGTCGCGGATCAATTCATCACCCGGACGCACGTGCAGATGATAGGTGTTGGACAGCTCGACCTGACAGCCGATCGTCTCCAGATCCTCCGCCGAGAGCGCGCCCTTGATGGCCGCCTGCGTGCCGACATTCATAAACACCGGCGTCTGCACCGTACCGTGCGGCGTCGTGAACGTGCCGCGGCGCGCATGGCCGTCTTTGCAAATCAGTTGAAACATAGCTTGCTTGCCTTTCTGTTGGGATTGCCTACTTATTCTAACAGATTGCCGCATCAAGTCAAGCGTTCCCGGCAGATTTGTGTGTCAATGTACCGGCGCTTTTTGCATGTGCTTTTTCAGCGCTTCCAGCCCCAGCATCACGGCAATGCCGAGCACAAACCAGAGGACGTGAAAATCGGAAAGCGTCATCGCATGCTGCGGCACCTTCAGTGTCGTCGGACCGGCAATGATTGCGTAGAGAGAGCCGAGCATCATATTTCTTACATCCGAACCAAGCAAGGATTCCTGTATCTTTCTATCATCCGTGATCTCTATGACAACAGCATTGTTGCGTATAAGACCGGTTCGGAGCAAAGTACCAAGCTGGTGCTGGATACCATCCGCTCTGCAAAGAGAAAAGAAAAGGTCACCGCAGAGCTGCAACTCCACAGTGACCAAGGCTTTCAATATACCTCCCAAGCATATTTCAAGCTGACTCAACAATACGGCATGACACCGTCTATGTCAAGACGGGGAAACCCATATGACAACGCTTTCGCGGAAAATTTCTTTTCCATCCTCAAAACGGAGTGCATTTACCGTACGAAGATTGCGACATTATCCCAAGCGAAAGAACTGATTGACGATTATATCTTCTTTTACAATAACCAACGCATTCAGTCAAAAACAAAACTGACGCCTCTAGAGTTGAGGCGCCAGTATGTCGCTTGATACTTTATATCCCTACTTAGGGGGCTTTTTTGTGCTGTCCGCACAATCTGGGGCAGTTCAAAATGGCCGGGGCGCTTGTGCATTGCTGCGTGTTACTCGATCGCGATGGTGGTGTGCTTCGGAAGCTCCTTCTTCGCAGCCTTCGGGACGCTGATCTTCAGAATGCCATCCTCGAACTTCGCGGAGACATCTGCGGATTCCACATCGTCACCGACGTAGAAGCTGCGGCTCATGGAGCCTGCGTAACGCTCCTGGCGCAGGAACTTGCCCTTCTTATCGGGCTCGTCCTTGTCCAGACCCTTGGCAGCGCTGATCGTAAGGTAACCGTCCTGCAGATCAACCGTCACTTCATCCTTCTTGAAGCCCGGCAGATCCACGTCCAGCTCATACGAGCCATCCAGTTCGCGGACATCGGTCTTCATCAGATTTCTGGCATGCTTGCCATACAGCTCACTGCTGACCTGCGGCATCATACGGCCGAAATCAAAGAAATCGGACAGCGAATCATCAAACAGGTTTTCACCAAAAATGCTCGGCAACATAAGTCATTCCTCCATTCATACCTTTCGTAGGCGCTGGGGAAGAACTCCACGCGTTGGCGAACTCTGTTACCGTTTGTACAACAATGCCTGATCTCCGGAGGCCCTCTGGAGGCCCTCCCTCATCGATCGTCTTCATCATAGCACGCTTTTTAGCACTGTCAAGTGTGGAGTGCTAATATTCATAAAAGGCGCTATGTTTGTTCACAAAATATGCAATAAGATACCTCAACTAAATTTCCGACGCCGCTTGGTGCTCCAGCAGCCAGTCGATTTTCCGGTCAATGCAGTGAATGCCCTCCGGGATCAACTCCAGCGGGCAGCCGACATAGCTCAGGCGCAGAAAATGCTGCGCGCTGCCGGTCAGACTGAACACCGTGCCCGGCATAAACTTGACGCCCTGCAGACGCAGCCGCTTCCAGAGCAGGACGGCATCCACGGTGTCCGGGATCTGCACCCAGAAAAACACACCGCCCGCCTGCTCCGGATAGGGCAGGGACAGATGCTTTGACGCCCGGATCGCCTGCGACATGCCGTGGCTATCCGCGAGATGACGCGGTTCGGCGGTGTTGTCTCCTTCGAGATGGGCAGCTTTGAGGAGGCCAAAAAAGTGCTCAACCACGTGCATCTGTGCGCGCTGGCCGTCAGCCTCGGCGACTGCGAGACGCTTATCCAGCACCCCGCTTCTATGACGCACTCCATGTGCACGAAAGAAGAGATTGAGGCCGCCGGCTTCTCGGATCGTCTGATTCGTCTGGCAGTCGGTCTGGAAGACCCCGACGACATCATCGCCGATCTGCAACAGGCATTTGAAGCTGCGCAAAACTGAACAGAGGCAGCAAAAAAACAGGCCCGCGATCGCGGGCCTGTTTTTCATTTCTTCACTCAGCGCTGCCGGCATCGAGGCCATCGGCGATGAACATGGCGTCGCCGAACGAAAAGAACCGGTAGCGGTTTTCAACGGCGATCTTGTATGCGTTGAGGATATGCTCCCGCCCGGCCAGCGCCGACACGAGCATGATGAGCGTGCTCTCCGGCAGGTGAAAGTTCGTAACGAGCGCATCCATGCACTTAAATTTGTAGCCAGGATAGATGAAGATGTCCGTCCAGCCGGACTGCGCGCGGAGCGTTCCGTCCGGATCCGCAAAGCTCTCGACCGTGCGGCAGGACGTTGTGCCGATGCAGACGACGCGGCCGCCATTGGCCTTTGTCTCGTTGACCATGCGCGCCGTTTCCTCCGGGATGATGCAAAACTCCGAGTGCATCGGGTGATCCTCGATCTCATCCTCTTTGACGGGCCGGAACGTGCCGAGGCCGACGTGCAGCGTAACGTAACCGATCTTCACGCCCATATCCGCGATCTGCTGCAGCAGTTCCTTCGTGAAGTGCAGGCCGGCCGTCGGCGCGGCTGCGCTGCCGAGCTCGCGGGAATAAACCGTCTGATAGCGCTCCTGGTCCTGCAGCTCCGCCTTGATATACGGCGGCAGTGGCATTTTGCCCAGCCGCTCAAGCACCTCCAGGAAGATGCCGTCATAGTGAAACTGCACGATCTTGTTGCCGTCGGCGATTGCGTCGACGACCGTGGCGGTCAGTTCCCCGTCGCCAAACGAGAGCGCAGTGCCGGGCTGTGTCTTTCGGCCCGGTCGGGTCAGGCACTCCCACTTGCCGTCGCCAAGGTCGCGCAGCAGCAGCACCTCGACCGCACCGCCGGTGCTGCGGTGGCCGAGCAGGCGCGCCGGGAGCACACGCGAATCGTTGAGCACAAGGCAGTCGTTCGGGCGCAGGAACTGCGGCAGGTCGTAAAAGTGGTGGTGGGCAACGGCGCCGGTCGTTTTATCCAGCGTCAGCAGCCGGGAAGCATCGCGGCGCTCGAGCGGTGTCTGCGCGATGAGCTCCTCCGGCAGATCAAAATAAAAATCCGATTTTTTCATGCTACATAAGCTCCGGTATAATAGAAACTAATGATCTCTTCGTAGGTTTTTCCGTGGACCTCCGCCATGGCTTTGGCGCCCCACTGGCTCATGCCGCAGTTGTGGCCATAACCGCCGCCGACGACAGAATAAGCATCCGCGGCGGCGTCATACTCCACGGTAAAGTGGCGGCTGTTATAGCGCAGACCGCAGACGCTCGTCAGGAACGTGCGCACGGCATCTTTGCTGTAGGTCTTGTCCCCGACCGTCACCGTCATGGCGTTGCCGATGGGCGTATAGGTGATGGAGATATCACCGACGGCGGCGTGGGAGACAGATGTGCTCCAACTCTTGCAGTAAAAGTCGATGTCCTTCTCATACGGGTCGACAACGCCACGCAGGTACGGCACCGCCGTCACCCAGACATTTTCGGAGTCCTCGGTCGCGCCGCCGTCCGCCGCGAAATAGAACGTCTCGCAGAGCTTGCCCTCATAGCGGACAAACTTTCCTGCCGTCTCATCCACGGCGCGGTCGCTGTTGGCCGAGGCGTCCAGCGTACCGTAATAGACCTGACTGGTTGTCGTTCCCGTGACGTCAAAACCGTTTGCCGGCGAACCGTTCATATGTGAGGCAACATAGGTGCGCGCGCAGACCGCCTGTGCCTTGAGCGCCTCGAGCGGCCAGCCGCTGCTCATTTCATACGGCGTGACACCCTTGACATAGGGCTCCAGGCCGACGAAATTCACCAGTGTGAGCTTTTGCGGGTCCTGCGTACTGAGGCGGGTGAACTGAAAATCGCCGTAATATGTGCACGAGCGGGTGCCGCTGCGATCCTTGCACTCGGCCACTTGTGTAATGGCAGCGCCGCTGCCGCTCTGCGGTGCCAGCGAGAGCGAATACGTCGAGCCGCAGTCGAAGCCAAACAGGATCTGCTCCGTGCCGGCCTTCACGACCAGCACGCTGCGTGCGCCGCCGGAGACAACGGAGCCATAGGCCGTTGCCGCCGAATTTGACGCCGCTTCCATGGTCGTATAGCTGCCGACGCGGACATAGTACGTTCCGTTATAGAACACCGGATAGCCGCCGCAGTCACGGGCAGCCGCCTCCGCCGCATCAAAGCTTGCATAGGCGGTGCCGAGCTGGACATGATAAGCGCCGAAGGTGCTGTCCCCAGCCGTGACGTTCGTATCCGCGACGACGGTGACAGCGCTCTCCGCCGTGGAGCCGACGGAGCGGAACACACGGTCAGAGTCATAATATCCGAAGGCGAAACCGGAGCCGGTCTTGATCTGCAGATGGACCGCATCCAGTGCCGTCGAGCCGAACGCCAGGCCGACGCGGACGATGCCGTTTGGAATATTCGGCTGCTCATTTTCATATTCGCTGCCGCCGAGCAGCTGCGTGCCGCTCGCCGTGGCGGCATAGACGCCGCGCTCCGGCAGCTTCGCCGTGCTGCCGTCCGCGCCAATGGCATACGCATCCGCCAGCGCCAGCGTGTTATCGCCGTCATTGACGTAGTACGTCTGCGCACCAAAGGCCGACGTGCACGGCGCTGCAGCCAGCAGAACGACGGCAAGCAGCGCCGTTATCCCTCTTTTCAGGTTTGATCTCATAGCGCACCTCGCTGTTTCGTGAGTGTGGTCATACGCAAAATATGACACTTTATTATAATGATTTTCCACGCATTATGCAAGTGCTTTTCCATGGCAAAACGCCCCCGGTTTCTCCGGAGGCGTTGCAGTATGCAGGTCAAAAATGCAGGAACATTTTTGCAATGGAAAAATAGATCAGCAGCGACACGGCGTCCGTGATCGTCGAGATGAGCGGGCTTGCCATGACGGCCGGGTCCACGCCGATCTTTTCCGCGATCATCGGCAGCAAACTGCCCACGACCTTTGCGAACATGACCACGAACACGATCGTGCAGCAGACGGTCGCCGCGACCGACATCGTAACGGCGGTGTTGCCCAGCAGCAGCCGGTCAACGAGCAGCATCTTGATGAAGTTGGCCGCCGCCAGCGAGACGCCGCACAAAAACGCGACGCGCAGCTCCTTCCAGATCACGCGCAGCGCGTCCGACGGGGAGGTGTCGCCCAGCGACAGGCTGCGGATAATCGCCGTGGACGACTGGCTGCCGGAGTTGCCGCCCGTGCCCATGAGCATGGGCATGAACGACGCGAGCGCGACCTGCGTCGCCAGCGCATCCTCAAAATGCGTGACGATCATGCCGGTAAACGTCGCCGAGAGCATGAGAAACATCAGCCATGGGATGCGGTTTTTCCAGATGTCCACGACGCTCGTGCGGGAGTAGGGCTTATCGGACGGCGTGATACCGGCCATCTTTTCGATGTCTTCCGTGGCCTCCTGCTCCATGACGTCGATGATATCGTCGACCGTGACGATACCGACGAGGCAGCCTTCCTTATCCACGACCGGGATCGCGATCAGGTCGTAGTTAGAGATCATGTCCGAGACCTCTTCCTGGTCGTCGGTCGTAGAGGCATAGATGACATTCGTGTCCATGATGTCTTCGAGGATCACATCGTCATCCGACAGCAGCAGATCCTTGACCGTGACGACGCCCTCGAGCTTGCGCTTGGCCGACGTGACATAGCAGACGTAGATCGTCTCCTTATCCTCGCCGATCTTGCGGATGCGGGCAAATGCCTCACGCACACTCATGTATTTTTTCAGATCCACGAACTCGGCCGTCATGATGCTGCCAGCAGAGTTTTCAGGATATTTCAGGTACTGGTTGATGAGGTTGCGCGTGGCGGGTGTCGCCGTGCGCATGACACGCTTGACAACGTTGGCCGGCAGCTCCTCCATCATGTCGACAGCGTCGTCGACGTACAGCTCTTCGATGATGCCGGCGAGCTCCGTATCCGTGATGGAGTTGATGATCGTCTCCTGCTCCTCGACCTCAAGATTGGCAAACACGGCCGCCGCGATCTCCTTGGACAGGATGCGGAACACCATGGCCATCCGCTGCGGATTGTCCTCCCACAGCTCACCGAGAAACTCGGAAATATCAAACTCATTCATCTCGCCGAGCTTTTGGCTCAGCGCCTTCATCCGGTGCTGATCCAGAAGTGCAAAGAGTTCGTCGTGCAGCGCCTCGTAATCTTCGTATTCCCGGTTCTGATCGTCCATCTCCCTGCCCCTCCTTTCCGTCCGGTCTCAAAGGATCAACCGTTGAGGTATTCTTTCTGGCTGCAGCTCAGGCTGTCAATGGAAACGCCCATGGCCTTAAGCTTGCGGCGCGCAATGTTATCATCGATCTCCGCGGGGACCGACACGACGCCCGGCTTCAGCTGGCCGCGTGTGCGCACCAGATACTCCGCGCTCATGGCCTGCACGGCAAAGCTCATGTCCATGATCTCTGCCGGGTGCCCGTCACCGGCCGCCAGATTGACCAGTCGGCCCTGCGCAATGACATAAATCGTCTTGCCGTTCGGCAGACGGTAAGCATCAATATTGTGCCGCGCCTCATAGATTTCATCCGCGCAGCGATCGAGTGCCTCCATGTCGATCTCGACATTGAAGTGTCCGGCGTTGGAGACGATCGCACCGTCCTTCATCCGCTCGCAGTGCTCGAGCGTGATGACGTCTTTGCAGCCCGTGACGGACACAAAAATGTCGCCGATGGCGGCAGCGTCCATCATCGGCATGACCTCGTAGCCGTCCATGACGGCCTCGAGCGCCCGGATGGGGTCGACTTCGGTCACGATGACTTTCGCGCCGAGCCCCTTCGCGCGCAGGGCCACGCCCTTGCCGCACCAACCATAGCCGCTCACGACCACGTATTTACCGGCGACGACGAGGTTCGTCGTGCGCATGATACCGTCCCACACGGACTGGCCCGTGCCGTAGCGGTTATCGAACAGGTGCTTGCAGTCGGCGTCATTGACCATGATCATCGGAAAGCGCAGCGTCCCGGCGCGGTCCATGATCCGCAGGCGGTGGATACCCGTCGTCGTCTCTTCGCAGCCGCCGATGACCTGCGGAATGAGATCCGTGAACTCCGTGTGCATCAGGTGCACAAGATCGCCGCCGTCATCGATGATGATATTCGGTCCGACGGAGAGCACGCTGCGCAGATGCGCCTGATATTCCTCGTCCGTGCAGCCGTAGACAGCGTGCACGTCCATGCCCTTCGCCGCCAACGCCGCGGCAACATCGTCCTGTGTGGACAGCGGGTTGGAACCGGTGACGTGCATCTCCGCGCCGCCCATCTCGAGCACGCGGCACAGGTAGGCCGTCTTGGCCTCCAGATGCACGGAGAGCGCGATCTTTAGACCGGCAAACGGCTTTTCCCGCGCAAAATCGCTGCCGATGTCGCGCAAAACAGGCATATGTGCTTCCACCCAGCGGATCTTCCGCTCGCCGGACGGCGCCAGGTTCAGATCTTTGATCGTACTCATAAAGGTGACCTCCCGCTGTAAAAATCGTTTTCAGCGCTTTATTTTAACACTTTCGTCAAGCGTTGACAACCGGTTTTTCCGCAGAAAACGCCCCGGAGGA
>OLPE01000703.1_pt1 | contig 27404 bp, 10 predicted proteins | sample 1671901 | NCBI WGS metagenome assembly OLPE01 (sample SAMEA3136624, study PRJEB25190) | human gut metagenome | biome: human gut; feature: human-associated habitat; material: faeces | place: Austria | collected 2013 | reverse complement strand
TAGCCCATCCGTCAACGAATGCACTTACAACATCATCCCAGGAACCAGTGCCTGCTGCATATGCGGTAAGAGCTGTTCCAAGACCGTTTTTCCACTCTTCAGACGGCATTGTTGTGAAGTTCCATGATACAGGTGTAAGACCTGCTTCTGTGTACTCAGCATCCTCTTTTACAAATACGTTTGTAGACTCCTGTGCTGTTTTGAAAGGAAGTGTGAATCCCATATCATCTGCCATGGATTTTGTTCCTGTTTCAGAGGTTACACACCAGTTCATGAAATCCAGAGTTGCCTGAATGTCTTCTTCAGATGCATTCTTGTTTACACACCAGTAGTTCTCTGTACCTGTTGCAAGTCCCTCGTTCTCATCATCTACACCAAAGTAAATCGGGATCATTGCCATTTCATCATCACCGTATGTTTTGGACAGTTCTGCATATTCCCATGTACCATTCTGATAGAATACTGCTTCGCCGTTTACAAATTCGTTTCTGGAGTCATCTGCTGTCTTTGCAGAAAGTTCAGCTCCGTCACAGGTAGAATCTGTGATGTACAGGTCAAACAGGTTCTTGTAGTTGTCAAGATATGTTCCTTTGATTGCCTCTGTATCATCGATTCCGTCTTCTTTGTATTCATAGTAGATCGGAAGGTTTGCAAGATGTGTTTTGAATCTCCAGTCAGAGGAGCCGTCCATACCTGCTGATGTGAAAGCACCTTTTACTCCGAGTTCGTCTTTTCTTGCCTGAATGTCATCAGCTACTTTCTTCAGATCATCATAGCTCTTGATGTCATCCAGTGAATAGCCTGCTTTTTCAAGTAAAGTCTTGTTTGTAATAAGACCATAGGATTCGATTACGTATGCGATACCATCTACTGCATCTCCGTCTTTCAGTTCGTATGTATCAGATGTAAGACCTTTTGTGATTTCTGCATCTTTCAGATCATAGCAGTAATCTTTCCAGCTCTTAAGTCCAACCGGTCCGTTTACCTGGAACAGTGTCGGTGCATCGCTTTTAGCCATTTCAGACTGAAGTGTTGTCTCATACTGTCCTGATGCTGCAGTTACAACAGTTACTTCTGTTCCTGTTTCTTCTGTGTAAGCTTTTGCCAGGTTCTGCCATGCTTCATCTGCTTCCGGTTTGAAGTTCAGATAATAAACCTTTCCGCCGCCGTCTGCCATAACCGGTACTGACGGAATCATTGTTGCTGCCATTAAAGCTGCCATACCCATTGCTGTAACTTTTTTCATTTTCATAGTGATTGTCCTCTCCTTTTCTTGTAAGGTTTGTTCTTTCTTAAGCTGGTTTTATTATAGTTTTTGTTCATTTTTTATACCATGATAAAAAATCAAGAAATGTGTTCTTTTTTTTAGAAAAAAAATCAAGTCACTCCTCAGGCAGTTTTTTGATGACCCCGGTACGAGTACCACACTGTCAGGTCATCACATGCCGTCAGAATAACTTGATTCTATTTATTTTCTTTCTTACTGTCTTTGCGTTTGCGGGATATTACATCCAGAAGGCTCTCATCTTTCATATCGGAAAGGTCTTCGTCGGTGATCGTCGGCTGAGATACGGTATAAGCCCCTCTGCCTGCCGGCGGAATGTCTTCCTCTGCCTCAGCGAAAAAATTCTCTGTTTCATCTGACGTTACATCTTCTTCATTTATCTGTGCCGCATCGAGTGATTCCTCCATCCGGGAAACTTCCTCTTCTTCAAAATGTCTTTCTTCTGATGCTGCGTTCTCTGCAGCATCTGCGAAGTCATGCATTTCCTCCGGTGCGTCTTTCTTCTTTCGGGAGTTCCACGGTGCATACTCCGGTTCCGGCTGCATGTCTTTCTCTTCCTGTACAAAATTCTCTGCATTCATGCCATCCGCATCACCGTCTGTTCCGTCAGACAGGATTTTTCCATCTGCGTCTACTGCTTCTACATCCTGCTTCAGCTCTTTGAGGCCTTTTTTCAGAAGAACCAGATAGATCAGATCAATGATTCCGTTGCACAGGAAAATCCATCCTGCAAAAATTACTGTGTATTTCACCATCGTAAACGGATTGACCACAAGTGAAATACCAAGTGCAATAAAAATCAGGCTTCCAAACAGAAGTAACCTCCATGTGTCGACTCCACGTTTCTTAAGTTTGAAGCTTCCCTTGAGCGTCCAGATGCTGTCAACCAGAATAAATGTACCGAGTAAAATCGGGAGAAGTTTGACCACGATCTGTGGATTCATAAACAGGAAAATTCCGAGTACCATCAGGATACCACCTGAAAACAGATCGAAGATCGTTGAATTCAGTTTCTCGGTAACGTAGATCAGGATGTGATACATTCCTACCAGAATCAAAAGGATTCCGAACACAAATTTGCAGATGACGTTAATTGTATTGACCGGCATAAACACGAGACATACACCAAGGACAATGTAGATCAGAGAAGTCACAATCTGCCCTTTTAAAAAATTATTGATTTTTTCCCACATTGGTTTCCGCTCCTTTCATCCCAATGGATATCTTAGGAACAGTATACCGTCTTTTTTACGATTCGTCCATAGGACATTCTGCGCCGAATGTCACTAATTCTGCCCATATAACACCGGCTCTTATCAGGTACAATAACGAAACGTTCTGTCTGTCAGGATCCTTGCAAAAATCAGCCCGAGCGGCAGTGCGGCAATGATCAGGATCGCCGCTGCAAACCACGATGCCGCAACAGGAAGAGACATCATACCCAGGTTATAAATTCCACGGTACAGATAAAGTCCCGGAACCATAATTACGATAGACGGAACCGTCAGGGAGATTCTCGGATATCCTGCTTTGTTTTTTATCAGCGATGCAAGAAGTCCGGCAGTCAATGCGCCGATAAAAGCAGTTACAGCCGGCGGCATTCCGGCCAGATCTACGAGTTCAAGTCGAAGCGTATTTGCGACTGCACCAATCAGTGCTGCAGTTGCCGCAAGACGGATCGGACTGTTAAACATGACAGAGAATCCAAACACGCCACAGAAACTTGCTATAAGCCTCAACAAGATCCACATTTCCACCGGCATGGACATTTTAATAAAGTCAACCGGTTTCAGATGGAGAAGCAAAGCCATGATCCACGCTGCCATCGTTGCAACCAGAATGATGATCAGCGCATACATCAGACGTTCCATTCCAGAACGCATGTCAAGCTTTGCAAGGTCTATTCCACTGGTAATGAACGGAAAACCCGGAATGATAAAAAGCATCGCACAGATATACCCCGCCTCATGCTGAATGGAAATGCCCCACAGCATTTCTCCGATTTTCAGGAAACCGGCATATACCAGACATGCAAGCGATACGGATGATACAATACAGAGAAAAAGTGTAAAATGATGCTTTGCTAGTTTGCAGCGGAGGAAATTACCAAAGCCTGCGCCGACAAAGGCACAGAACATTTCCACCGGGCCGCCTCCAAGGAGAAATGTAAATCCGCAGCATGCAAGAGCGGCAGCAAATCCAAGGGCTATCGGGGAGTACAGCCCATGGATTCTTTCGATATCATCGAGAAGAGAATGCAGTTCTTCTCCTGACATTTCTTTTCCATCTATTTCAAATTCACGGATAAAGTTTTCCAAACGATTCAGTTTGGAGGTGTTAACTCCGGTATTTGTCAGACACAATGACTGTGTAAAACCATCCTGACCATCAAAACATGTATACTCAATAGACATCAGGCCTATATCTGCCGTGCAGGTAATTCCCATAACCTCTGCAAGTGTATTCATAGAACTTCTGACACGCCACGCTCCCGTGCCGCAGGACAGAAGCATGATTCCGACACGCCCAATGATAGATGCCTTCTCCGTCAGGCTTGCCTGCGTGACAGGTATATCCTCACCGTTTTCGTCCGTATATTCATGCCACGCAATATCCATGTGATTTTTTCTGATCATCTGCTGCATGATATGATCGCTTCCCTACATCCCAGTCCGATGCCATTTGCAAGCTCAATCGTTTTTTCCATTTCCCGCTCAAAATGACAGAACGGGAGAAAAATTCCGAGGGTGCTTGTATGCTTTTCAACTCCATTCTCATCTCGTTTGCCATAATACATCAGCGCACGCGGAAGTGCTTCCTGAAGCCGCATCAATGCTTCCCAGACAATGGCATATATTTTTTCTTCGTTGATCTCGAATTCTATCGATTCTGGGAAATTAAACATCAAAAGGATTCCTCTGTGTTCGGAAATCTTTCTTGTCTCGACCTCACTCTCATCGCTATAGAAATGATTCTCCCTGAAACCGTCCGCCATATACATCTGATAATCCGGAATTTCGTTCTGCTGTTCAAATAATTCGCGGAACATTTTGTATTTTTTCTCCCAGAAATGAAGTTCGGATTCATCAAGAAATTTCCCGTTTTCATCCGTCAGTAAGATCGGATTTTCCACACCTTTGTCATTGAAACGGATCGGGATCAAAAAAGAATTCCGAAGCAGATCAAAGACGCTGTTGTTGCATACTGCCATCATAAATGCTGATAAATCTTTGTTTTCGTATGCATTAAATAAAGCTGCCGCAAAAACAGTTCCCGGAATGTCGGTTCCGGCACCTTCGCTTTCTTCTGCAGATGGAATTGCAGCAAAAAAAGTATTCTTCAGGCGGTCGCATGCACGGGGATTTTTGAGGATCTCGTCAAAAATCTGCTCCGCCTTTTCTTCTCTTGGAAATATTGTGCCCATATTAAAGCCTCCTTTTAAGGCTTATTATAGGAGGATGGGTAGGGAATGTAAAATTCATCTATTCTATATTTAATATAATAGATTGGAATATAAAACAGGCCGGAGCTGTGTCCCGACCTGTGTAAATCATAACTTATTTTGATGTGCTGTCCTCATTTTCCTGTGTTATCACATACATTTTCCCTGTTTTTTTGTCTTCATAGACTTTTCCCCGTGACTCGAATCCCCCTGAAACATTTCCATCTTCATCGATCACACCATAGTCATCAACTTCCTGAAGCTGTTCCTGCTTCAATTCTTCCGCTTTGGTATTTGTACCGTTTATATCAACATTATAAAAAGAAATAATAGCCATCATAAGCCCACAGGCCAGAACCAGCATCGCATCCACCAGATTGGCAACACCTTCCATCGGGTTTTGTTCTTCTTCGTCAAAGAAACTATTTTTTCCTCTTTTTCCAAGTCTTGAACCTCTCATAAACTACCACCTCTAAAGTATACTTTCCATAAGAAGCTGTATATTCTGCATATTCCGGTTATACCAGCGTTTGCGGATCCCGGTCAGTACACTGCAGACCGCTGCACTGATCACGCCGGCAATCGTTGTGTCAAATGCCATTTCCATAGAACTCGAAAGCGTCTGCACATCTCCTGTTCCCAGTGCAACGATTCCCGGTCCAAGCGGAATCAGTGTTCCCATAAGTCCGAACATTGGTCCGAGTTTTACGACCAGTTCTGTCACATGAAGAATTTTTGCATATCGTGCCTCCTGCGCTTCCAGAAGTCTTTCGGCTACAGCCTGCCGCATATCCTCACTCATGTTCTCTGCATTGAGCAATTCCCGAAGCATCTGTTTTTCCTGAGAATTCAGAAGACTTTCTTCAATCAGCCGCTGCTTTTCTTCTTTATCTTTTCCATATAAACTTTCCGCCAGCGCTATACTGTTCAGTTTCCCGTGACGTATTTCAAAACAGCTCTCCACGATCACATGCCCAACCTGTACTACTGATATGATCATCAGAAGAATCAGTACCACATTACACGGAATCCTGATCGCCTGTCCGGCTGTATGAAGTATATCTACCAATGAATAATTCATTATCTCCTGTCCTCTCTCTGTCTGCTATTTTACTTTTGCTTTTTTTACTTTGCTCCATCCACTGTATACAGTCTTGCCGTATGCTTTCTTAAATGTCCGTATACGAACATAATAAGTCTTTTTACTTTTCAGTTTTTTGGCAGTTCCGGAAATCGCCTTTGCCGAAGCTTTCACTGTTTTTGCACCTTTAAAATTCTTTGATGTTGCATACTGAATCTGATATCCACTGATATTTTTTGCTTTTTTCCATCGAATAGTCAGCGTTTTTTTCTTTGAAGATTTTACAGAACTTAATGAAGTTTTCTTCGGTGTCAGATTTACCGTAATTTTTCGGATACCTGCTTTAAAGGAAGATGTCTCTGCTGTTCTGACTGTGATTACCGTACTTCCCATGCTTTTCATCGTAATCTTACCGGAAGCACTGACTGTCGCTACTTTTTTGTTGGAACTTGCATAGGTAACTTTTCCGTTGCTGTCAGATCTGATTCCCAGATTAAATGATTTTTTTGCAAATTCCCGGCTGATCACATTGCTCCCTGTAAAGCTTACATCTTTCTTGTCCGGTGTTACATCCGGCTTTACCGTTGGTTCTACCGGCGGAACATATTTGTTCTTTTCAAGAACGGGACGGATTTCCGCAATTCCCCTGCGCAGTTCATTCACTACATCTGTCCGCAGAAAATCCGCTGATAATTCATAACCTTCTTCGTCTGTCGCTCTCTCGGATGTTTCACTCACCGTATATCTTCCCATTCCGTCAAAATACAATGGGAGATTTTGCGGATATCTGGTCTGAATACGCTGTACTTTGTCAATCATATCTTTATATGTAAAAAGCTGATCTGATACGGATGCATTATAGTCTCCGACATCCAGAGAAATTTCTTTTGCCCTGCTTATGTAATAATCTGCTGCTTCGTATGGATACTGTGCAACAAGCCGCATTTTTCCCCTTGTTTCTCCGGCACTGTCCTTTATTTCCAGCCAATACTCTCCTGCTTCTTTTGCATACAAAGTTCCTGTTGTTTCTGTATCTGCTTTGTAATACAGTTTCTGTGAAGAATCATTCACCGGCATATCCACATAGAGCTGTGTCGGATCTCCGTTTTCATCCCAGCCTTTCAATTCTGCTTCCTCAAGATTCCATTTTGCAGAAAGGATCTCCGGATTTTCACGATTCCATCCGTCAATCAAAAGCGGTGTCTTGCTGCCGTATGCACATGTGGCTTTTTTATATCCTTTTCTTTCTATCTTGAATTTATAGACAGTCTTATTTCCTGCTGCATCCGTCAGGATTCCGTAAAGAGCACATTCTTCTCTCTGTGCCGACTGTCCCAGTACAAAACAGCCTACATCGCCCTCTGCATAATATACATTTTCTTTTAATGTAAGCGGATCTTTGATTTCACCATTTTCCAGAGTTCTGCCTATCACAAGATCTGCTCCCTCTGGAAGCTGTGCACGGATTCGCACATGATTCTGCTCTGTATTTTCAGCATCCGATGCACGAAAAGCCACCTCGACCAGTTTCATGTAGATGCCATCCTCTGAAATTTCCTGATCGGATATCTGTCCGGTACGTACTCTTCCGTCATTTAGCTGGAACAGAAATCGGGTATCTTTTCCATAGTTGGCACTTGTACTGAATGTAACTTTGTTTCCATTTCCGTACCCCAGCACGGACTGGCCTTCTGACAGTACATCTCCTGTATTATCAAAACTCAGGGCAGGATCACCGTCCTTTGTACAGGTAAATGAAACTGTTGCAATGCTGATTCCCTGAATGCTCTGCGCACGCAAAGCTCCCTTTGTACGTCGTCCGAGCATCACAAACATCCTGTTTTTATCTGCGTCTGTCTTCTGATATTCCATCTGAAAATCCTGATGGCATTCAATCGAAAGATCACGAACCCCCGCAAGATTCAGATTTATCCCGACCGTATCTATACTTCCGCTGTACAAAAGCAGTGCTGCCATCACTTTATCCCCGGCTTTGCAGTCAGACTGTGAAAACTTCAGTACAATTCTTCCATCATCTTCCGTATGAATGTCTGAACTGCTGAGCGCACCCGAAAGAAGTGAATAATCCTGCATATTGATCTTCTGATCAAAATTGAGATCTCCGACAGCTTCACTTTCATCTGACGACACTTCTTCTTCATTTCCAAAATAACGGTTTTTCAAAAGTGCTTCTATATCTGATTCTGTGACCTGACCATCTTTATTGACATCGCCTAATTTTCGTACATGTACTGTAAATTTCGGAAGTTTCTCATCTTCTGCCAGTTTGTACACATCCGGGATCTCCGGATAAAACTCATAATCCCCGGCAACATCCGGTGTATATTTTTCTGAGCAGTGCCAGACCGGATTAAATGCTACAGTACCATTATTTTTTGTCGCCCTGAGCACAATACCCGCCTGACTGATATAAGGTATTTTATCTTCGGGTGTTCCATTTTGGACTGTGCATTCCTGTTGCTGGTTTCCATAATATTCTACGTCTCTGATCGTGTTCCAGCTCAGTGCTTTGCGCAACACATTCATATCCGCAAGCAGATCCGTTCTGGATGTCCGCAGATTCATCGTCAGCTTCAAACATCTTTCATAGGAATTCTTTACCTCCGGATCATTCAACACAGCTGAATTTTTTCGGACTTCTGCAAGGATTTTGTTTAACCGCACCCTGTCCGATTTCTCAAGTCCGTTCTGGCTGAAATACTCTGTGTCACCTTCCACATCCAGGCCATAAGTTACCATTGTAAATTTCCACTGAAGGACACTGCCGTCTGTCGGCTGGACATCACAGGAAGAAACATTCGGCTGAACACCGTTGTAATCGTATACCCACCCTGACTGTGCACAATAATCCTTTTCTCCCAGATATTCCGGTGTGTTATCTTTCTCGTAAAGTTTCAGATTTTTCTTCTGCATAATTTCCCGGATATAATCAGGTACATTTATCGCACCACGTCCCGGATCTGATATTTCCGAAAGATAAAAACCACTCTGTATACGACCATCGTAATTGTACCTTCTTCCAAGCTTTGTAAGCTGCCGCACCGTAATTGTCGCCAGCGTATCACCTTCGTAAAAATCCACATACTGTGGTTCCATGATAAAGCCCTGTCCAATTGTTGCCTTTTCGATTGACATGACAATCTGGCCTTTTGCTTTGCTTTCTGCATGGACTGTTGTCATATTTCCACAGAAAAGTACAAAGAAAAGTGCAAACAACAAAGCAATGAATATCTTCAGGCTGTTTTTTCTTCCTGTCCGGAATCCTCTTACATCATTTCTTTCTGTCATCGTTTCTGTGCCTCCTGTATTCTCTGAATCCCCCGTAGAGCAGCAGTAACGCAATCATCACTCCCAGAAAAATAAATTCCCCTCTGTGTGACTCTACCGTGTCTCCGACAATCTCGGCTACTTTCCATCTGCTCTTTTTTCCTGTTCCATCGGAATCTTTTTGCTGTTCCTGCGCGCCTGCATGCTTCTGTATGTCAGAACCTTTCAATGCTCCGCCGGACTTTCCTCCATCATTATTATGCTCCACATCACTGGTTGTCTTATTTGTATCCTCGCCTGATGCTTCACCGGCATCACCTGACGATTTCTGTTCCTGCTGCCCCATGCCGTTTCCACTTCCATCCCTGCTGCCGCCGGAACCGGAATTCTTACCATTGCCTTTTTTGCTGCTGTTACCGGAACTGCTTTTTCCATTTCCGTTTCCGGATCCGCTGCCGCTTCCATTTCCATTGCCGCTTCCATTTCCGTTTCCGGATCCGTCTCCATTACCGTTTCCATTACCATTTCCCTGGTCATCCCCACCGGTATTTCCCCCATCTTTTGGCGGATCTACGATTATTGTGATCGTCTGCATCGGAGTCTGAGAAGTATTCTGCGCCAGTTTGAATTCATCTGACGGTGCATTGATCACTGACAGAAATCTATACGATGCCGGAGTATTTCCGTCATATCCATCCAGGTCTTCCCATCTGACCGGTATCTGTATCCTTCCGCCTTCATCGCCGGCTGTTATGTCACGATACATTTCCAGATAACCGGGGAAATTTAATTCAGATCTTAGGGTTCCGTACGGAACATGCTGTACCAGAACAGATTCGTCCAGCGGAATCGTACGTTTTACCTCTATGGGCAGTGTTTTAGCTTTACGTGTGACGGTGATCACTGGATAATTCACACCCTCCATAACCACATATCCTGCCGGTAATTTCGGTGTAAACCGATACACTGTTTCTTCATCCACAGATGTCTGCCAGGTCGGTCTTGATGTCCACACAACACCGGATATCGTCACCGTTTTTCCGTCTATCACAGCCTCCAGTGTTCCTGGTTGTTTTACATTCGATATGGATGCTCCGTTTTTTACATTCTGAACTGCCACACTCTCATCAAGAGGAAGAAATGCCGTGATTTTTTTGCCAACCTCTGACCGATTGAAGGTATCTTCCGCGCTCTGAAGTGTTTTGACAGCTTCTGTTATAATCTGCAACTCTTTTGACGACAGTTTGCCTGCATCTGCATAAGTATTGTAAACCTGCCGTGCACTGCTGATGGCAAGTGACAGTGCCTCTTCGGCACCATCTGCATAAATTCTGCTTCCACTCTTTGCAGAATCAAGAAGCTCCTGTGCAATGGATATTTCATTTTTCAAAGATAAAATACTGTAATATACAGAAACTGAAATCTGGGCTTCATAGTGCGACTTTCCATTGTCATAGGTCACCTGCACCGGTGTTGTCCCCGGGTTATTCAGTCTTACCGGGAAACCGGATCCCGATGTCGGCTTGCCTTCCTCAGAAATCACATCTGTATTCTGAATCTTTATCTTCAGTTTTCCCTCACTGATTGCCTGTGAACCGGTAATTCTTATGCCATTATCATAAATATCAACAGATGCAAGTACCAGAACCATCACACGATCCGGACGGGAAGGCACGATCATAAAGCTTGTATTCCGATAAATATCCGGTACGATCATTCCTGATTTACCGTTTCTCCAAACGGTGATCCTGTAGATGTCAGATGTGATCTTATCCGGCGCTGTAACTCTTATTTCTACTGTGAAAGAGTCTTCACTGTAAAGATCATTGGCAGTATAATCTGCTACAAGATAGCAGCCATTGGAATTTTTCTTTATATCATCCGTCGTAACACCGTGCATTGTGCTTCCGCCATATACTCTGATCTGCTGCCCGCTGTCACTCTCTTTTACTTTCATCCATAAATGGTTATTTGAAAGTGCTTCATCAAATTCCTGATTTGTAAGTTTTACTGTATATTCCTTTTTATCCGGTGAAAAATCTTTTATGTAATCTCTGCCATCCACACCATTAATAAAAAGAGAAATGCCATCCAGTGCTGTATTAGCATTTGTCTCCGGATCATCCACCGGATTTCTGTGAATACGGAAAGTCACCGTCAGTATGCCCTCGACCTCTGCTTCATGGCCGTCTTCCCATCTTTTATATATTCCATAACATTTCAGATAAAAAATGTTATCACCTTTTTCAAGAGACAGTGGTTTTGAGTCAATAATCACCGGCTCTCCGTCTTCTCCTCCTGCAAGCATAAAGGAATCTATCGTTTTATTATTTTTATCTGTCAGGTCTGCATGAAAAACTTTGTTTTCTCCCGGTCTGACACTCATTCTAAGTCTTACTTTACTCAAATTGGTCGTTGCATCGTAAACTCTTGAGTTACCCTGTACAGTAAGCTTACTGATGTTCGCAGTATCTTCCTGCTTATTTGAGTTTACCAGCGTATACTGTCCGGAATAATTTGTAATTCCATAAAAATAAGTATGAAACTGATAGGTTGTTGTTTCGCCTGTTTCTTTTCTTGTGAGCGTCACATCATTTTCACTGCCGCTGCCTTTATATGGGATCACCAAAGTGCAGCCCCCGTTCGCATTTACTTCTGTCTCTTCTCCGTTTACTGTCACAAGCACATCCGGGCCTACGGTTGCTCTCATAGTCCTCAGTCTTCCCTCCGGGCCATTATCCAGAAAATGATACTCATATATATCCGAACTAAATGCCGGACTCATCTTCTCCAGATTGCTGATATTATCTGCTGCCTCCAGTGTCAGGATCTGAGGTGCACCCTTTTCAGCCGGAACCGGAGTTGGTGTCGGTGTTACTTCTTCTGTCCCCGGTGTCGGTGCCTGCGTCGGCGTTACTTCTTCTGCCCCCGGTGTCGGTGCCTGCGTCGGCGTTACTTCTTCTGCCCCCGGTGTCGGTGCCTGCGTCGGCGTTACTTCTTCTGTCCCCGGTGTCGGTGTCTCTGTCGCCGTCACTTCTTCAGCTCCCGATGCCGGTGTCTGCGTCGGCGTTACTTCTTCTGTCCCCGGTGTCGGTGTTTCTGTCGGTACTACATCTTCCTCATTCGAATCCGAAATCGGTGTCACCGTCTCCTCTTCCATCACAGAAAGATTGCCCGTTTTCTCCGTCGCCTGCACATATGTATTTGTAAACAGCATGGAAATCATCACTGCCATGCCTGTTGTTTTCAAAATTAATTTTTTTATCCGCATATTTCCTTTTTATAGAGAAAGTCACAGGGGAAAGTATCTTCCCCTGTGAGTATACAATATGTTTTTCTCTTATTTCTTTGCTTTTACCGGTTTTGCTTTACTCCAGCTGCTATATACGTTTCCGCCAGATGCTTTCTTATAGCTACGTACTCTTACGTAATATTTCTTACCTTTTTTCAGACCTTTTACAGATGTCTTCACTGTTTTGTTTTTCTTAATATTGACTGTCTTTACTACATTTTTGAAAGATTTATCCGTGGCAACAACGATCTGATAACCGGTTGCTTTTTTGTTGCGTTTCCATGTTACCTGAGCCTTTTTGCCTTTCAGTGCAGTTGCCTTTGCAGAAAGTTTTGCAGAAGGTTTTACTGTAACTGTAATCTTCACAGTTTCTGTTGCTCTGCCGGAAGCTTTACCGGTAACTGTAATTACTGCACGTCCCGGTCCTTTTACTGTTACTTTACCTTTCTTATCTACGGTTGCAACGTTCTTGTTGCTGGTCTTATATGTAACAGTTGCTTTTACATTTGTCTTCACCCCAAGGCTGAATGCTTTGTTTCCTTCTGTCTTTGTGACAGATGTTTTTTTCACATTGAGGACTTTCTTTATAACAGTTACATTGACACTTGCAGTCGCATCCTTATAGTTCTTTGCAGATGCTTTTACTGTGATTGTTGCTGTACCTGCTTTAAGAGGTGTTACATTACCCTCTGCATCAACAGATACAATCTTTGCATCGCTGGAGCTGTATGTAAGAACAGCGCCCTCACGTCCGGATGCATTCAATGCAAATGCCGCATCTCCCTCTGTTTTTGTGAAAGAGGAGACCGGAACTGTAACTTCCTGCTCTGCCGGTGCAATCGTAAATGTTACTTCTTTATTTCCTGTAAGAATACCTTTACCTGTAACCGCAACAGTTGCAGTACCTGCATCTGTATTATTCTTGTACTCTACTGTGTACTCATCTGCTGCTACAACTTCATCACCGTTTTTGACTGTAACTTCCGGTTCTTTTGCCTGTCCATCATAAACATATTCTGTCTGGTCAAGTGTTATCTCACAGTTTGCTACATCTGTCGGATTAGCTTCCTGTAACTTTCTTGTGGTCTCTTTGGCTGTTTCATTTACCATATCAACAGTCAGTGTGCCTTCATTATATGCTTTGTCAAGTTCGGCAATCGCTGCATCTGCTATTTTCTTAAGTTCTGCCTGCTTTTCTCCCGGAGCGCTCTCAACCATCTTGTTCAGAGCATCCTTTGCATCCTGTAAACCATAAATATGCGGCCATACTGCTTTTGCAAGCTCAATTGCTTTTGAAAGTCTGGCGCTTTCGCAGTCATCAGTCCAGACAGCTCCGGTATTTCCTGTAATTGAATAATCCCAGCCGCCTTCCTTGTCACTGCCTATATTTACAGCCGTATTCAGTTCTTTGATCAGATTGTAGAGGTTTTCTGCATCCTGCTTCATATTTTCCGGGAAAAGGCCGGTAAACTCTTCTGCTTTCTCACATGCGGAAATGGAAACATTTCCGTCCTTTCCACCTTTTCCATATTTTTCAAGAAGTGTTTTTGCTGCCCCTGAGCCATATTTTGCCTGTGCATAAAGCTTATATGTTGTACCATTGTACGTCCATTCTCCAAACTCACCAATGCCCGGTTTCTTCGCATAAAGTGTTGAGCCATCTTCACTGAAATAGAAATTATCTTTTTCCTCATCTAAATTATAGAATGTCCATGATGGAGTTACCATCTTTGATTTTCCGTTTTCATCATAGATTGTTATCGGCGCAGTCTTCAGAGATGATATTAGTCCGCTGATTGTTTCACTATTATTGTCAAATGTACTCATACTAAACGGATTATCTTTTGAACCACCCCACATATATGAAGCGCCTGCACGGCCCTTTCGGGTAATCTTAATTGTATAGTGTACTTTCTCACCGTCCTGATAAGTAACTACACAATGATATGTAGTTGATTTCGCTGCCGGTCCGTTTCCTCTTCCAAAGCTGAGTTTATATGTACCATCCTCACCTACAGTAATCGGCTCAAGAATGGCATCCTTGTTTGCGTCGTATGAAGTACCCATTTCAATCTTCCTTATGCCTTTTGCCTGAAGATTAAATGTAAGCACATTGTTTTCTGTCTCTGAAGCTTCGCTGCTCTCAAACGTGCATTCGGCGCTCTTGCTGTCTGCGTCAAAAGTCAGGTCTTTTGCTGTGCCTGTCTGCGCGCCGGCATCAAGTCTGACAGTTCCCTGTAAGTCACTTTTTTCTACATTGATGTGGAAATTAAGCTTATAGAATTTTGTTTCCGCATCTCCTACAACATCTCCATTTTCATCTAATGTCTGATATGTCTGAGCCACATACCATACTGTAGAATTCAGGTTGGCCCCTACATCTCGACCTATAAAACCATCAGGCTGTAAAATATTAAATCTTTTAAATCCATTACCTAAAGCCCAGCCTTGTTTGACAGAAGAACCTGCCTGTGTCGTCACTGTCATTTTATCTGTAGAATTTACTGTCGGATTTAATTTAAGAGTATTCGTATCGTCTGTATCATCCCCTGAAAAAGTAATATCTAATACCTGCCATGTATAGTTTTTCTCAGATGAAGTCCCATTTGGAACCACAGACGCTGAGTTTTTTCCATTCAATGTTACATTAAAATCAGGCTTGACAGTCTCTATATCATCTGCAAGTACGGCTGTATCATCTCCGCCATCAGAGAATACATCAAATGCATCTGTGTCATCCGCCACATCTGCATCTGTATAAGTTTCATTTTCATCCTCTGAGATAATTACCTCATCTGTGTCTTCGGAGGCTGTGTCTGGTTCTTCATTTTCAACCCCTCCAAGTTCGATCTGCGCGTCATCGGCTTCATCCGCAGTCTCTGCATCATCTGATTCTGCTGTGGTCTCTACAACTACATCATCTGATGAAAAATCTGCCGCTGTAACCGGCACACCGCTTCCGGCAACCATGGCTGCACTCATCATCAGTGCCAGAAACTTTGTGAATTCTTTTTTCTTCATGTTTTCGTCTCCTCCTGTTCTTTTTGATTCTGAAAACAAAAAAATCTCCCTGAATGATATTCAGGAAGATCAGGAGACACTATGCCCGCAATTCCTGTATCAAACAGGTAATACATTGGGCCCTGACTTATCTACACAGTAGGCATTTTGCCTGTTCCGGATTCTCACCGGATTTTTCCACTAATGTCCGAAAACAACTGTAGCTTTATTATAAAAAAAGTACTGTCTAAAGTCAAGTCAACCAGTAACAAAAAGCAGACCGGAGCCACGATGGACTCCGGTCTTAAAGAAGTGAGTTATCTGATTTTTATTTTACTTTTACTTTAACTGTATAAGATTTCTTTCCGGATTTTACGGTAATCTTTACAGTTCCTTTCTTCTTCGCTGTGATGACCCCCTTCTTGCTCACGGTTGCCACTTTTTTGTTGGAAGAAGTGTAGGTTACTTTGTCCTGAGAGGTGAGTGGGCTGATTGCCGGTTTCAGCGTCAGTTTCTCACCTTTTTTCAGGGATACTTTGGATTTCAGTCCTTTGATTTTGGTTGTGTTTACTCTCGGGGACTGAACTTTTACTTTCAATGTTGCTTTCTTACCACTTGCAAGTGTTACAGTAATCTTGGCTGTTCCATTCTTCTTACCGGCTTTGATCACACCCTTCTTATTGACGGTTACGATCTTCTTGTTGCTGGATTTCCATGATTTGATAGAATCGCCGTTTGCCATTGTAACTTTGATTTTCTTTGTAGTCTGTTTTTTCTGAAGTTTGATGGATTTCGCATTCAGTTTGATCGTTGCTGCAAGTTTGGTTCCATAGTCTCTTGTAGTTGTCTTGCCGCATACGGCGCATGTTCCCTGCTGTTTCTCCGGTGCGAATACGGTTGCTTTTGCAGTTGTATTCCATACAAAGTTATGGGAATGAGCCTCAACCTGAACAACTGCTGTCGGCGCTACAAAATATGTGTACGGTGTTTTGGTAACTGTAATCTGATAACTTCCTGCCTGATCCGCACTCAGCGTTACATTACCATCTTTATCGGTTATTGCTTCTGTTGTTTTGTTTGTGTCCAGATTCTTCATTTCAACAGTACATCCTGCCGCTGCTTCATCTGTTCCCCACATATCTGTATCCCTGAAATTAATTGTAAATGCCTGCTCAGTTACTACTTTTTCCGGTACATTCTGGAAATAAAGATATTTATCACTGTATTTTGCAGTATCTGCCAATAAGAATACACCTAATTCATCACCATTTTTCAGTACTTCCTCATTTGTAGTACCGCCAAATCTGTTGTTTACCAGCGTACCAACTGCGGCACCCTGAATTTTGAAGATTCTGTTGATCCATCCATTGCCGCCAATTTCCAAATAAGCTTCCGGATTCTCAGCGAACTGCTCTCCATACATCTCTGCATGAAGTTTGTATAACGCATCTGTGATCGTTACCTGATTTCTTTTTGCTTCCGGTTTTTCGTATCCATATTTTTCTGCATCACCTGATGTTACTTCAAATGTGCGGATTTCAGCATCTGCTTCAGCTGTTTCATAGGAACGGACAGTTATTGTTGCAGTAGTGACATTCTGTGCATCTTTTGCTGCTTTTACAGCTTCATTCAGTTTGAGAAGTACTGCACTGGCTGCTTCCTCTGTCTGTGCATTTGCATCTTCTGCCTCTTTAATTGCTGCCTCAAGCGCTGCCTTTGTTCCTTCTTTATACTGTCCAGGTTCTGTACCTTCAACTATACCTGCTGCCAGTTCTTTTGCTTCTGTAATTCTTTCCGGTAATGATGCAAGTGCTTCTTTGGTTCCTTTAACGGTAACGACTACTTCTACCGGCTGTTTGTATACCTGCTTTAAGAATTCATTTTCCGGATGCTTTTCCGCGAATTTGCCGTAACGCTCGCTGCTGAGTACAGAAGAAATTTTAATCTGAGTATCATCTTCTCTTCTGGTTACAAGCAGATTTTCATGCGTAATTACCGCATTATTAGATGATTTAAACTTGTTATATCCGGCGCCTTCCATGATCCACGGATCGTCAAACTGATCATCTGCAACGATACCTTCACCAGTTTTATTATCAACATTATAAATCCATTTTGGCTGTCCGTTTTCATCAAGAATCATTTCCTGGAATGCATGAAGATTTTCTTTGACAGAATCTTTATCTGCATTCTGTCCGTCATTGATTCCTGCAAAATAATTGTCTTTTGCAGCTTTCATCATATCCAGTTCAGCCTGTTTTTCTGCATCTGTAATTGCTTTAATTGTAACTGCAATCTGCTTTGATACGCTTACTCCACCACGGGTAAATGTAACGGTCAGATGTCCTGCCACATCATTATCACTGGTAAAGCGATCCAGATATGCTGCGTATCCATTAATCTGAATAGCATCTGTATCGGAGGTTACCGTAATTTCCTTGTTTTCAAATACATAATTCTGATTTTCATCTTTGATTCTGGTATATCTTGGAAGCTGAAGATCTGATTTACAATTTGAAAGATCAATTGCTTCTTTTGTATTAAAATCAATTATGCGGTCTGCTGTGTAATACTTGTTCAGGATTTTCTGAAGTTCTTCTTCTGTAGCTCCAGTCTCACCGGTTCCCTTTACTGTAACTGTAAAAGTTTTTCTATATGTAGCAAAATCATTTACAGATTCTACATTAGAATTTAACAGAGTGTCATTTGCTGTAAAGATTGCTGTCAATGTTACTTCTGTGTCTACTGCCGGTGCATGAATCTCGCCCGTTACCGGATTGATGATTGCATTTATCTCCGGTTCTTTCAGGCTGATCACATCCGGTTCAGAAGAAGACCATGTAATTTCAGACCATGCAGTTCTGGCGCTGTTCGTCATACACTGCGGAAGTGTCAGTGCTGATTTTACATCACCAATGTCTGTATTATCTCCCTTGATCGTATCCCACGTAAGAGCATCCTTTTCAGCGGACATTTTTGCATTGTAATGATCACAATCCCATCCAATTGTTGCCCTGCTCTCTCCGCTCTTTACAAAAGCTCCGTTCAGCTCAAATATATACACAAGAGAAACATTTGTACTGTTAATTCCACTCAATGATGAACTTGGAGTATCTGCCTTGTTGTAATTGATTGTTCCACCTGTTGCAATTACATCTGGGGTATCTGTTGAAGCAACGTATACATTTACATCTGAAGCGCCTGCAATATCATATTTCGCAATTTTAGTCTTTACAAAATCACAAATATTTTTGCAGGATGCAAATTTCGGACGAAGTGTATACTCTTTGTCAAACTGTTTTTTTACAGCTTCTACTGTTGCCTGATCAGCTTCTGAAACATTTGCTGCTCCCATAAGAACCGGAACAGTAATGTTTTCTTCATCACCTGATGGTTTGTAGGATCCTGTTACTTTTTTGTATCCGTCTGCCTCAATGGTATAATCATAGGTTGTATTTTTATCTAAGGTATAGACGCCGTCTTTCGGAGTTACAGCTATAGTTTCCGTATCACCGTAGCCGTAATCGTCTTCTTCCTCATATGTCACGGAAATTTTTGCGTTTGCAATGTCTGCACCTTTAAAATCAACCGGTTTGAATGTAACATTATACTTGCTGATGTCTTTTTCCATCTGAATGTCGATGGTTTTGTTCGCATCCGGTGTAATGGAGCCGTTCACCGTCTTGTAGTTCGTAGCTTCAATGGTGTAATTATAGGTTACTCCATTGACAAGCTTATAACTGCCGTCGTCTTCAGCTTTTATGCTATTCCAGTCGCCATCTTTTTTTACCGTTACTGTAGAACCTGTAATTGGATTTCCGGTTGCCTTGTCTGTAACATTAAAGCGGATATTTCTTATAATTTTTTTCTGAAGCTGTACAGTTCTTACTGTATTTTCTTCTGTTGGGTCGAAAGTAAAATAACTGTCTTTATAGTCAATATATCCGTCTCTTGTAACAGTCAGCGTATACTCTGCGCCCTTTTCCATCTTATATGAGCCATCCGTTTCCGGAGAAACTGCTGTCCAGTTTTTCTCTAATTTGACGGTTGTTTTTCCATCTGTTGTAAGATCGGAGTTATCGTCTGCATCCACTACTTTGACAGTCATGGTGTAGTTCGGCTCTGCCGCTTTAATTGTAATAGTAAATTCCTGCTCTGCAAGAGCTGCTTCAGCAGCGGCTTTTTCGTCATTGATAGTATCTGCACTTGTGCCATCTGCAAATACTCTCAACTTCGCCTTAAAACTCTGATCCCCCTGCGCTGCTGTTGGACGGTTAACTATGGATATACTTCCGGTTTTACTAGGTGTTTTGTCTATCTTCAGCCATTCACAAGAACTATCAATATACCACCCCGATATATATGGAAAATATTTACCACCAGTAAATCTCGAAAATGCTATTGATGTAATATTAGAGCCTCTTGATGATTTTAAATCCATTGTATAAGATAAACCATCTGCACTTTTTGCTCCATTACTAATGAGTTTTTTACTGCCACTAATGTAATTTTCCTCAAGCCATTTCTTTGCCGCAGCCTTTGCTTCAGCATCGCTGTCTGTGTCTGACTCGGCATCACTGAATGCTGCAATATCATCACTGTCTGAAGCATTCTCATCTTCTTCTACAGAAAACACCTCTGTATCAGATATTTCATCCTGAGATGCATCCCCAATTGTCAGATTTTCCGCATCATCTGACTCTTCATTCTGGACAGAAAGCTCCGCATCAGCTTCCTCATCTGTATCTGCCTGCACTTCTATCGCATCCTGTCCGCCATCAGAAAATTCGATATCTGCTGCAAATGCATTTGATGGAATCATGGTCACTGTCATCATTGCCGCCATAGCAACTGCTGACATACGTTTCATTAATTCTTTTTTCTTCACTTTACTCCTCCTTTTGTGAATTATTATTTTAGCAACAAAAAACAGAGCCTCATGAATTGATGAGTCTCTGTCCTTTATAACGTGTTGGCTTGCCGACTGATAATGTCTTCCGCGTTTGACATTAAATACAACAAAAAACAGTTCCGGATTCGCACCGGATTTCCTTAAACTGACTAACAAATCAGACCACGTTTGGTTATCTTGTTGTCCGATTATTATAACACTTTCACCTGATAGCGTCAATTTATTTACAGGATTTCAGGTATTTTTCCAAACTTTAGAATAATTTCAAAAGTTATTATCTACCTTTAAGGGATCGTATTTCATCACAGGAAAGGCCTGTGTTTTCGTAACGCATGTTCCCTGCTGTTTCTCCGATGCGAATACGGTTGCTTTGGAGATTGTTTTGCAGTCGTTAATGCGGCATACATGATCGGCATTGATATTATTCATATCCGGTATGCCATCTTTGGTGTAATCGTGATTTCTGTATCTGCATTTGATTTAAGATAACAGGTTGCGGTTCACAAGCTTCTTTTTCATCTGCTACATTCCCCTTTGCTTCTTCATTTTTTTATTTTTACATTTTTCGTACTGCTCCAGCTTCCATACAGCTTTCCCCCGGAAACTTTTTTGTAGCTTCGAACGCGCACATAGTAACGTTTGTTTCTGGCAAGTTTCTTTACTGTGCAGTGTGTGGTTTTGTATTTTTTGATATTGACGGTCTTAACGTTTTTACGGAATTTTTTGTCTGTGGAATACATGATCTGGTAACCGGTCGCACGGGTATCTTTTTTCCATGAGACGATCATCTGTCTTGACTTCGATGATTTCAGTGCCAGTACACTCTGTCTGATCGGCGTAATCGATACCGGGATCTTAAGTACGGTTGTTTTCTTACCTTTTAACGATGCTGTAACCGTAATTTCTGTTTTTCCCGTTCCGCAGATCACTGCTCTTTTTTTCTTGTCAATTGAAACGACCTTTTTATTTGCTGATTTTACGCTGACAGAAGCACCCTTTTCTGCTTTGATGTTCAGATTGAGTGTTTTTTTTGCATAAGCAACCTTTACCGTTTTTCGGCCGACAGATAAATTTACGTTTGATACCGTCGGTTCCTGCGGTGTGACCGGTTTCGGATCTACGGGAGCTGGCACAACAGAATCCGGTTCTTCTCCGTTTTCTTTTAATACGGTCACTTTATATATAGGAAAAGTTGCATTTGTTTTTAATATATACTGTGCCTCATTCAGCTGAAATACCGGTTTGAAATCATAGAAGCCCGGCTTCTGCGGATCATAATCCGCACACTTCCAGGTCAGATCCCAGATGCTGCAAGTGCCGGTATCCTTTATCGTATTTTTCTGTCCAATAAGTAATGTCGGGAATGTAATATCTGCGGCCGGTGTCCCATAACTCACCTTCACCGAAGTATTGCTCTCACCGCCCACAAAATCTACCGACGAAATAATTCCGATATTATTTGCAACAAGGTTCAGAGTGCCATAATCTTTCAGATCACTTTTTTTTGATGTCAGATTTCCCAGAACATTGATACAGTTTGCATATGCAGTTCTGATATCCGCCCTGTTCATCAGTTCGCTGGTCTTGTGTATATAAGCCATTGTTTTGTACAGATTATCCCTGTTCAGCTTCTCGTTGGCAGAAATCGACGGATCACCTTCTTTAAGATCCTGTCCCTGCCCGACCATGGTAAACTGCCAGCGGATCACATCTCCACTTCGTACCTTTGTTGAGGCGGCACCAACTTCCGGATAAACATTGTTTACACAATACATCCATCCGGACTGTGTGGTATAGTCAAATTCATTCAGATACTGTGGCTCTTTTATATCATTTGTATTGACTTTCAGATCTTTTGCAGTGATCATCTGCTGTACAAATGCAGGAATTGAAATCGCGCCCCTGTCCGGATCTGATATTCCCGCAATGTAGTACCCATAACCTTCTGTTCTTGTAAGCGCGGATCTGCTATTTGCTTCCAGCACTCGTTCTGTAACTGTTTTTACAGTATCTCCACTTTGAAGTGTCACTACTGTCGGTTCTATGATATATCCCTGTCCCAGTGTTCCCTTCTCTACGGAAATGACGGCCTCATTTGTTGCTGCCGGTGTATACTCCGGAAAAATCCAGAGCATACAGATTGCAGCAATCACCGTCAGAAAATAATTTTTCCATTTTTTCATACGGTTTTTCCTCATTTTTTGACTGTCACTTTAAATTTCGCTTTTTTGTTTCCAACCTTGACTGTGATTGTTGCTTTGCCCGGTTTCAGTGCTTTGATGCGTCCTTTGGAATCAACTTTTGCAACTTTTTTGTTGGAGCTTGTAAAGGTAACTTTTTCTCTGCTTGAAATCGGTTTGCAAATTGGAACAAGTGTAAATTTCTTTCCTTTTTTCAGGGTAATGGATTTCTTTCCGCCCTTAAATCCTGTGATCTTTGTTGTTTTGACTACGGACTTCTGAACTTTGATCTTGATCGTCTTTTTCAGTCCGCTCTTGAGTGTGATCGTGATCCTGGCTGTACCGGTTCGTTTCTGTGCGGAAATCTTACAAGTTCCATTTGCCTTGCCGGAAACTTTCACAATTTTTGTATTGCTGGATTTCCATGATTTTACGGAATCACCCTTTGCCATGCCGGTCACTTTGAAGTTACGGATGGACTGTTTTACTTTTAACGGGACGGTATTTGCGGAAACTTTCATAGTTGCTTTGAGTTTATTTCCGACTTCACGTGTATCTGTCGTTTTGCAGACGGAGCAGATTCTCTTCTGCACCTCTTTTGCAGATACGGTTGCCTCAGACGTTGTCGTCCAGTTGCTCCATGTATGTCCGAGTGCCGGAATCTCTTCTGTCTTTGTTCCATTGCATTCTGTACATGTATAAGTCTTTATACCTGTTTCTGTACAGGTCGGCTCTTTTGTAACGACACCTTCGTCCCAGTTATGGGAAACATGCGCGCTTCCTGCCACATCCCAGTATGCAACATTATTTTCTTTGAATAATATATAGGCATCCAGTGCCTCAAGTACCTGTGTGGTAGCCATTCCATTTGTCGTGTTTCCAAGAACATGGGCAAATCCGCCATCTTCACATTTGTATGCCATCATACTAGTGATCATATTCATGTTGACTGTTCCGAATCCGGAATCAGATACGGTCGGGTCGATACCCAATGCCGAAAGAGCTATCAGTACCTGTGCGGTTGACTCCGGAGTTCCGTATCCAAAATCGTCTTTCACTGCTCCTTTGAGCCATGTAACTGCTTTTTTTACTGCTGCTTCCACTTTTGCATCTGTTACCTGATAACGTGCCAGTGGCTGCAATGCCATTGCAGTGATATCAACATCTCCAGTTTTGTTATCAAACAGTCCGAAAAAGCCATTTTCATTCTGAAACTCCAGAAGTGCACTGATCATGGATTCTCTGCTCCATGTTGCATCTGCCGGAATCTGAATATTCGCAGCGTCCAGTGCCAGAAGTACCCAGATCAGTTCGTTAGAGCCTTCTTTCAGACGGGTGGAATTGTACATCATTTCGGCAAGGTTCACACCGTCTACATCTGTGATATCTTTTTCAAGCATGGTCAGCGCCAGAGAAATCTTTGCGATATCAGTCGGTTTCGGGCCGTCAGGCAGGTTCGGATCATTTTCCCATTCCTTTACTTTTTCCACTACGGAATCATAATAACTGCCGGTCTGTGCATTGCTGAGTGTTTCTCCATGACGAAGAAGTGTAAATACCGTCCAGTCATCCTTAGTAGCTTTCAGGTTGTCTTTTGCCTGTCCTTTTATCCATACTGCCGCGCTGTCTGCGCCGGATTTGGCAAGTGCAAGATTGTCTGTATCTGCCTTATCTCCTTTTGTTACGGTAATCGTCAGTTTGATCGGGGCAGGATTGTTGGTCTGATCCACCGGTGTTCCGGTCGCAACTACAGTTCCTTCGGAAATTCCTGTGATCTTATATTCAGAGCAGAGGAAATAGTTATTCGTATCCGGGGCACCGGCTACTCTCTTCCATTCACCGCTTTTTGTCTTTGTGATCGCTGCAATACCTTTTTTGTCAAATGTCCAGTTGATAGATGGTTCTGTAACTTCATATCCCTGTTCGGACAGAGTACCTTTTGGCTCAAGGGTGAATGTTGCTGATTCCTTTGCCTTTACGCTGAAATCAGAAGTATTCCCTTTTACATTTATCTCTGTCAGAGGATTCTTATATTTGTATGTTACGGAGGATGTTCCGGTTACTATAGTTTCATCTCCCGTATTCGGATTCATGTCAGTCAGTGTTGCCGTATATTTGACTGTACCGGTCTGCTTCGGAACATATACTTTAGATCCATTATTGTAATATCCGATAGTTTCGTTATCGCTCGTAATCTCCCAGTTATCTGCATAGCTTGCATTCTCCGGTGTTACGATCACGGTTCCATGAACCGGATTAAATGCTACGCGGCCATCCGTTTCCTGTCCGTCACTGTTTGCATTTCTTCCATGAATCTTAATTACTTGTCCGTTTTCCAGTGCCGGTCTTACAGATGTAACCGCTACATAGGTAGAAGTAAGATTTACTGTTGCACTCACGGACGAATCATTCTTTGATGTAACTCTGATTGCGGAGGTACCCGGCTTTTTGAAGTAGAACGAGCTGTACACGCTTTCATTATAAATCAGATCAGTATCTCCTGCCTGATAGGTAAAACTGGAATATGCTGCATCCCTGAAATCCGTCTCACCTTCATACTGTGCTTTTACTTTGATGGATTTTGTCGCAGATCCCGCAATTGTATAATTCCCGTTTGTTACATTCTGATCATCAATATATAACTGAATAGCTGTGATCTTTGCTGTTTTTGAAAGAACCGATGCATAAGCAAGTGTCTGAACTACCTTTCCATCCGCATCGACCAGAGTAGCCTTTACCTTTGCCTTTCCATCTTTATTAACATAGAATTTTCCGCCTTCTTCCGCGATTGCCACGGCTCCAGCCGGTTTCTGAGACTCTACTGACCAGTACACTTTATAGCCATCCGGAACTGTATAGTCCGGCAGACTGAATGTACCTGCCATCTTATATGCATTTACAGAATCCGGTGAAACCTGAAGTTTCGCATCTTCAAGAGTTACTGCCTCTGAATCATTGTAATTTGTAAATGCAATATCGCAGTATTCCCCTTCCGGAAGCTCCGGCCAGTCACTTCCCGGAGTATACTCCTGATCTTCGCCGAAATAGGCAAATCCGGAGCTGCTCTGTCCCCAGCTAATTCCATTCTCGCCACGATTTTCATTAAGAGCAGAAATAAAGCCTTTCGTCTTCATGGTGTCTTCGCTTACTGCTCCGGAATTTATAAGTGTGCCTTCTGGATATGAAGGTACAACAGAGGAGGTGAGCCAATGTGTATTCTTGATCATACCGGTAAAGCCTGATGCACATGTATTTACAATTCCACCTTTTTGACTTTCACCATATGCAAAACAGTTGGAAATAACGGCTTCATCAGAAACACCGCCGGCTATACCACACGCATTTTTTCCGCTTATATTGGACCAGCAGTTGATGACAGAACCTCTCACATATCTTCCAAGAGGTCCTACCGGATCACCATTATTATCTGCCATAGTTCCATTAAAACCAATATTCTGGATCACACCCGTTGCAGCAATTCCTGCAAACATTTTGGGTGCACCATCAAATGTGATGGTATGTCCCTGACCATCAAGAACACCGGCAAATGTTTCAAACGACATATAGAAAGTAGTGTCTTCATAACTACCATAGCTGCTGTTCAATGTAATATCATTTTTTAGTACAAAATAAGTGTCTTTCTTAGAATCTTCCATTTTGGAAAAATCAGCCTGATTCGTAATATATGTAATCTGGCTTGTATCTGTCGGCAGTGCTACCGGTGCAGATGAAAGCGGCTTCTTAAGGGCAGCAATCGCATCTGTCAGTTTTTTTGTTGCCTCATTTATCTCAGACTGCGTTGCCGTTTCTTTTTCTTTCAGTTCCTTCGCTTCAGTTAAAGCTGTTTCCACTGAATTCCATGTATTTTCTGTATATTCTTCCTTTTTCAGTACAGAAGCCTGCTGAATAGCCGTATTCAGGTCGTCCCAATTCACTTCAACAGAAAGTGTCCCTTCCTGTAAAACCGGAAGGCCATTATTTCTTCCATCTGTTGGAAGCACCCAGTAATAGCCCGTCGCTGCGATTTCTGTATTTAAGACAGCAACCTTTGTTTTAATCGCATCTGCTGTCACCTTTGTTTTACTGTCTTCCGATGTGTTGTCAGACTTACCCATTCCAACCGCCGACATTCCAGAAGTCCAAAGTGCATGGCTGATTTTATATGAATCAGTATTTGTTGCTGCAATACCGCCTCCAAAATTATCGGTATTTCCTGCAAAATAGCTGTTGCATACAGTTCCCTGCAGATTTCCTGCCATTCCTCCTATTGTATCGCTCCAAGCACTTGCTGCCTGTGAATCAACTGTACAATAGCAGTTTCGGATCGTACCTGTAGCAGTGACAGTATTTACCATACCACCCTGTCTATCCGTGAGAGTCAGTGTCACACTTCCCTGAACTCCCAGATTCTGCACAGTTCCACTGACTGTTGCTGCCAGCGGTTTATCTGCCAGTGTGATCACATGTCCTTTACCGTCCAGTGTTCCGGCAATTGTGCTGATCTGCTGACCTTCCGTAAGTATAATGTCACCGCCCAGTGCATAAACAGTTCCTTCTGCAATCTCCTCTGGAACATCTGCTGCAGTTTCAATCATGTACGGATCTGCTTCTGTTCCCACACCTGAAAGTGTCGCAATCTGTCCATCCTCTTCAGAAGCAAATACGTCTATACCCGTATCTGTCTCTTCTACATCCGGGACATCCGAAAAATCTTCTACATTCTCATCCTCTGTTACATCGACAGTTTCAGATGCTCCGTCATCTGTCCCCTGTCCGTTATCCGTGATTTCTATATCCGCATCATTGTCAAAATCACTGATCTCGTCCTCTCCACTGTTTTCTACCTGAACATTATCGTCCAGTTCAGCAGCCGATACCGGCAGTGCGAGGCTGCTTCCGGATAATGCCAGCGCCAGTATCCAGC
>OLPE01000693.1_pt1 | contig 27998 bp, 20 predicted proteins | sample 1671901 | NCBI WGS metagenome assembly OLPE01 (sample SAMEA3136624, study PRJEB25190) | human gut metagenome | biome: human gut; feature: human-associated habitat; material: faeces | place: Austria | collected 2013 | reverse complement strand
TATTACAGGGAGGTTTGGTTGATTATGGCAACGCATTTCGAACGGCAGCTTGAAGCACTCCATGTGCAGATCATCACGATGGGAAGCTTCTGTGAAAAAGCAATTTCTCTTTCTAATAAAGCAATTCGGGGTGAGGATTGTATCAAAGCAATTTTTGAGACAGACAGAGAAATTGATACAAAAGAACGTGAGATCGAGAATCTCTGTATGCGGATCCTGCTTCACCAGCAGCCGGTAGCAAGAGATTTACGAGAGGTTTCCGCAGCACTGAAAATGATCTCTGATATGGAACGAATCGGAGATCAGGCAGCAGATATTGCAGATCTTTCAAAGTATATTGATGAAAAACATGTTGAAATTCCATCGCTTATCGGAAAGATGGCAGAAATGACGGTCAACATGGTCACAGAAAGCGTTGATGCCTTTGTAAAACGTGATCTGGAACTCTGCCGAAAAGTAATCGATGATGATGATCAGGTAGATGATGCATTTAATCAGATCAAAGAGGAACTGGCAGAGCTGATGTACCAGAATCTGGATGCAAAAGCAGGACTGGATCTTTTAATGACTGCAAAATATATGGAACGAATCGGAGATCATGCGGTGAATATTGCTGAGTGGGTCGAGTATGCGATTACAGGCGAACACAGAAACAATGAACACCAAATGGGAGGCTGATAACGTGACAAAGAAAATCTTTAAATCAAATATACTGGTGGCAGTGGTTGTGCTGATATTTGGGATTGCATGTGTGATGGCAATCCTTTATCAGCATTTCGGAAAACAGATAGATACAGAGTTAAAAAAAGAGGCAACTTATCTGGCATATGGAGTAGAACAGAACGGCGTGGATTATCTGAATCAGATTAAAGAAAAAGATGACCGTATTACGTATATTGTAGAGGACGGAACGGTTCTTTATGATAATCAGGCAGATGCTTCTTCTATGGAAAATCACAGTGACCGTAAAGAAGTTCAGGAAGCGCTGAAATCGGGAAGCGGACGTGCAGAACGTGATTCAAAAACACTGTCACAGAAGACGATATACTATGCACTGCGCCTCTCAGACAATACAGTACTTCGTGTTTCCAGTACGCAGTACTCGGTATGGGTGCTTCTTATGGAGATGGTACCGCCGATGATCGGTATTGCAGTCGTGATGCTGATACTGGCCGGTCTTGTATCTATGCATATGGCAAATAAAATTGTGGAGCCGATCAATAATGTAGATCTTGAGCATCCGGAGGAAAATCAGATCTATGAAGAAGTAGGACCTCTTTTAAGTAAGATATATAAGCAGAATGGACAGATCAGAAGTCAGCTGGAAGCAGCCAGACGAAATCAGGAAGAGTTTACGATCATTACAGAAAATATGCAGGAAGGGCTCCTTGTGATCGACAGTTATACAATGATCCTGTCGGGAAATTCCAGTGCATGGAAAATGTTTCAAATGCAGAAACCAAAGATTGGGGAATGCGTTTATTTGCTGAACCGTGGTGAAGAATTCCGCCTTATGATCGAACAGGTTCTGCGTGGAGAACACGGAAGTGTACGTCTGCGTCTGGGCGGCGAAGTCGTTCAGATGATCGCGAACCCTGTTACCAGAGAACAACGGGTGGTAGGTGCAGTACTTCTGCTGATCAACGAAACAGAAAAGGTGGAACGCGAACAGCTGCGCAGAGAATTTTCAGCAAATGTTTCACATGAGCTGATGACGCCTCTGACTGCAGTATCCGGCTTTGCAGAGATCATCCGAAATGGTATGGTCAGACAGGAAGATGTACAGAAATTTGCAGGCAGAATTTATGATGAAGCCCAGCGCCTGATCGCGTTGATCGAAGATACGATTCGGGTATCTCAGCTTGATGAGGGAGAAACTCCGTATGACTGGGAAGAGTTGGATGTGTGTCAGATTGTCAGAGATGTGTGCGGCAGACTGAAAGAGATTGCTGATAAGAAAAACGTTCATTTTTATATTGACGGGGATAAAACGATGCTGTACAGCGTGCGTCCGATTCTGGATGAAATCATTTATAATCTCTGCGATAATGGAATCAAATATAATAAAGAGGACGGTACAGTAAGCATTCATCTGCGTGATCTGGGCAAACAGGTAGAGATTCGAGTCAAAGATAACGGTATAGGAATCCCGGCAGAAGATCAGAAGCGCGTATTTGAAAGATTCTATCGCGTGGACAAGAGCCACTCCAAAGAAATCGGAGGTACCGGCCTCGGTCTTTCTATTGTAAAACATGGTGTAGGTTTCCTGGGAGGAACCCTGGATCTGGTCAGCGAGATCGGCAGAGGAACCGAGATTACCATGACCTTCCCGAAAAAACGGAAAACAATTTAAGAACATAAAAAAGATACTGACGCAATTTAAAAAGCGTTCAGTATCTTTTTTGGTTAGTAGCAATATGCGCCTTCATAACTGTTGCAGGATTCTTTCTTACGGGAAAGATTTTCACAGGAGCTGCAGCGGTTGCAGAATTCCTGTTCATAACAGGTGGCGCAGACACAATTCCCACAGTTGCTGCGGTCATAGGCCGGAGTACAGGTGTAGGGAAGAGTATCGTTTGGGCGTTCTTCCGTCATTATTTTCACCTCTCCTGATACGTTTTTGATAACTGTATTATATCTCTGTATATCAACAGATTCAAGAAAATAATGAGAAAAATTATTAATTTTCAGAAGAATTAAAATATTCTATTTTGCTTCCCATCTTCCGGATGCACCGCATGGCAGCACCAGTCCGTTTGAAGTAACAGGAAGTCCGATTTCCTGAGAATCAACATGTCCGTCGAAATCCTTAAGTTCTGTTGAAAGCATATAGGTCAGCACAGCCGGTGCAAGTCCTGTCGTATAGGAGTTGATCAGGAAAAACAGTGGATTCGGGCTTAAAAGCTTCACGCACAGCTTGATGAGCGGATGAATTGCCTCCTCAATCTTCCAGATCTCACCTTTCGGGCCACGCCCATAAGATGGAGGATCCATAATGATCGCATCGTAGTGATTTCCGCGGCGGATTTCACGCTCTACAAATTTTACACAGTCATCAACCAGCCAGCGGATCGGAGCTTCGGAGAGTCCGGACGCGGCGGCATTTTCTTTTGCCCAGTTGACCATGCCCTTGGAAGCATCGACATGTGTGACATGTGCGCCGGCAGCGGCAGCAGCCAGAGTTGCACCGCCCGTGTAGGCAAAAAGATTCAGAACTTTGACCGGACGGCCTGCGTTACGGATCTTATCTCCAAACCAGTCCCAGTTGACTGCCTGTTCCGGGAAAAGTCCGGTGTGTTTGAAACTGAATGGTTTCAGATGGAAAGTCAGATCTTTGTAATGAAGATCCCACTGCTGCGGAAGATCAAAGAATTCCCATTCTCCGCCGCCTTTTTTGCTTCTGTGATAGTGGGCGTTCATGTTTTTCCAGCCACGGCTTACCTTCGGAGTATCCCAGATAACCTGCGGGTCCGGGCGCACCAGCGTATATTTGCCCCAGCGCTCCAGTTTCTCGCCGCAGGAAGTGTCAATTACTTCGTATTCTTTCCAGTCATTTGCAATCCACATATATATGATAACCTTTCTTATAGTCTTATTTATATAGTAAAATATCTCTATCTCATCAGTATAGGTGAATCGTGACGATTCCGCAAGTAAAACTATGTAGTTTCGGGTATACGGACGATACATTTTGCGGAAATTCGTTCAAATTCGCACTTTATCACTTTGATTTGAGAAAACTTTTTATAAATAGAGAGGGGCGGGGCTTGACAAGCAGTACTTTACAATACTAAAATATACGGGATAATAAGTTAAGATTAAAAAGCTATTTAAGATGAAAGAATTTTTGCCGGGACAGGATTCTGGAAGCGGCACGAGGAGGATGAATATGCAGAAATACAGTGAGATGAGTAAAGAACAGCTTCAGGCTCTCAAGAAAGAGCTGGATCAGCAGTATGCAGAAATTAAGGCACAGGGACTGGCCCTTGATATGTCACGTGGTAAGCCGTCAGTTGATCAGCTGAATATTTCCATGGATATGATGGATGTTCTGTCAAGCAGTACAGACCTGAGATGTGAGACTGGTGTTGACTGCCGTAACTATGGTGTTATGGATGGTATTCCGGAAGCCAAACGTCTTCTCGGAGAGATTTCCGAAGTAGATCCGGAACACATTATCATTTACGGAAACTCCAGCCTGAATGTTATGTTTGATACTGTATCACGTTCTATGACGCATGGTGTTATGGGAAATACTCCATGGTGCAAACTGGATAAAGTAAAATTCCTCTGTCCGGTTCCGGGATATGACCGTCACTTCAAGATTACAGAATTTTTCGGTATCGAAATGATCAATGTGCCGATGTCACCGGAAGGCCCGGATATGGATATGGTTGAGAAACTTGTAAGCGAAGATCCGGCAATCAAAGGTATCTGGTGTGTACCGAAATACTCTAATCCGCAGGGATATACCTATTCCGAAGAAACCGTAAAACGTTTTGCACGTCTGAAACCGGCAGCACCGGATTTCCGTATTTACTGGGACAATGCGTACAGCGTACATCATCTTTATGATGACGAAAAAGAACAGGATTTCCTGCTTGAGATTCTGGATGAATGTGCAAAAGCCGGCAATCCGGATATGGTTTATAAATTTACTTCAACTTCCAAAATCAGCTTCCCGGGTTCCGGTATCGCTGCGTTAGCTGCATCAAAAGCAAACCTTGATGATATTCGTAAATATATTACAGTACAGACCATCGGACATGATAAACTGAATCAGCTCCGTCATGTAAAATTCTTCAAGAATCTTGACGGTGTGCATGCACACATGAGCAGGCATGCAGCAATCCTCCGTCCAAAATTTGAGATGGTAGAGGCAACTCTCGAGAAAGAACTCGGCGGACTCGGAATCGGAGAATGGACAACTCCAAAAGGAGGTTACTTCATTTCCTTCGAATCCATGGAGGGATGCGCAAAGAAAATCGTAGCAATGGCAAAAGAAGCCGGTGTCGTAATGACCGGAGCAGGAGCTACCTACCCATATGGCAAAGACCCAAAAGACAGCAATATCCGTATTGCTCCGTCATTCCCGCCAATTGATGAACTGGAAAAAGCAGCACAGGTATTTGTTGTCTGCGTAAAACTTGCCAGCGTAGAGAAACTTCTGGCAGAATAAACTCTGACCTGAACAGCAACAATAAAATTTCATAGCCGCGAACGTTAAGGAGGCGCCATGACGGAAGAAAACAAGAGTATGGACAAAGGAAGAAAACTACTGATTGGTTTAATCATTGTACTGCTCCTGCTTACCGCAGGCGCCTACTTTTTTGGTGTATACTATTTTACCGGTCACTTTCTTCCCGGTTCACAGGTGAATGGTTTTAACTGTTCTTATATGACGGAGGATGAGACCGAAAATCTTCTGAAACAAAAGACTGCAGTCTATGTACTTGCAGTCCGTACAAGAGGAGACGGCCAGGAAGGAATCACAGCAGAGGAAATTAATCTCCAATATACATCAGATGGAAGTGTCAGGAAGCTTTTGCATGACCAGAATCGTTTTATCTGGTTCCTGGCATTCAGCCAGCAGCAGACTTATGAACTGCCGGCATCAGTATCGTACGATGAAGAGCTGTTTAAACAGAAGATCGACAGCCTGAAGTGCCTTCAGAATAATGTAGAACCGGAAGATGCCTATATCAGAGAACTGGAGGACGGTTTTGAAGTCGTTCCTGAGATTGAGGGTACAAAGATTGATTATGAAAAACTGACAGAAGATATTTCTGATGCGGTTAAGACGGGGCGTACGGTTGCAGATCTGGAAGAAGATGGCTGCTATATCAACCCGACCGCATATGCATCGGATCTTACTAAGGACTGTGAGCAGATGAATGATCTGACCGATGTTGTGGTAACGTATGATTTCAGTGACCGCAAAGAGACGGTAGATCGTTCTGTGATAAAGGGCATGCTTGGCAGAGATGAAAATGATAATCTGGTCGTGAGTAAAGATGCAGTAGCTGCTTATGTGGCGGATCTTGCCGGTAAATATGATACGGCAGGTACAGAACGGACATTTTCTACATATGATAACAGAGATATCACCGTATCCGGTGGAAATTACGGGTGGGTGATCGACCAGCAAAAAGAAAGTAATGCACTGTACAAAGACATCACAGAGAAAAAAACCGAGGTGCGGGAACCGGTTTATGAACAGAAAGCAGCCAGCAGAAAGATAAATGATATAGGATATTCTTATATTGAAATTGACCTGAGTGCCCAAAGAATGGTATTATATCAGAGTGGAAGTCCGGTGGTGGATACCGGGCTGGTGGCAGACAGCAGCACACCGACCGGCATATATGCACTGGGAGAAAAGGAATCTTCCGCAGTACCCGGCGGCGGAGCTGGTGAAACAGTAAATTTCTGGATGCCATTTACAGACAAAATCGGCATATATGGAAAAGCAGGTCTGGATGTAACGGGATATGACTTTTCAGATGATGCGGATATCGCAGCTTTCGGAAGTGATGATGAAAGCAGTGGAACCAGCGTATTTTCGGATTCGTGGCCGGGCATAGAAGGCTGCATAGCTGTACCTGAGGAACAGGCACAGGCAATTTATCAGACAGTAGAATCCGGAATACCGGTTGTCATATATAAGTGATCATAACTGTGAAAAGACAAAACAGTGTAACCAGTACAGCAAAGGAGCTGCAGGGATTCTGAGAGGGATCTTTGCAGCGGTTTTTGCGTTTCAGGAGAGGTGATAATATGAAAATTGTTGTATTAGCAGGGGGAACAAGTACAGAAAGGGATGTTTCAATCGTATCTGGCACAGGAATCTGCAGTGCGCTGCGTCAGAAAAATCATCAGGCAATTCTCGTCGATGTTTTTTGCGGACTGGAGAATGTAGACTGGGCAGATCCTTTTCCGGAAAGCTATGATGTAGAGGAGGCAGTTTCCTATATCAGGAGTTTTAACCGGCATATCGAAGAGTTAAAAAAGAGCAGGAAAGAATTTTTCGGACCGAATGTCCTGGAACTTTGTAAGAAAGCGGATTTTGTTTTCCTCGGACTGCATGGATCCAACGGCGAGGACGGAAGACTGCAGGCTGTATTTGACCTGATGGGAATTCCGTACACCGGAACAGGCTATCTCAGCAGTGCGATGGCGATGGACAAAGGTGTTACGAAAGCCATGTTCCAGATGCGCGGTGTACCGACACCGGGCGGCAAAGCCATGAAGAAAAAAGACCGCGTGGAGACACCGCAGGAGCTTGGCCTGGATTTCCCTGTTGTAGTCAAGACATGCTGTGGCGGTTCCAGCATTGGTGTTTATATCGTAGATAATCAGGCTGATTATACGAAAGCTCTGGATGGAGCATTTACCTATGAAAATGAAGTTGTCGTAGAAGAATTTGTCGAGGGTACTGAGTATACTGTTGCTGTTGTGGACGGCAAAGCATATCCGGTTGTACAGATCGTTCCGGTTCAGGGATTCTATGACTATGAGAATAAATACAAACCGGGCGCAGTGAAAGAAACCTGTCCGGCACCGATTTCCGAAGAACTGACCAGACGTCTTCAGGAATATGCGGTAGAAGGCTATCACGCACTTGAAATGGAAAGCTATGGCCGTCTTGATTTCATCGTAACAAAAGATGAAAAAATCTACTGCCTTGAGGCAAACACTCTTCCGGGCATGACACCTACCAGTCTGATCCCGCAGGAGGCCGCAGTACTTGGTATGGACTATCCGACGCTGTGCGAAGAACTGATCAGAGTTTCAATGAAAAAAAGTACGAATGAGGAAAATTAAATGAAGAATCTTACTTTAAGAAATCTTACAGAGGTGTGCAACGGAATCTGGCATGGTGATGATGCGCTTCTCGACCGTGAGATTTCTGCAATTACCACAGACAGCCGTAAGATTGAGAAGGACTGTCTGTTTGTACCAATCGTGGGAGAGCGCGTTGATGCACATCGTTTTATCCCGGATGTCATGGCGAAAGGTGCACTTGTGACACTTTCCGAGAGAGAACTTTCGGACGCAGATTATCCTTATATTCAGATTACATCTTCTCTGCAGGCAGTAAAAGACATTGCAGAATTTTATCTGCAGCAGCTTCAGCTTCCGGTAGTCGGAATTACCGGAAGCGTTGGCAAGACCAGCACGAAAGAAGTGATCGCATCTGTACTGAAAGAAAAATACCGTACCCTGAAAACACAGGGAAACTTTAATAACGAACTCGGACTGCCGCTGACCGTATTCCGTCTGAGAGAAGACGATCAGATTGCCGTTCTGGAAATGGGTATCAGTGATTTTGGAGAAATGACACGACTTACCCGGATCGCGAAACCGGATACCTGCGTGATCACAAATATCGGAACCTGTCATCTGGAAAATCTTGGCGACAGAGACGGAGTTCTCAAAGCAAAGACGGAAATCTTCCAGTCCATGCAGCCGAGCGGCCATATTGTACTGAACGGGGATGATGATAAGCTGGCAACGGTTGATGGCTATCATGGTGTGAAACCGGTATTTTTCGGTTTGGATGCGAAGCGTGATGTTTATGCAGACCAGATCGTGAGCAGGGGGCTGAAAGGCGTTTCCTGCCGCATTCATATGGGCGAAGATACTTTTGATGTACTGGTGCCGACACCGGGCATCCATATGGTCTACAATGCGCTTGCAGCAGCTGCTGTCGGCAGAATCTACGGACTTACGATCGAGGAGATCAAAAGAGGTATTGAAAGTCTGGAGACGATCCGTGGACGTTTCAAGATGATCGAGACAGAGAATTTCCTTGTTGTTGACGACTGCTACAATGCCAACCCGATGTCTATGAAAGCTTCTCTGGATGTACTTCATGATGGAGAGGGAAGAAGAGTGGCAATCCTCGGAGACATGGGAGAACTTGGCGAGAATGAGATTTCTCTGCATGAAGAAGTCGGAGAGCATGCTGCAAAATGTGGTATTGATGTCTGTATCTGTGTGGGAGAGCTTTCCTCACATATTGCAGAAGCCGCACGCAAAGCAGATCCGGACTTCGAAGTACATTACGAAAAAGACAGAGAATCTCTTCTTAAGAACCTTGGAGGATATGTCCATAAAGGAGATACGATTCTCGTAAAAGCGTCTCATTTTATGAAGTTTGAAGAAGTGGTAGATGCACTGGAAAAGATGTAAGATTCTGCAGGAATTTGACGAACGATTTTTGTTCCATACAGGCCTTAAGAGGTGTAGAATGTGTTTAACGGATAACTGTTCACAGACTGTAAAACAAGGAGGGCTTATGCTGGAACGAATCATGGATCTGCATATACTGCTCTATCTGATGGCTGTTCTCGGAACAGCAGGAGGAGTAGGGATGCTGGCAGTACACCTTACTTACAGAAGAACCATGCGAAAGACAAAAGCGACAACAAACCTGAGAGAAAAATGGCTGAATCTGTGGAAAACAAGGGATAAGCTTCTGAACAGAATGAATCTTCTGGTCTGGATTCCTTCATTGTTATCTACAGCATGCCTGGGGCTGTCGCTTTTTTTTGTTACGAAACTTGGATCGGAGCGAGGACTTCCGCTGCAGTATCTGTATATCGGTACGGCAGTTCCGGTTGCGCTTCTGATCTTGCGTCAGGCGCTGGACTTTTCGTACAAAGAAGAACTGGTGACAAATTCCCTTGCGGATTATATCCTTCAGGCGCGATCGCGCAGGGAAAATCCACCCACAGCCCGTAAATACGAACCGCAGCAGACGGCGCAGAAAACTGATCCGGTTCTCAGGGAAGAAATGGTTGAGCGGATCGCATCCAGTATCCGGCAGACAGCAGCTACCGGGAGCCATTTCAGCAAAATGCTGAGTCCTGAGGAAGAAGAAATCATGCGGGAGATCATACGGGAATTTATGGAATAAACACAGAGAAATCTGGAGGTACAAATGAACAAAAGAAGAATTATCTGGATAGAGCTGCTTCGTATTTTTGCGTGCATTGGTGTCATAGGTATTCATGCGGCTTCGCAGCATTTTCGTGATGTGCCGGTAAATACATCTGTATGGGCAGTAACTAATTTTTACCATGGAATCAACCGCTTTGCAGTTGCGTGTTTTGTGATGATCAGCGGTTGTCTGTATCTTGACCGTAAACGGACATGGAATCTTAAGAAGCTCTGGATGCACAATATTCTGCCGATTGCGGTAGCATATGTATTCTGGCAGGTGTTCTATGCGCTTTACCGCGGTCTGGTAAATGAAGGCCTGAAATTCGGCTCCGCATATTTTTTGAAAAGATTTCTGGTTATGATATCAGATTCCTATTTTCATCTGTGGTATCTGCCGATGCTGATCGGACTTCTTATCATTACGCCGATGCTGTGGGAGATTGTCAACAGTAAGAACGGGAAACAATGGGAAGAGTATATGATTCTCCTGTACCTGCTGTTTAAGCTTTTGCCATATACGGTCAAAGCTTTTCCGATACCATGCAGAGAACATGTGATGAACCTTTTGAATACCGTGCAGCCGCAGATGGTTACCGGATTTGTCGGATATTATATCGCAGGACACTATCTGTATCAGTATGGAGTATCCAAAAAGCTCGAAAAACTGATCTACATACTGGGAATCCTCTCAATAGGTGCTGCCATCCTGCTCTGTTATATCAGGGCACAGCAGACAGGAACGGATATACAGAAATTTTATGAGAATTATACTATTGCGGCATTCCTGTGGGGCATTTCTGTATTTTTATTTTTCAAAAATCATGTTTCAAAGATCAAATGGAATGAAAAGCAGGAAAAAAGGATCTGTTTTGTCGGAAGCTGCACATTCGGAATCTTTCTTATCCATGTGCTGGTGAGATCACTTCTCCATAAAGCAGGTATTGACAGTATGATGATCAGTAATACATTTATAGCAATACCGATCGTGATCGCACTGATCTTTACGCTGAGCTTTGGGGCGGTAGTGATCATAAAGAAAATTCCGGTATTGAAGAAGTGGATCGTATGATCAGTCTTCTTCAATTACCTGGATCTCGAGATAATCAAAAGAAATATGTTCTATAAAACTGTCCTGGTTAAACCTGGTTCTGGAATGACGCTTAAAATCAGCAATATTGTTGTCAAGCCAGATCGGGTTTTCCAGGTCAAATTCATAGCAGATCTCCTGTAATGCACGAAAAATCTTGTGAGTTCTGGTATCTTCGGAATCATCATCTATTACAATATCTTTTATTAAGTGGTTACTTTCCCATATTTTTCCCCATAAACGAAACATAGCTGCCTCCTGTCAGAAATATTTTCTAAATCAGTATAGCCATTCTTTGCAGATAAGTAAAGAAATATGTAAAGAAAATTCATTGCAGATTTTAGCGAGATAAAGTATAATAGAAATACATTTTGCATCGTCACAAAATACAGGATGCATATTTTTTATGAATGGAGGAGTTGTTAATGAAGTTATACGACAGTGGCGTTTATCTGGTAAACGGTCATGACATCGTTGAAGAAGGCAGTATGAATCAGCCGGTATCCAGAGAAGAAGCGGCCAGAAATACAATGGCATACGGAATTCTTGAAGCACACAATACTTCCGGAAATATGGAAAAGCTCCAGATTAAATTTGATAAGCTGACATCTCACGATATCACTTTTGTTGGTATTATTCAGACAGCACGTGCATCAGGACTTGAGAAATTCCCGGTTCCTTATGTACTGACAAACTGTCATAACTCTCTTTGTGCAGTTGGTGGTACGATCAATGAAGACGACCATATGTTTGGCCTGACCTGTGCGAAGAAATATGGCGGAGTTTATGTACCTCCTCATCAGGCTGTTATCCATCAGTTTGCACGCGAAATGCTGGCAGGCGGCGGCAAGATGATTCTTGGTTCAGACAGCCATACTCGTTATGGTGCGCTTGGTACCATGGCTATGGGTGAAGGTGGCGGAGAACTTGTAAAACAGCTCCTTTCCCAGACATATGACATCAATATGCCGGGCGTTGTGGCAATCTATCTGAAAGGGGAACCGCGTCCGGGAGTAGGACCGCAGGACGTTGCACTTGCAATCATCGGCAAAGTATTCGCCAACGGCTATGTAAAGAATAAAGTTATGGAATTCGTAGGACCTGGTGTTGCAGGACTGAGCGCTGATTTCCGTATCGGTGTGGACGTTATGACAACAGAGACTACATGTCTTTCCTCTATATGGCAGACAGATGAAAAGATTGAAGAATTCTATGAGATCCATGGCAGAAAAGAAGACTACAAAGAACTGAAACCAGGTAAAGTAGCTTATTATGACGGCTGCGTGGAAGTCGACTTAAGTGAGATCAAACCAATGATCGCAATGCCGTTCCATCCGAGCAACACTTATACCATCGATGAACTGAAAGCAAATCTTTATGATATTCTGGATGATGTTGAGAAGAAAGCACAGATCAGCCTTGATGGCAAGGTTCCATACACTCTGAAAGACAAAGTGATCGACGGAAAGCTTTATGTAGAGCAGGGAATCATCGCAGGATGTGCAGGCGGTGGTTTCGAAAATATCTGTGCGGCAGCGGATATCCTCCGTGGCGCAAGCATCGGATCAGATGCATTTACACTCAGCGTATATCCGGCAAGTACTCCGATATACATGGAACTTGCAAGAAACGGTGTCCTTGCAGACCTCCTTGCGACAGGTGCTGTTGTTAAGACTGCATTTTGCGGTCCGTGCTTTGGTGCAGGTGATACACCGGCAAATAACGCATTCAGTATCCGTCATACGACCAGAAACTTCCCGAACCGTGAAGGCTCCAAGGTTCAGAACGGACAGATTTCTTCTGTTGCTCTTATGGATGCAAGATCTATCGCAGCAACAGCAGCAAACAAAGGTTTCCTGACTTCAGCAGAAGAATTTGACGGAAACTATACACATCAGAAATACTTCTTCGACAAGACGATTTATGAGAACCGTATTTTTGACAGTAAGGGTGTTGCAGATCCGAGCGTGGAGATCCAGTTTGGACCAAACATCAAAGACTGGCCGAAGATGCCTGCACTGGCAGATAATCTTGTGCTGAAAGTTGTATCTGAGATCCATGATCCGGTTACAACAACGGATGAGCTGATCCCGTCAGGTGAAACTTCCTCCTTCCGTTCCAACCCGCTTGGACTGGCTGAGTTTACTCTGTCACGTAAAGATCCGGCATACGTTGGACGCGCAAAGGAAATCCAGAAAGCACAGAAAGCTCTGGAGGCAGGAGAATGTCCGGCAGAGGCAGTACCGGAACTGAAGCCTGTTATGGAAGCTATTAAGAAACAGTTTGCAGATATCAGTAAAGAAAACATCGGTATCGGAAGTACGATCTTTGCAGTAAAACCTGGTGATGGTTCTGCGCGTGAGCAGGCAGCTTCCTGTCAGAAGGTTCTTGGCGGATGGGCAAATATTGCCAACGAATACGCAACAAAGCGTTATCGCTCCAACCTGATCAACTGGGGTATGCTTCCATTCCTGATCCCACAGGGAGAGCTTCCGTTTGCGAACGGAGATTATCTGTTCTTCCCTGAGGTTCGAGGAGCCGTTGCAGATAAGGCTGACAGCATCACAGGTTATGTAGTAAAAGAAGAAGGCCTGAAAGAGTTCCAGGTAACTCTGGGTGAACTGACTGACGATGAGCGTGAGATCATCCTGAAGGGCTGTCTGATTAATTACAACAGAGGATAAATATATATAAAGACGACAGGACGCCATCCATACAGTCCCGCAAATACCATTGCGTCTGCTATGTGATACATGCGCTTATGATCTGCCAGTCGCTCGAACTCGCTTACGCTCAGACAGCGAGCTTGGTGGCAGAAGCTAAGCATGTATCGCATAACGCAGTACTCATGAGTATTTGCGGTTTCTGTATGAATGGTGTCCTGTCTGTTTATTAGTATGGGGAAAGAAGGGTGACCGGTATGGGGACGAGAAGGAAAAGACGGAGTAGAATGAATTATCAGAAAATAATATATAATACGAAAAATACACAATATAAATATACTGCAAATAATGAAATGAATAATAATTATGAGAAAAACATAAAAATGTGTTGACAAATGCATTGGGCGGTGCTATTATAATGACATCAAAAGAAAACAAGAGAAAAACAAATCAAACAAAATAAAAAATCATTCAATTCATAGTATAAATAAATGTTACATGAAAGGAATGAAATCGAAAAGAAAGGGTAAGGTGATACCGTTGGGACACTAGCCACACATCATATCAATATGAGAAGTGACAGAGATTGAGTTTCCTGCAAGAAAGACCTGATACATAAATTATCCATTATTTATACCGATCATTACAGAACATTCGAAAGAAATATTTAAAATATTACCTGGTGAACAGGACTTTCCGAAAGTAATGAATCATATAAAAAGTATTACAGGTACATAGAATCGATCACTCATATTGAATAACTGTCACGAACCTGATACAAAGAATTTTAGAAATGTGTAAAGAAACATTTTTAAAAGTTGAGATCCAGATGATGAGAGTCATATGAATCGAAGCTTTGCATCAGAAGAATATCTTCTCACAAAAGATATTACATCAGAAATCAATGGGGTCTTATTCCCGATGAAAACAGTTCGAAATTTAAGCAGTTAAGTTTGGGGTTGCTCTAATCAGAAGGAAAAGATACTTTCATATTTCTAAATTAAATTATAATCCGTAAATTATAATTTAAACTCTATCAACTTTCTAAATGAACCGAATGATAAAAATCATCTCGTTTATGAGCAGGAAATTACAAGAAACCAAAAGACACAATATCAGATAAAAAGATAATTAATAAATATAAAAACTAAATATAGATAATTGAATGAAGTATACTAAAAGAGGTATCAAGGATTTCAATTAGTAAACAAGACGATAAGTTTTGAAAGAACAAAGAGGTTAATTAAAATTGAATAGCGAAGATTGTTAAGACGGTCATCATTTTAGATTATGAGAAGTAAATTATAAGAAAAAGTGATGACCGTCTTACTGTTGTGTAAAGATAGATTTTACGTTATACTCTCCATAGAAAGTGCAGTAAGCGCTAAGGGAGAGTTTTTTTATGTGGAATAATATAGAAAATATGATTTTATATGAGGATAAAGAAATCATTGTCTGCCACAAAGCGGCAGGTATTGCTGTGCAGAGTGCTAGAATCGGGATGCCGGATATGGAAAGCACTCTGAAAAATTATCTGGTAGCAAAAAATCCCGGGAAAATGCCGTATCTGGGAGTCGTTCATCGGCTGGATCAGCCGGTAGAAGGGGTGCTTGTTTTTGCAAAAAATAAAAAGGCAGCTGCAGGGCTGACAGGTCAGATTACATCAGGAAGCGTTACGAAGGAGTATCTTGCCGTGACAGCTCAGAAGGTGGAGAAAGTGCAGGGGCATCTGGAAGATTATCTGAAGAAAGACGGAAAAACAAATACATCTGCAGTAGTTACACCAGAAACTGACGGAGCAAAAAAAGCAGTTCTGGATTATGAAGTACTTAATGAAGTTTCAGATGAGCGGACTTTGACCGGTAAAAGAATTTTGGTCAGGATACAGCTGGGAACAGGCCGCCATCATCAGATCAGGGTACAGATGGCACATGCCGGAATGTCGCTTCTCGGAGATCGAAAATATAATCCGGAGGATTCTTCAGGACTTCCGCTGGGACTATGTTCCTGTCATCTTGTGTTCCGACATCCGGTCACAGGAAAGAAGCTGGAATTTCAGGTAACTCCGAAAGGAGAATGTTTTGCAGGTTTCCCAAATATCTGAATCAGAATATGGTGAAATTGCCGTATTTTCTTCGAAAAAATGAAAAAACTATGAAATCTATAGACGGAAAAATGAAAATGTGTATAATGTAGAAAAGAATCGCATTGATGTAAAATTTATAGTAGAAAAGAGGAAAATACAATGAAAAAAGCAGCGATTGCGGTGCTTTTTCTTGCCGGTGCAGTCGTAGCGGCAGGCGAGAGTGGTAAGATGGGCGGCTTTGGTAATTTGATTTCAGATGTGCAGGCCGAAGATGAACTGTCTGAAAGTGATAAAGACCAGAAAGAGATTATAGAAGAGTCAGATACTACAGAGGAGGACAGAGTCGCTGCTATTGATACTTCAATCACACTTGGTGCAGGCAGCAGAATTGCAGTTGTGAGCAAGGCTACAGATGGAGAATACTGGAAACTTGTCCGTCAGGGAATGGAAGATGCAGTTAAGGATATTAATAAAGCCTATGAGTTTTCATCCGATGATGAAATTTCTATGACTTTCGAGGGGCCTTCGGATGAGCAGGATATTGAAACTCAGGTTAATACGCTCGATGCGGTAATTGCAGAGAACCCTACCGTTTTGTGCATGTCAGCCGGAGATATTGAATCCTGTCAGGCACAGCTTGAGGCGGCCAGTGAGAATGGCATTCCGGTTGTAGTTTTTGATTCCAATGTCAGAGATGATGAGCTGGTAGCAGCGTTCCGTGGCACAGATAATGCATATGCAGGAAAACTTGCGGCAGAAAAAATTGTGGATGCAATCGGAGAAAACGGCAAGATTGCAGTATTTTCCGCGCAGGAAAAGACTGAAAGTTCACAGAAACGTGTCGAGGGATTTGAGGAAGCGTTGGCAGATTACGAGGGAATCTCAATTGTAAGTGAGTTATATACCGATAAGGTCAAAGATATGTCAGAGGCAATGGCAGATGTGCTGAAACGTTACCCGGATCTGGACGGAGTATTCTGTACCAATGAAGATGTGGCGGATATGTATCTTGGACTGGATAAAGGAGAAAATACACCGGTTATGGTAGGTGTAGATGCGACAAGCGTACAGCAGAAGGCAATCACGGACGGACAGGAGCTTGGGACCGTATCACAGGATCCATATGATATCGGATATCAGACGATCATAGCTGCAGCACAGGCTATGTCTACAGATCCGGCACAGGCGGCTTCTGTAGAAAAAAATGTTCTGCTTGAGCCGAAATGGATTGATGCATCTAATATCGATGATGCGTCAAACGGCAATTACCTGTACAGCAAATAAAAGAGAATATACGCAGGATGACGTGATATGATATGTAAGAGAAAAGTTAATCCTGATATCCGACAGGGACAGTTCACATTGGACTGTCCCTGTGTTATAATAAAAAAGATTGAACTGAAATAAAAAGCAACTTCGATCAAAGTATGTTATGGCAAAACAGAGGAGGAAATTTTTTGAAAGAAAGAGAAACATTTGGATCAAGACTTGGTTTTATTCTGGTTTCCGCAGGATGTGCCGTAGGGCTTGGAAACGTATGGAAATTTCCATATATGACAGGAAAATATGGCGGGGCAGCTTTTATCCTGATCTATCTGGTATTTCTGGTGCTGCTGGGTCTGCCGATCCTTGTAAGCGAGTTTGCTGTAGGACGAAGCAGCAGATTAAGTACAGCGAGAGCATTTCACAAACTGGAGCCGGAGGGTTCCAATTTCCATAAATACAGTTATATGGGAATGATCGGTAACTATATGCTGATGATGTTTTATACCATGGTCGCCGGCTGGATGATGTATTACTGTTATGTTATGGCAACCGGTAAGCTGAGTGGAGCATCTGCTGATGAGGTCAGTGGGTTCTTTTCCAATCTGATGACATCGACAGGTACTATGACCGGCTGGATGATCGCAGCAGTTCTTCTTGCATTTGGAGTATGTTCACTTGGACTTAAGAACGGAATCGAGCGCATCACGAAGGTGATGATGATCTGTCTTTTTGCACTAATCGTTGTGCTGGCAGTTCATTCTGTGACACTTGACGGTGCAATGGAAGGTGTGAAATTTTATCTGGTGCCAAACCTTGACAACATCCGTGAGGCAGGTCTCGGAAATGTGATCTTCGGTGCACTTTCTCAGGCATTCTTCACATTAAGCATTGGTATCGGTGCGATGGAAATCTTCGGAAGCTACATGGGTAAGGAATGTACGCTTGCAGGCGAAAGTGTCAATATTCTGATCCTTGATACATTTGTAGCGTTGATGGCTGGATTGATCATCATTCCGGCATGTTTTGCATTTGGTGTAGAGCCGGGGGCAGGTCCGGGACTTGTATTTATCACACTGCCAAACGTGTTTAACCAGATGGCAGGCGGAAGACTCTGGGGAGCTTTGTTCTTCCTGTTTATGTCTTTTGCGGCACTGTCTACGGTCATTGCTGTATTTGAGAATATCCTGTCCTTTGCAATGGATCTGTGGGGATGGAAGCGTAACAAGGCAGTTGTGTTTAATATTGTACTGATCATCATTCTTTCCATGCCGGCAATCCTCGGATTCGGACCATGGTCCGGTATCCAGATTCTTGGTGAAGGAACCAATATCATGGATCTTGAGGACTTTATCATTTCCAATAATATCCTGCCGCTTGGTTCTGTAGTTTTCGTCATTTTCTGTGCATCGAAGAATGGATGGGGATGGGACAATTTTATCAAAGAAGCCAACACAGGATCAGGACTGAAATTTCCGAAATTTATCAGAAACTACATGCTCTGGGTGATTCCGGCAGTTGTTGCGGTTATTTACCTGAAAGGGTACTATGATATGTTCCAGCCGAAAGGAATGAATTATCTGGTTCCGTGGATGATCATCGGTGTTGCAATGCTTGTTCTTGTCGGATGGATTTCCTTCGGGCACAGCAAAAAGAAATAAGATACCAGGGTCAAAAGTTCTAAATCCACATGAGCTTGCTCATAAGTGGATGTAAGAACTTGGGACCCGCCCCGATATGAGCATAAAAGTGGGATGAAATCCCGCGATATGCGAATAGAGGGTAGGATTGTGAGAGTGCGTAGCACGGAACAATCCGTGGGTATTATAAATATAAAAGAATTACGAGGAGGCATAATTATGATAGCAGAAAAAATGAAACCTTTTGTCCAGAACAACTCAGCGATCCGCATGATGTTCGAGGAAGGAAATCGTCTCCGTGCAAAATACGGCGCAGACAAAGTATATGATTTCAGTCTTGGAAATCCGAGTGTTCCGGCACCGGACTGTGTACGTGAGGCAATCATTGATCTCGTAAATAACGAAGAACCGACAGTCCTTCACGGATATATGAACAATGCTGGTTTTGAGGATGTCAGAGAGACTATTGCGCAGTCTCTGAATCGCCGCTTCGGAACCGCTTTTTCTGCACATAATCTGATCATGACCGTTGGCGCTGCCAGCGGTCTGAATGTCATCCTCAAGACGATCCTGAATCCGGGTGAGGAAGTGATCGTTTTTGCACCGTATTTTCTGGAATATGGTGCATATGTACGTAACTATGACGGCAAGCTTGTGGAAATCGCTCCGAATACCGAGACTTTCCAGCCGAATCTGAAAGAACTGGAAGAAAAGATCAATGTCAACACCCGGGCTGTGATCGTAAATACGCCACATAACCCGACGGGTGTTGTTTATTCCGAAGAGACGATTAAAGAGCTTGCTGCAATCCTTGAGAAGAAACAGCAGGAATTTGGTTCCGTCATCTATCTGATCTCTGATGAGCCATACAGAGAGCTGGCATACGATGGTGTGGAAGTTCCGTATCTGACAAAATACTATAAGAATACAGTTGTAGGATATTCCTACAGCAAATCTCTGTCCCTTCCGGGCGAGCGTATCGGTTATCTGGTTATCCCGGATGAGCTTGAGGACAGTGCGACCGTGATCACGGCAGCAGCGATCGCCAACCGTGTACTCGGAAGTGTCAATGCACCGTCTCTGATGCAGAAAGTCATCCAGAAATGTGTGGACGCAGAGGTGGATGTGGCTGCTTATGACCGCAACCGTCTGGCACTTTACAATGGACTGAAAGAATGTGGTTTCGAGTGTATCAAACCGCAGGGAGCTTTTTATCTGTTCGTAAAATCTCCGGTCGCAGACGAAAAGCAGTTCTGTGAAGCCGGAAAGAAATACAACATTCTGATGGTACCGGGAAGCTCTTTTGCATGCCCGGGATATGTGAGACTGGCATATTGTGTATCCTATGATACAATTCAGAATTCCCTGCCGGAATTTAAAAAACTTGCAGCAGAATTCGGCCTGAACTAAATTAAGGGAGAAAACTCATGGCTGATAGGCGAGAGAGCGCCATATTCAGCAGTGCGCGCTCCATTACGGCAAACAGAGCGTAGAGTCTGCCAGAGCCGAAATCAGTATGTACTTGACCTGTCCCGCAGAGAAGTACGTGTTTATGAATTGCAGGAACGGCTGGTGACGGACTTCCCGGATCTTCTTCTGGAGAACTGCTCCGGCGGTGTTGCACGCTTTGACCCGGGAATGCTGTATTACAGCCCACAGACCTGGTGCTCTGATGATACTCGATCGAGCGCCTGATGATTCAGGAAGGAACAGAGCTGATCTATCCGCTGTCTGCCATGGGCGCGCATGTCAGTGACTGTCCGAACCATATAGCAGGCAGAGATACAAAAGACGCAGGAGCTGACGATGATGTCGATGCCCCTGCGTTTTTTGTATGCCAAAGTATGCAAGAGAAATTGCCGGTGGTGCGTCTGCTGATCAGATTCTATCGATTTTTTTGCGGATATCCAGCATTTTCTGGTCCAGTTCGGAGATTACAGAAGCACATCTCTGTAATTCCTCGTTGATGACAGCGGCCTGTTTCTGACCTCTTTTATAGCGAAGCTGATGATCGAGATTTGCCCAGTAATCCATGGCGGCTGTGCGAAGCTGCAGTTCGACTTTGATCCACTGGCTTTCATTCTGGAATGGCATAGCGACCTCAAGAATCAAATGCAGACTCTGATAGCCGGATTTCTTTGGCTCTTTGATATAATCCTTTGTCTTGATGATACGGATATCCTGTTGTTTCTCGATCAGTTCCGCGACTTTATAAATATCATCTACATAAGAACAAACGGCGCGCACGCCGATCAGGTCATTGATTTTTTCCAACGCCTGAGCGAAGTTCAGATCCAATTCTTTTTTCTGCATTTTTTTGCAGACGCTGTCATAGCTTTTGAGCCTTCCTGTCGTCATCTGGATAAAGCTCCGGTTATATTTCATCAGTAAAAAAGTATTGATAATTTCCAGTTTGGTCATCATAAGGTTGATGGCACATTGTCCTTTGATGCTGAATTCCCCGTCAGTCAGCATGTTTTTTAAAAGTTCTTTTTTCTTCAATTTCTGTCTTTCTTCCTCTAACTGTATCAAAGTAAAATTTTCAGTCGTGTAAGTTTCAGTCGTTCGTAATGTATTGCAGGTTCCCATGAAAATACTCCTTCTGTAATAAATCTGTAAGTGTTTTGCGTTAAATCAACGTAAAATAGGAAAAGTGATGGAAAATCACAGATTCCTTATTTTCGTTTCCCATCAATTAATGTATGAAAGCAGATGGAAAAATATGACAAAAATGACTATGGGCATCTGATATGAAATATATACTGAAATCGATGCTTTATATCCCGGATTCACAATCCGATTTGTAGAATCTATAGAAAAACAGAGAAGATACATGAAAGAATTTGGTTAAAATTTTAACAAATTACAGATTGACAAATGATTAACAAACCCGTATAATAAGCGCATATCAATCATTGATAAATAATTAACGTTAATCAATTAACAGAATTGTTTATCGGACTAAATTATAAGGATCATATCATAAGAGGAAAAACAGGAGGATTCAGAAATGGCAAAGAAAGAAACCCACATCCCGGCAATCATTGACACTCCGGAAGCACTGGAAGCAAAGATCGCTGCGATGAAAGAAGCACAAAAACTTTTCGCCACTTACACACAGGAGCAGGTAGACAAGATCTTCAAAGCCGCTGCAACTGCTGCTGACAAAGCGCGTATCCCGCTTGCAAAAGCAGCTGTAGAAGAAACAGGAATGGGTATTGTTGAAGATAAAGTCATCAAAAATCACTATGCATCTGAATACATCTACAATGCATACAAAAACACAAAGACCTGTGGTGTGATCGAAGAAGATCCGGTTTACGGAATCAAGAAAATTGCAGAACCGATCGGACTGATCGCAGCAGTTATCCCGACTACAAACCCGACTTCCACCGCAATCTTCAAAACTCTGATCGCGCTGAAGACAAGAAATGCAATCATCATCAGCCCACATCCGCGTGCAAAAGGAAGCACTATCGAAGCTGCAAAAGTTGTGCTTGAAGCAGCAGTGAAAGCAGGCGCACCGGAAGGCATCATCGGATGGATCGACGTACCGAGTCTGGAACTTACCAACATGGTAATGAAAGAAGCAGACATCATCCTTGCAACAGGCGGTCCTGGAATGGTTAAGGCAGCATATTCCTCCGGAAAACCGGCACTTGGTGTTGGAGCCGGAAACACACCGGTTATCATTGATGATACTGCCGATATCCGTCTTGCAGTAAACTCCATTATCCACTCCAAAACATTTGACAATGGTATGATCTGTGCATCCGAACAGTCTGTAACAGTTCTGGAAGGTGTATATAAAGCAGTAAAAGAAGAGTTCCAGTACAGAGGATGCTATTTCCTTAAGAAAGACGAAATCGAAAAAGTAAGAAAAACAATTCTGATCAACGGCGCACTGAATGCAAAGATCGTTGGACAGAAAGCAGCTACGATCGCTGAGATGGCAGGTATAAAAGTTCCTGCAGAAACCAAGATCCTGATCGGTGAAGTAGAATCTGTAGACATCAGTGAAGAATTTGCGCATGAGAAACTGTCTCCGGTACTGGCCATGTACAAAGCAAAAACATTTGATGAAGCAATTGCAAAAGCAGAACAGCTTGTGGCTGACGGCGGATACGGACATACATCTTCCCTTTACATCAATGTAAATGAGAAAGAAAAAATGGCAAAACATGCAGCAGCCATGAAGACCTGTCGTATCCTGATCAACACTCCTTCTTCTCAGGGTGGCATCGGAGACCTTTACAACTTCAAACTTGTTCCGTCCCTGACACTTGGCTGTGGTTCCTGGGGAGGAAACTCCGTATCCGAAAACGTTGGTGTAAAACACTTGATCAATATCAAAACTGTTGCTGAGAGGAGAGAGAACATGCTCTGGATGAGAACCCCGGAAAAAGTTTACTTCAAAAAAGGCTGCCTGCCGGTTGCTCTGGATGAGCTGAAAAATGTAATGGGCAAGAAACGTTGCTTCATCGTTACAGACTCCTTCCTTTACAAGAACGGTTATACAAAGAGAATAGAAGACAAACTTGATGAGATGGGAATCGTGCATACATGCTTCTCTGATGTAGAACCAGATCCGTCCCTTGCTTCTGCAAGAGCCGGTGCTGCAGCAATGCGTGCATTCGAGCCGGACTGCATCATCGCTATGGGTGGTGGATCTGCAATGGATGCCGGTAAGATCATGTGGGTTCTTTATGAAAATCCGGATGCAGATTTCGATGACATGGCAATGGATTTCATGGATATCCGTAAGAGAATTTACACATTCCCGAAAATGGGTAAAAAAGCATACTTCATTGCCGTACCGACATCTTCCGGTACAGGTTCCGAGGTAACACCTTTTGCTATCATCACAGACAAAGAAACAGGAATCAAATGGCCACTGGCTGACTATGAGCTGATGCCTGATATGGCAATCGTTGATACAGATAATATGATGAGCGCACCGAAAGGACTGACAAGCGCTTCCGGTATCGATGTTATGACACATGCGATCGAGGCATATGTTTCCATGATGGCATCTGACTACACAGACGGACTTGCACTTCGTGCCATCAAACTGGTATTTGATTATCTGCCGAGAGCATACAGAGACGGTAATGATGTAGAGGCAAGAGACCACATGGCAAACGCGTCCTGCATGGCAGGTATGGCATTTGCAAATGCATTCCTCGGAGTAAATCACTCTCTGGCTCACAAACTGGGTGCTTTCCATCACATTCCTCACGGAATCGCAAATGCTCTGGTACTTACAGATGTTATGCGTTACAATGCAGAAGAAGTTCCGACCAAGATGGGTACTTTCCCACAGTATCAGTATCCGAAGACACTGGCTCGTTATGCTGAAATCGGACGTTTCGTGGGGCTGACAGGAAAAGACGATAATGAAGTATTTGAAAAACTTCTGGAGAAACTGGAAGAACTCAAAAAGATCATCGAGATCAAACCTACGATCAAAGATTACAACGTAGATGAAAAGTACTTCCTTGAGACTCTGGATGAGATGAGCGAACAGGCTTTCAACGACCAGTGCACCGGCGCAAACCCGAGATATCCACTGATTGCAGAGTTGAAAGAAATCTATCTGAAAGCATACTACGGTAAATAAGCAGGATAAGCCTTCCTTTTTTCCATAAAAATATTATAAGCAGCAACAGCCCCGGCGTTACAGGAACGTGATGCCGGGGCTGTTGCTTTAATAACAGGAGATATATTGTAACAAAATTAAGAATCTATGTATTGCAAGTGGCAGGATATGGGTGTTACAATAAACACCAATGACAATGTTAATATAAACAGAGTACTTATATACTGACTTTTTGGAGTTATATATAAGAAAAAAGCAACAGCTTCAGGAGGCATGATTATTGAAACATAATGAAAACACAAAATACGTGAAACTTGGTATCACAGGCGCTGCCGTTCTGGCATTTGGATTTGCAACAGCATATATCCTGAGTCAAAGTGCAAATATTGCGGCAGGTATCCGGGTTGTATTCAACATTTTGAAACCGTTCCTGTACGGCGCACTGATCGCCTATATCCTTGCACCGATGTGCAACCGGATGGATGAACGCTTTCTGAAATGGTTTCCGAATGCGACAGAGAAAAAGAAAAAGGGGCTGAAATTTCTGTCTATTGCAATTGCGGTTATTCTTGCTGTAACGGTTGTGGTATTGTTGATCATTCTGATCCTTCCGCAGGTATGGGACAGTACAGTGAGGCTTATCCGTATCCTTCCGGCACGAGTTTCCTATGCGAACCGTATGATCGATCAATTACTGAAAGATCAGCCGGAATTGCAGAATTATTTTAATCATTTTTCATCTCAGATTGAAAGTGGACTGAATGATATTCTGAGTGCCAATTCCAGTATGATGCAGACAATTCAGGGAATTATTAACAATATTACTGTACAGCTGATCGAGGTTTTGAGCGTATTCAAGAATATGTTCCTTGGATTTCTGATCGCAGTATATCTTCTTGCAAGCCGCAAGCTTTTTGGCGCACAGGCGAAGCTTCTGCTTTATGGTGTTTTCCCGAATAAATGGGCAAAGATCATCGAAGAAGAGGTTCGTTATACAGATAAGATGTTTAATGGATTTTTTGTCGGAAAGATCATTGACTCTGCAATCATCGGTCTGATCTGCTTTGCGGGAACAACTCTGCTGGGATTTGAATCCGCTGCATTTATCAGTGTTGTGATCGGAGTGACGAACATTATTCCATTTTTCGGGCCGTTTATCGGGGCAATCCCATGTGCATTATTACTGCTTCTGGGAACTCATCCGTGGGATGCTCTGTATTTCCTGATATTTATTGTGATTCTGCAGCAGATTGATGGAAATATCATTGGACCGAAGATTCTTGGAAATACAACGGGTGTATCCAGTTTCTGGGTATTGTTTTCCATCCTTTTATTCGGAGGTCTCTGGGGAATTGTCGGTATGGTGATCGCGGTTCCGCTCTTTGGTGTCATTTATGATATTGTACGTAAGCTTACTGCACGTGGACTGGAACGAAATCAGCGGGAAGACATACTGCAGGAATACAATGAAGAATTTCATGAGAAAAAAGAAGAGACGAAGAAGAAATCAAAGCCTTCTGTCAGTGATAAAATCAATAAACAGATTAATGAGTACATTAATAAAAATGTAAATAATAAATAAGATATACGAAAGAAAACCCCATGGGCAGATTGCTCATGGGGTTTTATGCGCTCTAAAATACTGTTTTTGATTTTGCTCAGAGAAATTACTGTTTACGGAAAGCAGCACGTTTTCTTTCTCTTGGATCAAGGATTCTCTTACGGATACGGAGACTTTCCGGTGTTACCTCAAGAAGTTCATCCTGATCGATGAATTCAATTGCCTGCTCCAGACTGAGAACTCTCGGAGGTGTCAGCTTCAGAGCTTCATCAGCGGAGGAAGAACGTGTATTAGTCAGATGCTTGGTTTTGCAGACATTCAGCTCGATGTCTTCGGCCTTACCATTCTGTCCGATAACCATACCGCTGTATACTTTTTCTCCAGGACCTACAAAGAGTGTTCCACGATCCTGAGCGGAGAACAAACCGTAAGCAACTGCCTCACCGGATTCGAATGCAATCAGAGATCCCTGCTTACGATACTGGAAATCTCCCTTGTATGGTGCATATCCGTCAAATGTGGTATTCAGGATACCGGTACCCTTGGTAGAAGTAAGGAACTCACCACGGAAACCGATCAGACCACGGGACGGGATATGGAACTCAAGACGTACGGAGCCATCGCTGGCAGTACTCATTCCCTGAAGTTCACCTTTACGTTCACTTAACTTCTGGATAACTGTACCGGAAAATTCTTCCGGAACATCGACATAAGCAATTTCCATTGGTTCCAGCTTCTTACCGCGTTCATCGATATGATACAGAACTTCCGGCTTGCTTACTGCAAATTCATAACCTTCACGGCGCATGTTCTCGATCAGGACGGAAAGATGAAGTTCTCCACGACCGGAAACTTTGAAGCACTCGGTAGTATCTGTGTCTTCTACACGAAGGCTGACATCTGTATTCAGCTCACGATACAGACGGTCACGAAGATGACGGGAAGTGATGTATTTACCTTCCTGTCCTGCAAGAGGACTGTCATTTACCATGAAGTTCATGGAAAGAGTAGGTTCGGAGATCTTCTGGAACGGGATTGCTTCCGGATTGTCACCGCCGCAGAGGGTATCACCGATATGGATATCTTCGATACCGGATACAGCTACGATGGAACCGATGGATGCTTCTTTTACTTCGATTTTGTTCAGTCCGTCAAATTCATAAAGTTTGCTGATTTTGACTTTTTTGCGTTTGTCAAGGTCATGATGGTTCAGAAGAGTAAGCTCCTGGTTGACAGCAATCTTACCGTTTTCTACTTTACCGACACCGATACGTCCGACATATTCGTTGTAGTCGATGGTGCTGATCAGTACCTGTGTGTCAGCGTCCGGATCACCTTCCGGTGCAGGGATATATTTCAGAATGGTCTCAAACAGCGGAGCCATGTTTTCCGGTGTATCTGCAAGGTCAAGAACTGCATGGCCTGCTTTTGCAGATGCATACAGGAACGGGCAGTCAAGCTGCTCATCAGATGCTTCCAGATCCATGAGAAGTTCCAGAACTTCATCAATAACTTCTTCCGGACGTGCTTCCGGACGGTCGATTTTGTTGATGCAGACAATGACGTGAAGGTCAAGCTCCAGTGCTTTACGAAGTACGAATTTGGTCTGAGGCATAGCACCCTCGAATGCGTCTACGAGAAGAATAACGCCATCGACCATTTTCAGAACACGCTCTACCTCACCACCGAAATCAGCATGTCCAGGTGTGTCGATGATGTTGATTTTGACTCCTTTGTAATGGACAGCAGTATTTTTAGATAAAATAGTAATTCCACGTTCACGCTCGATGTCATTGGAGTCCATGACACGTTCCTGAACTTCCTGGTTTTCACGGAATACACCGCTCTGTTTCAGTAACTGGTCTACCAGAGTAGTTTTACCATGATCGACATGTGCAATGATGGCAACGTTGCGTACGTCTTCGCGTTTGGTATTCATAAAATCGAAATCCTTTCTTTAATTACTTCTATATTAATGTGTTTTTTGCATAGTACGATATTTCAGTTTACCACATTTTTCGCAGATTACAAGGAAATCCTGAAAAAATTTTTTATTTTAAAGTTTTGGTTCTAAACCTTCATGGGTGTTCATAGTCTAGTATAGACAAAATACCCAAAGAGGAAGGAGAACAACATTATGGCAGACAAAAT
>OLPE01000686.1_pt1 | contig 28285 bp, 37 predicted proteins | sample 1671901 | NCBI WGS metagenome assembly OLPE01 (sample SAMEA3136624, study PRJEB25190) | human gut metagenome | biome: human gut; feature: human-associated habitat; material: faeces | place: Austria | collected 2013 | reverse complement strand
AAAAATGCGAACATAAAAATAGTTTCATCAATATTCTCCTTTATAAATTCCGATTGTTATTCACATGATATCATATTTTTTCTTCAGTTACATCCACCTAATTTTAATACACTGCCTGTTGACTTGCTTCTGTAACCAGCATCCGGTTAATCTTCTCCTGCATTGTTTCCTTTGCATTTTCATTGAAATGATAACGGACAACATAGACTGTCTACCCGATTTTCTTTGTAAATGTGTTACCCTCTGTTTTTGTATTCATCATTTTTTTCATAATCATTTTTCCTTTCTTTTGGAGCCACAGCAGAGAGTCATTCCATTGGTTTCTGTCAGAACATTATTCTTTAGGCCCAAAATGGGCACTTCCAGTTTCGTAAGCTACCTATATATATCCTTTTCATTTTTGCTTGCAAAAAGCCTTGTGATCACAGCACTTTTTTATCGTAAAAAAGCGTTGATAATCCAGAATTACGCTTCCAATTGAAGATGGAGATTTAGAAATTACTAAAGAAGGTACGGTTGAATTCTTATCATTCTCTTGCTATATGTCACAAGTTGTAGCTTCTAATCCAGAAGATTATGAAGGAGCAGGTGGTGGAAACTTATCGCTTGGTATTTAAGTGCATCTGACTGGGGATGGCAAATTGATCCAACAGGACTTAGAAATGCTTTAGATAGATTATATAATCGTTATCAAATGCCATTATTTGTTGTAGAAAACGGTTTAGGAGCATTTGATACAATTGAAGAAGACGGATCAATTCATGATACTTATAGAATCAATTATTTAAGAGATCATATTAAAGCTATGGATGCCGCTGTGAATGAAGATGGTGTTGACTTAATGGGATATACTATGTGGGGATGTGTTGATTTAGTTTCAGCTTCTACAGGAGAAACAGCAAAACGTTATGGATTTGTCCATGTTGATAAATACGATGATGGTACTGGAGATTTATCAAGAAGAAGAAAAGATTCATTCTATTGGTATAAAAAAGTAATAGAATCAAATGGAGAAGATTTAGATTAAAAAATAACCCGTGGGTCATAAGACTTACGGGTTTTTAATAATCATAATATTGATCTATTTTATCAATAAGTTCTTTATATTTTTTCTTATTTTCTTTTAACATAACAACATAATAAGTGACATGGGCTTCTTCTTCATTAATGGGAATAATTACACGATCAGACATCTTTCCCTCCCTTTTAATAGATAAATTAGAAGTATAAGAAGGAAGTGTAGAAGCTTTCACGATTTCATTAAAAGTAAAACGTTCTTCTTGTAATAAATATTTTGTTTTTGGTGTTTTTTGCCTATGTAAATCATGCCAAAAACCAATATTTGAATAAAGTAACATGGTTTGTCCATCTAAATCATGAAACTTAATAGTTTTTTTCTTTGTAAGAGGATGATTTAATGGTAATGATAATAAAAGATCTTCTTCAACATAAGGAATACAAACATATTGAGAATCATCAATATATTCAGGAGTAATCACAAGATGATACTCTTTTTCTTTTAATTTTGTAATTAAATCTTTTTGATTAATGACAGCTGTTTGAATTGTTATTTGAGGATAAAGTTCTTTAATTAAAGGTTCAATATCCCACATGGGTGCAGGAGAACAAGTTGCAATAGAAATACGATGAAATGATTGATCATAATCTTGTACATCATTTATCATTGTTTGAATACTTTTAATGATTTTTTGAGCATGCTTAACAGCTAATTCACCATTTTTATTAAGAACAATTTTATTTTTATAATGATCAAAGAGTTCTACTCCTAAATCACTTTCTAATCTTTGCATAGAGCGTGAAAGTGCAGGCTGTGAAATTAATAATTCTTTGGCTGCTTTAGAAATTGTTTTATTTTCAGCGATATAAATAAGTTGTTCAAGTTGATTAAGTTCTATCATATAACGACCTCCTACTATGCGTTTAAATTATAGCACATTTCTTTATTGGTATTGTACTTTTAAGTAATAAAAAAATAAAATATGTGTGTAAAAAGGAGAAACTAAAAAATGAAAACATGGTTAATTACAGGATGTTCAAGTGGTATTGGAAAAGGAATTGCGAAAGCTGTTTTAGAAAGTGGGGATCAAGCAATTGTTACGGCAAGAAATAAAGATAAAGTGATGGATATTGTAGAAGCTTATCCAGAAACGGCTTTAGCTGTTTCTTTAGATGTATGTAGTCAAGATAGTATTAAAAACGCTGTAAAAGAAGCATACGATAAATTTGGAACAATTGATGTTCTTGTTAATAATGCAGGATATGGTTATCGTAGTGCTGTAGAAGAAGGAGAAATTGAAGCGGTTCAAACTTTATATCAAACAAATTTATTTGGACCTATTGAATTAATCAAAGCAGTTCTTCCTAAAATGAGAGAACAAAAATCAGGTTATATTTTAAATGTAACTTCGATTGCAGCAGCAAGATCCGCTGTAGGTTCAGGATATTATGCTTCAAGTAAAGCAGCCTTAGAATTACTTACAAATGGTTTAATGAAAGAACTTGCTCCATTAGGTATTAAAGCAATGGTTGTTCAACCAGGAGCTTTTAGAACAAGATTCTATGATGGTGAATCTTTACAAGGAACAAAAGCTCAAATTGGTGATTATGAAGTAGTCGTAGGTAAATCAAGACCAGGTAACTTTGAAAACAAACATCAACAAGCAGGTGATCCAGATAAAGCTGGTAAAGTCATTGTAGATGTTGTGCATAATGATGATTTACCAGAAATTTTAACTTTAGGTAAAGCAGCCGTAACAGCAGTTAAATCAACTTTAGAAGCAAAAATTGCAGAATTAGATAAATGGGCTGAAGTATCAGCTTCATGTGATTATGAGGAAGGAAAGTAGAAAGATGAAAAGAGTAAGACTTGGAAAAACAGATATGTATGTTAATGCGATTGGACTAGGATGTATGGGATTAACTCATGCCAGTGGACTTCCAACGCCTAAAGAAGAAGCAGTAGAAATTTTAAGAAAAGCACATGACATGGGATATGATTTCTATGATACAGCTGAATGTTATACAGGAGTTAATCCTGATGGAAGTACAGCTTATAACGAAGAAGTTGTTGGTGAAGCTGTTAAACCATTTAGAAAAGATATTATCTTATGTACTAAATTTGGTGTTAAACATATGGGTGATCACCTTGAATTTGATAGTTCACCAGAAACAATTAGAAAATCCTTAGAAGGATCATTAAAGAAATTACAAACAGATTATGTTGACATTTATTATCAACATCGTATTGATCCTAAAGTAGAACCAGAAGTTGTTGCTGATGTGATGAAAGAATTAATTGAAGAAGGAAAAATTAAAGCATGGGGTATTTCTGAAACAAATGAAGAATACTTAAGACGTGCTCATGCTGTATGTCCTGTAACTGTTATTGAAAACAGATATTCAATGATGGCTAGATGGCATGAAAATTTAATGCCTGTATGTAAAGAATTAGGAATCACTTATGTTGCTTTCTCTCCTCTTGCTAATGGGGCACTTACAGGAGCTTATCAATCTAAAAAAGATTTCGGTAGTGGGGAACAAGACTTTAGACCTGATATGCCACAATATAAAGAAGAAGAAATTAAAAAGACAAATGAATTATTAGATGTTGTCTCTCAAATTGGTGAAAAACATCAAGCAACAAATGCTCAAATGTCACTTGCTTGGATGATTAATAAATATGATTTCATTATTCCAATTCCAGGATCAAGAAAACTTGATAGACTTCAATCTAACTTTGAAGCAGGTAATGTTGAATTAAGTCAAGAAGAAGTTAAAACAATTGATGATAAATTAAATACAATGGAATTTAAAGTATTTGGAGGTCATTAATGATTCAATTAGATAAAAGGGAAGCTTTTCCCTTTTCTTCTAATCCTTTTGGATTGGTTTATGAAAATGCTATAACTGAAAATAAAGAAAATGAAGTTCAAATACATCCAATTACTTATCAATTAAATGGCATAAAAATTGCTTCTAATATCTATACACCAAAAAACTATAGTAAAGATAAACGATATCCTGCTATTGTTATCGCTGTTCCTAATGGAGCAGTTAAAGAGCAGGCAGCTGGACTTTATGGACAAAGACTTGCTGAAAAAGGATATATTACAATTGTCTCTGATTGCATGTTTTTTGGTGAAAGTGAAGGAATGCCAAGACAACAAGATATTCCTTATTATCGCATAGAAGATATTAGAGGGATGATTGATGTTATCTTCTCATTTCCTGGTGTTGATTCACAACGTATCTATGGTTTAGGTATTTGCGGTGGTGGAGGCTATCTGCTTTCATGTGGACAAATGGATAAACGTTTAAAGAAAATAGCTACTGTCTCTATGTTTAATATGGGAGCGGTTAGACGTGAAGGCTTTCAAAACAGTCAAGTTGATACCGTGTTAAAAAGACTTCATGAGGTTGCTTCTATTCGAGAAAAAGAATTAAATGAAGATACTTTGATTTATAATGCGAATATGACAGAGATGAAACCAGAAGTAGGGCATCAATTACCAATTGAAATGTATCGTGAAGGTTATGAATATTATGTAGAAACACATTTTCATCCTAATAGTCATTCATGTTTTTTACAAAGAAACTTGATGGATTTGATGGTTTATGATCCAGTTCAATTTATGTATCTTCTTGATCAACCATTATTAATGATGGTTGGAGATCATGCTGATACAAATTATATGAGTGAACAAGCTTTTGAACTAGCGATTACGACAAAAGAAAAAGAACTTTATTATCTTAAAGATGCAACCCATATACAAACGTATTACAAAGAAAGTGTTGTAAAAGAAGCAATTGAAAAATTAGATATATTTTATAAATAAAGTTGGTGAAAAAATGCAAAAAGCAATTATTGTTTGTCTAAGCAAACAAAAAGATGAAATCATAAATCTATTACAACTTAATGATTATTCTTTTGAACCCTTATTATCAAATGAACAACTTTATTTGATAGGGGATATCGAAGAATATCAAATTAATTTATTAATTAATATTATTAAACACTATAAAATTATTAGAAATGAAACACAATTATATATAAGTTATAGGGAGATATAAAAATGAGTATTTTATTTATTAATGGAAGTCCTAATAAAAATGGAAATACTGTAAGACTTACTAAAAAATTCTTAAAAGATCAAGAATTTAAAACATTAAATCTAGTTGATTATAAAATCTACAGTTATGGTCAAAACTTTGAAGATGATCAATTAGATGAAGTTATTGAACAAATGAAACAAGCAGATACAATTGTTATTGGTTCACCACTTTATTGGCATAGTATGTCAGGAGCAATTCGTAATGTTTTAGATCGTTTCTATGGTTATGTAGATGAAAGCTTACTTCAAGGAAAGGATATTTATTTTGTTTTCCAAGGATATGCACCTACTAAGGAACAATTAGCGGCTGGTGAATATACAATGAGTCGTTTTGCTAAACTTTATGGTATGAACTATAAAGGGATGATTGCTGAATAAAAAGACTATAAAGAAACCTAGCTTTTAGGTTTTCATTATAGCCTTTTTTATAGCTTTAAATATTTTTCAAGTTTGGTGAATTTTGGAATACATATAAAATGTTTATCAAGAAAATTCTTGAAAAAACTGATGAATGTTCCATTAAACAAAGCAACAATAATAGTTCCTATACCAATACCAACAATTCCATGAAATAAGAATAAAGACATGATAAAAGATAAAATAAGGAATGTACAATCAAAGCAAGTTTTAAATATTTTTAAAGTAATATGATATTTTTTTGATATTTCTTGAACAAAAAAATCATAGATTTGAGGATATAAATAAGATTTATAAAACATAGCGACAGCCATTGCTGAAAGTATAAAACCTATAAAAAAATAAACAATACGAAATTGAAAACATATTTCATTTTGAGTTTGAAAGAAAGGAATAATTATTTTCCAAATATCTGCCATTGTTGCATATAAAACACCTGTGATAAAAGAACTCAAATATGTCATTTTAAATTTCTTCATTAAAATACAAAAAATGATAAAAATAATCCCTTCAACAATATATTCTGCTTGCCCATAAGTAAGTGAATAAACTTTTTCACTTAAAATATAAGCGGGTCCATTTATAGCAGATAACCCCATGTTTGCAATAGTCAGTAAGTCTATTGAAAATGATAAAACTAATATTGCAATTAAATACAATATCTCACTATTTATTCTTCTTTTTTTCATTTTAATCACCTCACCACGCATTATAGAAGCATTTATCTATAAAATTAAAAATGTTTCCAAATTGGAAACATTTCTAAACATGTCTACAATTGGTAGATAGTCATTTTCTTTCTATTTCAATGAGGTTCATGTATAGTTAAAGTAGGAGGTAAGGTATATGGATAATGATAGATTTGCTAGAACAATAAAAAATGCAAGACTTAAAAAAGGGTACACTCAAAGTCAACTTGCTGATTTACTAAAAGTCAGCAACAAAACAATTAGTAAATGGGAAACAGGGAGAGGTTATCCTGATATTACCTTACTTGCTAAAATAACATCTGTTTTAAAACTAGACTATGAAGAACTTCTTCAAAGCAATGAATATATTATTCAAAAAAGAAAGAAAAAAAGAAAAGATATTTTTATCATCAGTATTGTTTGTTTTATTTTTGCAATTACATTAATTGGTATGTATAAAGTCCAAAAACAACAAAAATATGAAAATAATTATAATAATATCATCCAAAGATTATGCAGTGATTATTATGTAGGTGACCAATTGGCTTTAGCTTATCGTGAACCTGCTTCGTTAGTGGTTATGTATTCTGGTGGTTTGACACAAAAGAAAGTTATTCAATTTTGTGATTATTTAAATATTAATGATTTTAAAAAGATTAAAACAATTAAAACAGAATTTTCAAATAATCCTACAATTTCTTATATTAATCAAGATAATCAAGAAAAACAATATGAATTTTATATTATGAGTCAAAAAGGTGATATAAAAGTAACGATTGTCATACTTAAAAATAATATCATTAAAATCCTTGATGATGAGAATCATCAAGTTCATTATTATCAAAGTCAAAATATAAATTATGAAAAACTTAATATAGATCATTTACCTTGGTAATACCAAGGTATTTTTTTTATGAAAATGTTATAATTTTTGTAACATATGATACCTTTAAAAAGTATTACTAATGAAAGGAGGTTTTAAATATGGAAGAAGTCATTCAACGTGAAAAAGATCTGGTTTATCGTCTTGCTTTTAGCCAATGTCATCAAAAAGATCAAGCAGATGATATCTTTCAAAATGTGATGTATCGTTATATGAAAAGAAAACCTGTTTTTGAATCTTTAGAACATGAAAAAGCTTGGTTTATAAGGGTAACACTTAATTGTAGTAAAACATCTTTGAAGTCTTTTTGGCATAATAAAGTAGATGAAATCGATGAACAAACTTATATTTTTGAAAAGCAAGAAATTGATTTGACCCCTTATTTAAATAAGCTTTCTAAAAAGTATAATGTAGTTCTTTATTTATTTTATTATGAAGGATATTCAACAAAAGAAATGGCAGAATTATTACATATCAAAGAAAATAATGTTCGTGTTTTATTAAACCGAGCAAGAAATCAATTAAGAAAGGAGATAGAGGCTGATGAAAAATAAATCATTTAAAAGTTATTATGATGAAATTCAAGTTGATGAAAATCTTATTCAACAAATTCCTATAAAAAAACATCATTACTATAAACCTATTTTGATTATTTCTTGTGTAGTTCTTTTATTTGTATTAGGTATTCAAAACAAAGAAACAAAAGATACATTTGAAATTCTTGCTTATAATCAAACCTATAATTCTATTACTACTCAAGCAACACCTATGGATTATTATTTAATTCATGATCAGGTCGATATAATGGATAAAGTGCAATTGAAAAAGAAATATGAAGAAAAGTATTTTTCTAAAAAAACAGATTTTAAACAATCGCAATTAGATTTAAAAAATTATGATGGAAAATATTATTTAGATGGGTATCTTACAACAAGTTATTTTACAGTAGATGTACAAAGTGACAAAATAGAATCAATTCGTATTGTTCAAGGAGGAAATCCTTTAGAGATTCATCTAGGTGGAAAAGTCTATCAAAGTGATACTACGATTTCTTATGATCTTTATAAAAAATATTATCATACAAAAAAAGGTTTAAAAGTTATTTGGAAACCAGAAGATTATCTTTTTAACTCTAAGATAAAAGATATTTCTGATAATTTTAGAATTGAAGTGAACTATAAATCAAAAGCAAGTAAACTTTTTGAAGTAGAACTTTCTTTTAATCAAAAAGGACAAATGTTTGTTCAAAAAAGAAAAACAAAACGTACAGAAATCAATACCGAATTAAAGCAATCAAAACATAAATACTTACGTTTTAGTACTTTAAGTGAATCAGAAACAATCAAAGAATTAAAAGAACTCCTTCCTCAAGAAGTTATAGATGAATTGATGAAAAATGGTTATGTTTATGAAGATAAAAAAGAAAATTATTTTAATTTCAGTAATGATAAAGATGAACCAACTTTAAGACTTGATGTTAGTTATGATAAAAATAACAAAATCATTCAATATGTTTCAAAAGAATATGGTTTTACAGATAGCATTACATCAACTCTTGAAAAAGACCCAATAGAAATTATTAAACATGCACAAGATATTTTGATGAATCAACAACTTCCTCTTACAGAAGTCATCCTTCCTAGTCATTATAGTGGAGGAAGCTATAAAGCATATATTGATGATTTTTATCAATATGTTATTCAAACAGATATCAATATGCTTGTTCGTATAGAAAAAAGAGAAGAAAATGATATTATAGAAAAAGAAGTCACTTCAAATATTTATAGCTATGATGATATTACTTCAGCAATTAATATAGTTATTGAGTATTTTAATGAAAATTTTAAAGGCTGTACATTAAAAGAAATTTATTATGCGGGAGATAATGAAAATTATTTTAAAGAAATACTACAACAATATGGTGGAGATGAAGCTATTGTTTTAACATCAACATTTGATGTTGATGGAAGTGGTGGAGATGGTTCTTTAAATCCTAATAGTACTTATAAAGATTGGATTTGGTTACTTGTAAGAAATAAACAGGGTGAATGGAAACATGTAGATCATGGTTATTAAAATGGTATAAAAAAGATGAGCATCCATCAAGGATGCTCAATCTCTATACAAACACTACACTTCCAACATGGTTATTATAAACTATTTTATTGAATAAATAAAACAAAATAATTAAAAAAATTAATTTTCACATAATCCATTGATAGAAGAGTATAAAATAGAAAAAATAGTTATTTTGATAATAAGTTTTTTATTATTTATTATGTTATTTTAGTTTGAAAAAATGAATCAGTATAATAATATAATTCCTTTTTAACAAATTATTTCCCAAGAAATAATTCATAAATTGGAAGATTTAAAATAAAGGAGAAAGATGATGACGAAAGAGAAAATAGAAAATAAATTATTTTGGCATTATTTATCAGGAGGAGTATTAGCACTTATTTGGATTTGTATAGAAATTGATATTTATCCTGTTAGAAATACTGATGAGTATTATTTGGGTGGATATAATCAATTAAGTTGTTTATGCTTGATTATTTTAGGAATTTTGGTTTATAAAGTTATAAAGATCATCTCTTTGAAGAAACAATTAAAAAAAGCACAGTTGTGCATAGAGCATAAATAAAGCTTGATTGTTTTTTTGTGATAGATGCACAAGAAAAATATTTTTTCTTGTCTTTAAAATAAAATATCTCCAAAATACACCTAGACACTAAATGTCACCTTGCTACTGTCAGACGGCGAGGTGGCATTTATTTTTTTAGGAGGAAATTTATGAAAAAAAATTAAAAATGCCCAAAACAAAATTTGAAGCTATTGTTTTTACAGCTATTACGGCTTGGATGATAGTTTATGTGATGACACTCTACAATACAGTACTTGCAACATCATCTTTTACCAATAGTACTTTTTTAATTGTTTTAAAAAGTATGTGGATCGAGTTTGTGATTATTTTTTTATGTGCTTATTTTATTTCAAGTAAAGTTGCTAAATATTTTGCATTTAAAGTTGTGCAGCCAACAGATCGAGGAATTGTTATTGTTTTAATGATTCAAGTATTTACGGTTATCAGTCAAGTGGCACTTGCTAGTATTTTAGGTGTATATCATAGTTATGGTTTTGATACTCAATTTATTCCTCATTATTTGATAACATATTGTCGTAGTTTTATGATAGCTTTACCTGTTCAACTGTTTATTGTAGGAGCCATGGCGAGATATTTATTTAGAGTTTTATTTTCTTCTACAAATGGTGTTGAGGAAGAAAAGATTGAAAAAGAATTATTAGAAGAAGGATTTGCTGAGTAGTGAAGTCTTTTTTTTTACAGGTTTATGCGCAATTTTTTTGCAAAAATAGTATACCAAGAGAGGCATGTTTTTTGCGATTCTTTGTTATATTCAAGAATAGAGGGGTTTACTAATATATAGGTGTAAGGAACGGAGGGATAGAAAATGGTGATTGATAAAGATCTTATCTTACTAGATTTAACAGGAGATAAAGAAACAATTATTTATAATTGCTATGAATATGAAAGAACCTCAAGTAACTAAAAATACTTTAAAAGATCTTTATGCAGTTATGGATAATAAAAAAGCCATGCAAGTTTTATTAGAAGCCAAAGATGCTAAAGATGTTATTGAATATCTTAAAACTTAAGAAGAAATTCTTAGGCTTTTTTCTTAATTTAGGAAATCCATTGTTTCATTTCATTGTAAAGATTATTTTAAAGATGAAATGGAGGAATAATGATGAAAAAAGCAGCAATTATAATAGCATCAGGTTTTGAAGAAGGTGAAGCTCTAACAATTGCAGATATTATAAAAAGAGCACATCTTCAATGTGATTTAGTAGGTTTTGAACAAGAGGTTAAAGGAGGACATGAAATCATTGTAAGATGTGATCACATCTTAAATGAGACACTTCTTGATTATGACATGGTTATTTTACCAGGGGGGGTATGGTGGAGTAGAAGCGATGAAAAATAACCCAACACTTATTTCATATTTACAACAAATGAATGAAAAAGGTAAATATGTTTGTGCGATGTGTGCAGCACCTATTGTTTTAGAAAAAGCAAATTTATTAGTTGATAAAAAATTTACAGCTTATCAAGGCTATGATCAAAAAATAAAACAAGGGACTTATTTAAATGATAAAGTGGTCATTGATGGCAATATTGTTACAAGTAGAGGACCAGCAACAGCTTATGCTTTTGCTTATAAACTTGTAGAATTATTAGGTGGAGATGCTTTAGCAGTTAAAAAGAGAATGGTTTATTTTAATGCATTTGATGTCAAGGAGGATGAATAAAATGGGACGTGTTGCAGTATTAATGGCTGAAGGATATGAAGAAGGAGAAACATTAACAATTGTGGATTTACTTCGTCGAGGGGGATTAGAATGTCAGACATTTAGTTTTAATAATGAATTTGTTAGAGGAATGCATGATATGTATATTAAAGCAGATAAGTATTTTAATGATGAAATTAAAAACTATGATATGCTTGTTTTACCTGGAGGAAGACCTGGTGGTCAAAATTTATTAGAAAATCAAGATGTGATTTCACTTGTTCAATATTTTAATGAGCATCATCAATATATAGCAGCGATGTGTTCAGGAACAGTTGTCTTAGAAAAAGCCAATGTCATTAAAGGTAAAAAAGTAACAGGATATACAGGTTATCAAGATAAACTTGTAAGTGGAGATTTTGTAAATGAAGTCGCTGTTTTTGATCAAAATATTGTAACGAGTCAAGGACCAGCAACACCTTATCCTTTTTCTTTTAAAATTTTAGAAGTCTTTGGTAAGGATGTTACTGAAATGAAAGAAGGATTAATGTATAATTTTGCTGGTGGAAAGTAGATGATGATATGCCTTATGGAAAGTTACCGATTGTTTTTTTAAGTACTTTAGCGAGTGAAAAGAAAGATTCAACGAATAGTCAAATTGCAACGTATTTATTAAATCATTTAGATGATATTAAGGATATTGGTATTCAAGAGATGGCTAAGGAATGTTCTGTAGCAATGAGTTCTATATCTCGTTTTTGTAAGGAAATAGGGTTAAATGATTTTAATGAACTAAGAGAATTGTTGATTACTACAAATATGACTTTTGAACAATATTCTACATCTTCTAAAGCTAAAGATAGATTAAAAGAATATAGTTCAAAAGTAAAAGAAAGTATTACAATGGTAGAAAAATCAATAGATATACAACAAATAGATGCATTATGCAAAGAAATCCAAAAATATGAACAAGTAGGTATCTTTGGTTTATTAAAAGCAGGAGCAGTTGCTTTTAATTTGCAAAGTGATTTATTGATGTTAGGAAAACAAACTTATTCAAATATTTCCTATAAGCAACAATTACAATATATTTCATCAACCAATGAAGATGATTTATTAATTATCTTTTCTTATACAGGAAGTTATTTTGATTATCCTGATATTAGAACTTTAAAGAATAGATTAAAGAAACCACAGATTTGGTTGATTTCAAGTAAACAAGAAAGTTATCCAGATTTTATTGATCATGTGATTACCTTTGATTCTAAACAAGATCAAAATAGTCACCCTTATCAATTACAATTTATAGCAAGTTTAATAGCACAAGAGTATGCAAGGAGGGGTTAATCCTCCTTTTCTTAATTTAGGAAATCTAATGTTTTATAGAAGTACATCATATATATTTTTATTGGAGGTAAAAATGATGATTAATAAAAGTTATAAACATTGGATGATTGTTTTTTTGATGTGTTGTTTAGCAGCAAGTTCTATAGGTTTATGTACAAATGCCATAGGTGTGTTTTATACACCAGTATCAAAAAGTTTACATGTTTTAAAAGGAACGTTTGCAATGCATGCAACATTATCCACATTGATAACGGCTTTGACATCATTAAAAATGTCAAAGTTAATAAGAAAATATAACTATAAAAAGATTCTTCTTATAGGAGTTCTTTTATCAAGTGTTTCAACTTGGATGATGTCTTATAGTCGATCAGTGTATTTATTTTATATATTAGGTATTTTACGAGGAATAGGTGTTGGTATTGGAGGAATGGTTCCTATTACAGTAATTATTACAAATTGGTTTGATGAAAAACACGGATTAGCAACGAGCTTAGCTTTAAGTTTTAGTGGTCTTGCAGGAGCTATCTTTTCCCCATTATTAAGTTCATGGATTATAAGTTATGGTTGGCAAATGACATATCGATTAATGGCTAGTTGTATCCTTATTTTAGTTCTTCCAGTATTAATTGTTCCTTGGAAAATTAATCCTCAAGAAGAAGGAATGCTACCTTATGGATATCAATAAAAAAAAAGATACTATTAAAATACAAAATAAAAAAGTCAATTTAATAACAATCAGTTTTATATGTATGTGTATATTCACACTTTTACATACATCCATTACAGGTATTTCTCAACATTTATCAGGTATTGCTTTGATTATTCATTTATCAGCTACTAGCGGAGCAATACTTATGTCGCTTACAATGATTGGTAATATCAGTACAAAATAATTAATTGGTTTTTTAAGTGATTTATTAAATTCTATAAAAGCAGTTATTATTATGATTCTAGCAAATTGTTTTTCTTTAGGTTTATTGTTTTTAGGTGTAATTCATCAAGAAATCATGTTACTTTATATCGGTTCATTCATGTTTGGTTCTATTTATTCAGTTGGTGCTGTAGGAATTCCAATGTTAACACATTATTTCTTTGGAAATGAAAATTATGCAAGAACTTATTCTTTTATTGGTTTTCTTACAAATGTAGGGAGTGCCAGTTCATTAACATTAATTGGATATTTATATGATTTTACACAGAGTTATCAAATGGTTTTTATCATTGCTTTATGCTTTCATCTAATAAATTTGATATTGTTAGTTGTTATTTGTTTACGTTATAATGGCGTAGGTGATAAATAATGAAATATTGTAGTGAATGTGGAACTAAACTTATAGAAAAAGAATGTGGGATAGATGGACTTGTACCTTATTGTCCAACTTGTAAACAATTTCGTTTTCCAATGTTTAATAGTGCTATTTCAACAATTATCTTTAATCCTACAAAAGATAAGATTTTGCTTATTAAACAATATGGAAAAGATTTTAATGTATTAGTAGCTGGATATATTATAAAAGGTGAAAATGCGAAAGAAACATTGATTAGAGAAATTAAAGAAGAAGTGAATTTAAATGTAGTTGATTATACATATAATGATAATGAATACTATCAACCATCAAATACTTTAATGCATAATTATGCAGTTGTTGTTGACAGTGAAGATTTTAAGCTTACAAATGAAGTTGATGAAGCTCATTGGTATTCAATTGAAGAATCAAGAAAAGAAATTAAACAAGGCTCTCTTGCTCATTCATTTTTAGAAAGATATTTAAAAAAACAGCATTAGCTGTTTTTTTAATACAAATCTTCTCCATTTGTTTCAATGACTTTTTTATACCAATAAAATGAATCCTTTTTAATTCTTTGATAAGTTCCATTTCCTAAATTATCTCGATCTACATAAATAAATCCATATCTTTTCTTAACTTCGCCTGTACCATTAGAAACTAAATCGATACATCCCCAAGTTGTATAACCTAATAAATTAACACCATCTTTTTCTACAGCATCTTTCATTGCTTGAATATGTTGTCTTAAATAATCAATACGGTAATCATCATGAATAGAACCATCTTGTTCAATAATATCTTTCGCTCCTAAACCATTTTCTACAACAAATAATGGTTTTTGATAACGATCATAGAGTTCATTAAGAGTACTTCTAAATCCTAAAGGATCAATAGCCCAACCCCAATCACTTTCTTTTAAATAAGGATTTTTAGCAGAAGAAAAAATATTACTTTCTGATTGTTTTCCTTTAGATAAATCACTACTACTTACTCTTGATGAATAATATGAGAAACTTACAAAATCCACGGTATTTTCTTTTAATAGTTCTTTATCTCCTTTTACAAAAGGAATAGATGCATTTCTTTCTTCAAGCCATTTTAATGCATAATTATGATAATAACCTCTTGCTTGAACATCTGCAAACATATAGACTTCTCGATTGTCACAAATTGCTTTCCAATAATCTTCTGGTTTACATGTTTCAGGATAATAAGAACCAGCAGCTAGCATACAACCAATTTGATTATTTGAATCTATTTCATGAGCAAGTTTTGTGGCCATGGCACTTGCTAGAAGTTGATGATGAACAGCTGTAATCATAGCTTGTGTTTCATTTTCACCTTCTTCAAAACAAAGACCAGCAGCGACAAAAGGAAAATGTAAAATCATATTGATTTCATTAAAAGTCAACCAATATTTAACTAATCCTTTGTATCTAATAAATAAAGTTTTACAAAGCTTGTAGAAATAATTAATCATTTCTCTACTTCGCCAACCACCGATTTTTTTAATTAAATACATTGGACAATCAAAATGATTAATAGTAACAAGAGGTTCAATACCATATTTATGGCATTCTTTAAAAATATCTTCATAATATTTTAATCCTACTTCATTTGGTTTTTCTTCATTACCATTTGGGAAAATACGTGTCCAAGCAATAGATAAACGAAAAGTTTTAAATCCCATTTCACCAAATAAAGCAATATCTTCTTTATAATGATGATAAAAATCAACAGCAGTTAAAGCTGGATAAAAATGTTGATCATCAAAATCATACATTTTCATTTTACCAGTACCAACTAAATAACGATCTTCACCTAAAGGCATAAGATCTACATTAGCAACACCTCTGTTTCCTTCATTTGCTCCACCTTCACATTGATTGGCAGCTGTCGCACCACCCCATAAAAAATCTTTTCTAAATCCCATTTGTTGTTTCTCCTTTACTTTTAATTACAAAGGTATTATAGAAAATATATAGAAATTAAATAAAAAAGTTTCCAAAATGGAAACTTAATACATCAAGATAAAATCAAGAATATGTCTTAATAAATAATCATTATATTTATCATTTAATGTTGGAATATATAAATAGTTCTTTGAAAAGTTTATATTATCTTTACAACTAATCAGCCATGTATTAACTGAACACTTTAAAATATGATGCACCACTCTTTTATCAAAGTAAAACGTATTTCCATTGATACTAATGAGTAAAAGAAGATCACCATCTTGAAAATTATATTCTTTTTCAAAATCAACATCACAGATAATAGTTTCTTTTTGTTTTGCGGAAAGTTCATTTTGAATATAGGTACAAAGAGTTCTTGCATGACCATGACCATAAACAAAGATACGTTTACTTTTCTTTATATCATTTACTAATTTTAATAAATTGATTTCATCAATTTGATTCATTGTGTAATGTAATTCATCAATGATGTGATTTGTAAAAGATGAAAATTGTTTTTCTATACTATTCTGTAATGAAAATAAGGTTTTATTGGTTCTTTCCATACTAGAAATGTTATCTAAACAAGCATCTTTAAAATCTTTCATAGTTTCATAACCTAAAGATTTTACATATTTAGAAATTTGACTTTTCGATGTATGACAGGAAAGAGCAATTGCATCAATAGACATAGTTGGAATATCATTTAAGTTATTTTTAACAAATGAACTAATAATATATTTAGGAGAAAATTCATCGTTAGAATTTAAAATAATATTTAACTTATCAATAAGCATCCTTATTTCCTCCCCTCAATATCATTTTATCATATTATTTCTATTTACCAATATTTTCAATAGTTGTTTGAATTGTCTTTTCACCTAATTTCCATTTAGCAGGACAAACATTATCTCCATGTTCATATACAAATTGACAGGCATGTAAACGTCTTAAAAGTTCATCAGCATTTCTACCAACATTTCCAGCATTGACTTCATAGACAACGATTTTACCTTCAGGATCAATAATAAAACTTCCTCTTTGAGCTAAACCATCATTTTCATCAAAGACATCAAAATCATAGGTAAGTGAATGTGTAGGATCGCCAATCATTGGATATTCTATTTTAGAAATGTTTTCAGAAATATCATGCCATGTCTTATGAGCAAAATGGGTATCTGTAGAAATGACATAAATTTCACAGTTCACTTTCTTAAATTCTTGATATTTTTCTTGTAGATCTTCTAATTCAGTAGGACAGACAAAAGTAAAGTCAGCAGGATAAAAGAAAAATAAAGTTCATTTTCCTAGTAAATCCTTCTTTGTGATTTTCTTAAATTGTTTTTGATGATAAGCATAAGCTTCAAAATCATCTACTTCTTTATAAAGTAAAGACACAAAATCACCTCCATCTAAAGTATGTGAATAAAAACTTAAGATTATCATCACATAATTCACAATAATTCTTTACATGTTTGACACAAAAAAGTTGCATAGAGTTCACAAAAGCTGGGTATATTAAACATGTAAAAGATAAAACAATCTTTTACAATATGAATAGTTTTTCATATTCCCTTCCCAATTATATATCAAAGAGAGCCGAGAGGCTTTTTTTGTGTTTATAAACTTGATAAAATGAGATAGGGTGATGAAAATGTATAGTGATTATCATGTACATACAAATTATAGTGATGATAGCACTTATTTAATGGAAGATGTCATTAAAGATGCGATTAAGATGAAGATGGACGAGATTTGTTTTACAGATCATGTGGATTATGGAATCAAAAAAGATTGGGATGAAGGTCCGATAGAGTACCTTTACGGACAACCGCAAGTAAATGTAGATTATCCAAAGTATTTTAAAGAAATTGAAAGTTTAAGAAAAAAATATCCTAAAATTACAATTAGACAAGGTATGGAATTTGGTGTGCAAGTTCATACAATACCACGTTATCAAAAACTTTATGAACAATATGATTTTGATTTTATCATTTTATCTATACATCAAGTCAATGATCAAGAATTTTGGACACAAGATTATCAAAAAGAAAAATCACAACAAGAATATATAGAAGGTTATTATCAAGAAATGTTGAATGTGGTTAAAAAGTATAAAAATTATAGTGTGTTAGGTCATTTGGATTTGATGACACGTTATGATGAAATTGGCAATTATCCTTTTGAAAAAGTAAAATCAATAATTACAGAAATATTAAAAACTGTGATTCAAGATGGTAAAGGTATTGAAATTAATACTTCAAGTCATCGTTATGGTTTAAAGGATTCAACACCTTCGAAAGATATTTTAAAGCTTTATAAAGAATTAGGTGGAAAGATTATTACGATTGGTAGTGATAGTCATAAGCCAGAACATTTAGGAGCTTATATTGATGAAGCAAAAGAATTATTAAAAGAAATAGGTTTTGATTCTTTTTGTACATTTGAAAAAATGAAACCAATCTTTCATCAACTATAAAAACATTTTGCGAAATAAAAAAACATGTAAATACTTGCGATATAAGAAAGAGTCGTCTATAATGTGAAATGTTTGGATATTTTTGAAAATTGAAGGAGAAAAAAGTGAAAGAAAATTATGATGTAATCGTTGTTGGTGCAGGTCCAGCAGGAATTATGACATGTTACGAATTATATTTAAAAAATCCTGAATTAGAAGTATTACTTATAGATAAAGGACATGACGTTATGAATAGACATTGTCCTATTAAAGATAAAAAGATCAAACAATGTCCAGTTCATAAAGATCGTGAACCTGGATGTATCCCAGCGTGTTCTATTACTGATGGTTTTGGTGGAGCGGGTGCTTACTCTGATGGTAAATTTAATATTACAAGTGAATTCGGTGGTTGGTTAACTGATTACTTAGGTAATGATGAAGTAGAAGATGTCATTCATTATGTAGATAACCTTTATTTAAAACATGGAGCTACTAAAGAAATTACAGATCCTACTACAGATAAAGTTAAAGAAATTGAACACCGTGGATATGCTGTTGGGTTAAAACTTTTAAGAGCAAAAGTAAGACATTTAGGTACAGAAGAAAACTTAAGAATTATGACAGAAATGTCTAATGAATTAAAACAACATATGGATTTACAATTTAAAACATCTGTTCAAGATATTCTTGTAGAAGACCATCATGCAACAGGAATTGTTTTAGAAAATGGACAAACGATTCACGCTAAAAAAGTTGTTTTAGCGCCAGGTAGAGATGGTTCAGCATGGCTTACAAAAGTTTTATCAAATCAAGGATTAAAACTTTATAATAATCAAGTAGATATTGGTGTTCGTGTAGAAACAAGCAATATTGTTATGGAAGAAATTAATAAGAACTTATATGAAGGTAAATTTGTTTACAATACTTCAGTAGGAACAAAAGTAAGAACTTTCTGTTCAAATCCTAGTGGTCATGTTGTTATTGAAAACCATAGTGGAACAATGCTTGCTAATGGTCATGCTTATCATGATCCAAAACTTGGAAGTAAAAATACAAACTTTGCTTTACTTGTATCTCATACATTTAGTGAACCATTCAATGAACCAAATGAATTTGCCCATGAAATATCAAGATTAGCGAATAAATTATCAAATGGTTCAGTTATTGTTCAAAGATATGGAGATATCAAACGTGGAAGAAGAACAACATATAAGAGATTAAAAGAAGGATATACAGATCCTACTTTACCAGAAGCAGTACCTGGAGACTTAGGGCTTGTGTTACCATACAATACAATGAAATCAATTATTGAAATGATTGAAGCGTTAGATAATGTAACACCAGGAATTGCGAATGAACATACTTTATTATATGGTGTAGAAGCAAAATTCTATTCAGCAAGACCAAAAGTAAGAGATGGTTTTGAATCTGAAATTGATGATTTATATGTTGCTGGGGATGGAGCAGGACTTACAAGAGGGCTTGCCCAAGCGGGTGCAAATGGTATTTTAGTCGCACGACATATTGTTGAAAATATTAAATAATAAAAAGAAAAAACATGTTTCAAAAATGGAAACATGTTTTTTTATCTTAATAAATTATTTTAATCGAAGAGATGAAAGTATATTATTTTTTTGAGGACAAAAAAGAATAGAGAAGAGATTCAAAAATAATGAGAACTTGTCCAAAGAAAGCGTTTGGAACAAGGTTATCATGGTAAAAAGGATTATAGTGACCGATGATAATAGGTAAAGTGGCATATTGACTTATTTTTGATTTTTCATTACCAGTAAAAGTAATGATATCAATATGATTATTTTTAGCTGTTTTAACAACTTCTTCAAGCCTTGTTGTAATTCCTGAATTGGAGATGACAATGAGAAAGGTTGAGTCTTGAAAACTAACATCCAACATTTCCATATGAACAACACTCATGGCACAAAAGCCATTAAGAGTTAATCTTTGTGAAATGTAATCAGCAATTGGAGCTGAAAATCCCATACCAAAAACAACGATTTTACTATTTTTATGTTTATTTAATAATTGAATAAAATGAGGTAAATAGTTTTCGTATTTTTGAGCAGGAGCATTATTATGAGTATTACTAGATAGATGATAAATCATGTCACTATAACCACTAAATTCTAATTTATTACATAAACGATAGATGGCAGAAGTTGATGTAAAATTATCTTTTGCCATTTGTCTAATGGTAATATTTTTCAATTGTTTTTGATTTTTCTTAATATATTCCAATAAAGAGACTTCCAATTCATTTAAATCAAATTTATCTTTTAAATGATCAATATTCATAAGTTTCACCTCGCAATAATTATGTCATAGAAAAAATAAAGGAGCAAGAAAAATGGCAAAAGCAATGTACGACCCTTGGTCAAAAATCGTTACAAAAAATGGCTATGCAGGAGATGAGGTTATTTCTGCTTTGCAAAAATCAATTAGACGTGCCAAAGAAGAAGATGCATGTATGTTTGCTTATGAAATGTATATTTCTTCACCACAATTATTAGAAAAAATGTGGAGACGTTTACTTACAATTTCAGTAGAAGATATTGGAATGGGAGACCCAATGGCTGCAGTTCTAGTCAATAATCTCTATCAAATGTCTAAAAACTTTGAATATGCAGATGGTGATCAACCAATGTATTTCATTCATGCAATTCGCTACTTATGTAGCTGTCAAAAAGATCGTTCAAGCGATTTATTAAAAAATATTTGTATTAAATCATTTGCGATGGGTAAATTCCCAGAAATTCCTGATGTTGCTTTAGATAAGCATACAGTAAGAGGAAAAGCAATGGGACGTGATTCTTTCCATTTCTTACATGAAGCAAGCAAGGTTATTCCACAAATGGAAGTAGATAATGATTATAAAGAACGCTATGCTAAAATTTTAGAAGAATATGATCCAGAAAATGTAGTAGATACAGCATTTACATTTAATGGTTGGCAATTTTAATTAAATATTTAAGGGGAATAGGAAAAAATGATAGAAAAATTAGAAAAGCTATTAGAGCCTTTCGCTAATAAGTTAGCACAACAAAGACATTTACAAGCTATTTCATCAGGAATGATGATGCCACTTGGATTAATTGTTATTGGATCTTTATTTTTAATTGTTGCAAATCCACCAATTAATCTAGATTTAGTTGATTTACATACAGGAAATATCTTTTTAAAAGCATTAATTAGTTGGAAACAATTTGCTGTCGCAAATTATGATGTATTAACTTTACCATATAATTATACAATGGGACTTGTTGGTCTTATTTCAGCATTTGGTATTGCTTATTGTTTAGCAGAAAGCTATCAAATGAAATCAGCAGTCTATGGTATTATTGCAATGTGTACTTTCTTAATGGTGTCAGCACCATTAAAAGATGGTGGTATCCAAACAAGCTATTTAGGAGCTGATGGATTATTTGTTGCAATTATTATTGCTTTGATTTCAGTAGAAATTTCACGATTTGTAAGCAGGAAATTAGTTATTTCATTTCCAGCAAGTGTACCAAGTGCAGTTACTGATTTTGTAAATAGTTTATTACCACTTGCAGCTAATATTATTATTATTTATGGTTTAAATATTGCTTTAGTAGCAGCTTCAGGTAAAAATTTACCAGATTTCATTATGTCTATTTTAACACCAGCTATTTCAGGTGTTGATAATATTTGGATGTTTATGGGAATTTATTTATTCTCTAATATTTTATGGTTATTTGGAATTAATGGTTCTTCTATTGTATTCCCAATTGTATTCGCATTATGTATTTCAAATACTGGAATCAATGCTGAATTAGTGAATGCTGGAAAAGAACCAACAGCTTTAATTAACCTACAAATGTTTAGATATGTATTAATTGGTGGAGCTGGTAATACATTAGGTCTTGTTTTACTAATGTGTAAATCTAAATCTAAACACATTAGATCAATTGGTCGTTTAAGTGTTTTACCTGGTATTTGTGGTATTAATGAACCAATTATCTTTGGAACACCAATTGTATTAAATCCTATTTTATCTATTCCATTTTTAATTATGCCATGTATTTCATCAGGACTTGGATATCTTGTTCAAAAAATGGGAATTGTATCATTAGGATATATTGTTGATCCTTCATTTACACCATTCTTTGCACAAGGATTCTTATCAGCATTAGATATCAGAAATGTTATCTTTATGTTTGTACTTATTGCTATTTCTGTGGCAGTATACTATCCATTCTTTAAAGTATATGAAAAAAATACTTTGGATCATGAAGGTGAATAAAATATATTGAAAAGCTACGATAAAAAGTAGCTTTTTTGTTTGCTTTTTATTTATACATATATTATTATAAAAACCTCAAAAGTATTCTAAGGAGTTTAAATAAATGCAATCTATTGTAAAGATGAATGAGGAATTAAAAATACGTTTATTTTATGTACTATCAATTACAGCTATTGTTGCTAATACGATAGGATTTATATCTAATGCTATTATTTATGGTTTTACATCTATAACAATATTTACTTTAGTTTGTGCAATTATTATGTATATTGCGGGAATTATGGGAATGTATACTAAAAATAGCAAGTTGCCGTCAGTAATTATTTTAGTATTAGGAAATATTATAGAGTTTCCTGTTTTATATTTGGTTTATGGTGCTTATTATATTTTGTATATGATTTTAGGTATTGTAAGTACAGTATTATTTTTAGAAGAAAAGTGGCAAATAATAGGTTCTTTATTTATTTTTTTTATGACGGAATTGTTATTTATATTAAAGTGATGTATCCGCAGCTTTTTGCAGGAATAGAGATTAATCCTAATCTTATTGCTATTTTAGTGACTTATTTTATAGCAATGATCAGTATTGTTATGATGTCGATTATTTTAATGAAACATTATCGTTTACAACAAGATAAACTTTCAGAACTAGCAAACCAACTTCAAGAGATGGCACACTTAGATCCTTTAACACATATTTATAATAGAAGATATTTAGTTGAATATTTAAATAAAAAAAAGAAGATTGAAAATCAAGAATTTGCAGTCGCTTTATTAGATATAGATGATTTTAAAAGTATTAATGATCAATATGGACATATTTATGGTGACCAAACATTGCAAGCTTTTTCAGATTCTATGAAGAAAAATATGGATAATAAAGGAATTGTTACACGTTTTGGTGGTGAAGAATTTATGCTTGTATTTGATGATATAAACCATGAAGTTATAGAGGATACCTTGAATAAAGTTGCTGAAGAATTTGCACTTTATGGAAAACAATCAAAAGGAATTGAATTATCTTTTAGTGGTGGTGTAGAAGTTTTTTATCAAGAAGATGAAATTGTTAAATTGTTTAATCAGGCGGATCATAAACTTTATTATGCGAAACATACAGGAAAGAAAAAGATTGTTTTTGATATCGATGTTTAATATAAATACATGTGTTTCTTTATATTGAATTTACAAGGTCATTCCTATATAATCATAAATAATATGAGGGGGACATATCATGATTATTAGTGGAAAAGAGATATCAAAAAAGATAAAAGAACAGTTAAAAGTTGAAGTTGAAGAAATAAAAAATAAATACAATAGATTACCAAAACTTGCGGTTATTTTAGTAGGGGAAAATCAAGCAAGTCAAGTATACGTTAAAAATAAAGAAAGAGGATGTTCTTATGTAGGAATGGATTCTTTAAAAATTACACATGATGCAACTTTTAGTGAAGAAGAACTTTTAAACGAAATCAAACAATTAAATGAAGATGAAACAGTTGATGGAATTTTGGTACAATTACCTTTACCTAAACATATTAATGAAGATAAAGTTTTAGAAGCCATTGATCCATCAAAAGATGTAGATGGTTTTCATCCAGAAAATGTAGCTAAGTTATTTTTAGGACAAAGAAGTTTAGTACCATGTACACCTAAAGGAATGATGGTTTTATTAGATGAAATCAACTATGATTTAACAGGAAAAGAAGTTGTTGTTGTGGGAAGAAGTAACATTGTAGGAAAACCAGTAGCGCTTTTATGTTTACAAAAAAATGCCACTGTAACAATCGCTCATAGTAAAACAAAAAATTTAAAAGAAGTTTGTCAAAGAGCAGATGTTTTAATTGCAGCTGTTGGTCGTGCTAAAATGATCAATAGTGACTATGTTAAAGAAGGCGCTGTTGTTTTAGATGTTGGTATTAATCGTGATGAAAATAATAAACTTTGTGGAGATGTTGATTTTGAGGATGTTAAAGATAAGGTTTATGCAATTACTCCTGTTCCAGGAGGAATTGGTCCTATGACAATTACAATGTTATTACAAAATACATTAGAAGCTTTTTATCATCATCAAGGAGAGTAAATATGGATTATCAATTAAATGATATAGTAGAAATGAAGAAACAACATCCATGTAAAAAATCAAATCAATGGAAGATTGTAAGAATGGGTGCTGATATTAAAATTAAATGTTTAGGATGTAATGCTATTGTTATGTTTTCTAGACGTGATTTTGAAAAACGTTTAAAAAAAGTTGTAGAACATGTAGAGTAGTATTTATGAAATTTCATAAATACTCTTTTTTTAGGAATATTAAGAGCTTGATGGTATAGTCATTTTTATGTAATAATTTGAATGATAAAAGGGAAAGGGAAAGAACTTGCAATGGTTCTTTTGAAAGAAAAAATGGAAATAATTAAATATGAACTAAAATATAAACAACAAGTACAAAATGTATGTATTTCTCAATCAACATCTAGATATAAAGATGATAATGCTAAAAAGGCAACATTAGCTTTATATTGTGATCCTTATATTGATAAAGAAATCTGTTTAATACTTAAAAATGATTTAGATGAGGTGTGTGGTTATATTTTATGTGCCAAGGATTTAAAGGCTTATGAAAAAAATGCATATCCTTATTATTTGACTTTAAAAGAATTAGATGAAGTAAAAGCAAAAAGATTTTCTAATGCTAATCGTGAACTAGAACGTTTTTATCCTGAATATCCAGCACATATTCATATTGATATATTAGAAGAATATACAGGTAATGGTGTGGGTTCAAAGTTAATGCAAGCTTTATTTGAAGTTTTAAAAGAAGAAAAAGTACCTGGTATATGTGTTTTAGTTGATACAAATAATAAACGTGCGGTTAGATTTTATGAAAAAATGGGATTTAAGGCATTTGAAGAAGATCCAGGCATTATGTTATGTAAGTTAGATTAATATAATAAATGAAAAAACCTGCCAAGCAGGCTTTTTTAATCTTAGATAAGATCAAGTTTTTCTAAAGCATATGCAATACCATCATCTTCAATATCTTTTGTCACAAAATAAGCAATATCTTTCATAGCTTGTACACCATTAGCCATAACAATAGAATGTTTAACATAACGTAACATACTTTCATCATTGAAAGAATCTCCAAAGACATAACAATGATCTAAATCGCTTTTAAAATCATCCGCAACAGTTTGAATACCTGTAGCTTTTGAGTGATTCTTTGGTACGATTTCCCACATTTCTTCACTACGTTCAATAATATCAAAATCTTGAGAAATATTATCTCTAAAGGCTTGGATATCATGATCAAACCAAATAGTAAATTTATCAAAGGAAAGATTTGAATCTTCACTTGTTGAAACATTGAAACCATTATTTGTATATCTTTCTTGAATTCCTTGAACAAAAGAATTTTTAATATGAGTATTAAAATAAACATGATCTTTTGATTCTAAAACAGCATCAATTTCATATTTTTTTATAAGAGATGCAATTTCTTTACATCTTTCTTTAGATAATTGATGATGATAGATTACTTGGTCATGATAAGTGATGTATGTTCCACATCCACAAATATAACCATCAGGGTTTAAATTATGAATCTCTTGATCTATTGTAGAAATAGGTCGACCTGTATTAATAAAAATGAGATGTCCATTTTCTTTAGCTTTTTTTAAAGCTTCTTTAGCACTTTGAGGAACAGTATGAGTCTTTTCACTCAATAATGTGCCATCAATATCAAAAAATAATAATTTTCTATCTTTCATTTTTTTACTCCTTCGTAAGTATTATAACGAATAATCGAAAAAAAGGGTATTTTGTTTCTCGCTCTTTATAAAAAAATATGATAGAATGAACCAATAAAAAGGAATGATGATATGAGTTTAATAATAATTTTATTTATTGTAATGTTAGTAATCTTTAGTATTTTATGGGGAAATCGTACTTTTTCAGTAAAAACCTTAAATCAAATGATTTATCACATGATTGTTCCTTGTGATGGAACAGATGAAGGTATTTTTAAAGATTGGTTTTTAAATTGTGCACCACCAACCTTTTTAACAACTTTAATAGGAGTATTTTTATTATATAAAACACCACTTGTTTTTTTATTTGATTACCAAGGTATTTGTATTACTATTTTAATTCTTGGAACATTGCTTTACGCATTAATTAATTATCAAATTATTACGTATGTTTTTGATATGGTTAGAACATCTAAACTTTATGAAGAACATTATGTGGATCCTCAAAATGTTGAATTAGAATTTAAAGAAAAAAGAAATTTAATTCATATTTATTTAGAATCTGTAGAAAATACGTATCTTTCTAAAGAAGATGGCGGACAAGAAAAAAATAATTATATTAAAGAATTAGGTAAGCTAGCAAAAGAAAATATTAATTTTTCACATTCGAATAAAATAGGGGGTTCTTATACTATTGAAGGAACACAATGGACTATTGCTTCAATGGTTGCACAAGAAGCGGGAATTCCGCTTTTATTACCGATGTCAAAAAATAAATATGATGAAAATTCTTCATTTTTATCAGGATGTTATACATTGGGTGAAATATTAGAAAAACAAGGTTATCAAAATCGAATTTTAATGGGATCAGATGCTAACTTTGGTTGTACCTCTAATTTTTATAAACAACATGGAAATTTTAAAATAGAAGATACAACTTCTTTAAAGAAAGAAGGAAGACTTCCTCAAGATTATCATGTTTTTTGGGGATTTGAAGATAAAAAAGTCTTTGAATTTGCGAAAGAAGATTTAACAGAAATGGCTAAAAGTAATCAACCATTTTGTATGGAACTGGTGACAATTGATACTCATACACCAGATGGATATATTTGTGACGAGTGTAAACACGAATATGATAGTCAATACGCTAATGTTATTAGTTGTCAATCAAGACAAGTGGAAGTTTTTGTAAGATGGTGTCAAAAACAAGAATGGTATGAAAATACAACAATTGTTATTACGGGTGATCATAAAAGTATGTCTGAAAAATTCTTTAAGCACTTAGATAAAAACTATTTACGTACACCTTATAATTGTTTTATTAATAGTGCAATTGAACCTCTTCAACCTAAAAACAGAAAATTTGCTATCTTTGATTTTTATCCAACAATTCTTGCGAGTCTAGGAGTCAAGATCAAAGGTGAACATCTAGGATTAGGAACAAACTTATTTAGTGCTGAAAAAACACTTTTAGAAAAATATGGGGTAAAGAAAATTAATAGTGAAGTCACTAAATATTCTCAATTTTATCGTAAAATATTAATTAATAAACAAAAGAACGTGTAGGTGCACGTTCTTTTAAGATTGAAAATGTTTTTTCATTTCTTCTTTTTCTATACTAGATAAATCTAATAGGTCCATTGCTTTATCTAATGGTATTGCCATTTTTTTCATTAAATTTTTAATCGATGTAATTCTTTCCAATTTTTGTCCTTGTACTAGTCCTTGTTCAAGCCCCATAGAATGTCCTTTTTCTATATTTTCTCTGGCTATCAT
>OLPE01000678.1_pt1 | contig 28479 bp, 28 predicted proteins | sample 1671901 | NCBI WGS metagenome assembly OLPE01 (sample SAMEA3136624, study PRJEB25190) | human gut metagenome | biome: human gut; feature: human-associated habitat; material: faeces | place: Austria | collected 2013 | reverse complement strand
AGGAATGTATATTGTTTATGACTACTTAGAAGAGTCAATTACAATATACCAGGAACATTATGAAATTATTTAATACACTTACAAATAAAAAAGAAGAATTTAAACCTTTAAAAGAAGGTGAAGTAAGTATTTATGTATGTGGACCTACAGTTTATAACTATGTTCATATTGGAAATACAAGACCAATGATTGTTTTTGATGTTTTAAGAAGAACATTTGAATATTTAGGGAATAAAGTGACTTTTGTTTCAAACTTTACTGATGTAGATGATAAAATTATTAAAGCAGCTAAACAAGAAGGTATTACTGAAAAAGAATTAACTGATAAATATATTAAGGCTTATGAAGATGTTAGAAGAGGATTAAACTTAGAATTTCCTACTTATGCACCTAGAGTTACAGAAACAATGGATCAAATTATTTCTTTTATTCAAAAATTAGTAGATAAAGGTTATGCATATGTAGTTGATGGAGATGTTTATTTTAGAGTTTCTAAAGTAAAGGAATATGGCGAATTATCGGGTATTAAAATTGAAGACCTTGTAGCAGGTGCAAGTGAACGTGTTGAAGATAAAGGTGTTAAGGAAGAAACAACTGATTTCGCTTTATGGAAGAAAACAGATGAAGGTATTCAATTTGATAGTCCATGGTCAAAAGGGAGACCAGGATGGCATACAGAATGTGTTGTTATGATCAATGATATTTTTGAAAATGGGCGTATTGATATCCATGGTGGAGGTCAAGATTTAAAATTTCCACATCATGAAAATGAAATTGCTCAATCAAGAGCTTTAAATGGACATCCTATTGCAGATACATGGATGCATAATCAAATGATCAATATTAATAATGAAAAGATGTCTAAATCTTTAGGTAATGTTGTTTGGGCTAAAGATTTAATTGTAGAACTTGGATGCAATGTTTATAAATGGTTTATGTTATCAAGCCATTATAGAAATCCTTTAAATATGACAAATGAGATTATTGAAGGTGTAAAAAAAGAAGTAGCTAAAGTAGAAAACGTTTTAAAACAAACATCTCTTTATGTACAAGTAAATCAACTTGATGGTGATGGCTTTAATAAAGACACTGTTGATCATATGGTAGATGCTTTAGCGGATGATTTAAATACTTCTTTAGCTTTAACTGAAATTTTAAATCAAGTTAAAGTATTAAATCAAGCAATGCGTGTAAAAGAAAAAGACAATACTTTAATTTTAAAAGAATATAATACTTTACTTAAGATGACAGATGTCGTTGGATTTGTTTTTAAACCAAAACAATTAGATGAAGATGAATTAGAATTATATTCAAAATGGTTAGACGCTAAAGCTGTTAAAGATTTTGAAAAAGCTGATCAATATCGTGCAGAATTAATTCAAAAGGGGATTATTTAATGAATCCAGATTTTATCAATCCATTAGTTCTTGCTTATTTAGGAGATAGTGTTTTAGAACTTTTAGTTAGAGATTATTTAGTAAAAGAAAGTGAACTAAAAAAAGTAAATGAGTTATGCCAAGAAGCAACTCATTTTGTTAGTAGTTTGTCCCATGAAAAATTTATTTTACATTTATTAGAAATTGATTTTTTAACTGAAAAAGAAGTTGGTATTTTTAAAAGAGGGAGAAATACAAAAACTTCTAAAAGAGATACTAAAGAACATCGTTATTCAACAGGATTTGAATGTTTAATAGGACATTTATATTTAAATGAATGTAAAGATAGAATTTATGAGATATTTGATGAATTCAAAAGATATGTAAATGAGACAAATTTGAGACGAAAAATGGAGAAAAATATGAAACAATATATATATGGAAAGAACCCTATCATGGAGGCGCTAAAGGGTGCAAGTGTTTATAAGATTTATATGTTAAATGGGCATAAGGATCCTAAAATTTTTGATATTTGTAAAAGAAATCAAATTCCATTAGAATTTGTTGATAAGAAAGAATTTGATAAGAAGGTAGGAAAGGTTGTTCATCAAGGAGTGATGGCCTATATTGAAAATTATCGCTATTATACAATTGATGAAATTTTAAAAGATATTCCTGAAAATAAACAACCTCTATTACTTATGTTAGATGGTTTGGAGGATCCTCATAATCTAGGTGCTATTTTGAGAACATGTGATGCTGTTGGTGTTGATGGTGTTATTATTGGAAAAAATAGAAGTGTTGGATTGAATGGAACGGTTGCGAAAGTTTCAACAGGAGCTATTCATCATGTAAAAGTAGCACAGGTAACAAATTTAACAAGAACATTAGAAGATTTAAAAAAGAAGGCATTTTGGGTCGTTGGTTGTGAATTAGAAAATAGTCAAGATTATAGAAGTGTTGATTACAATATGCCTACAGTATTAGTTATTGGTTCAGAGGGATTTGGAATGTCAAGATTGGTAAAGAAAAGTTGTGATATTAATGTTGTTTTACCAATGGTAGGACATGTGAATTCATTAAATGCATCAGTAGCTGCATCTGTTCTTTTATATCAAGTCTATAACTCACGTCATCCTTTATAGTAAGAAAGGAGAGACAAACTATGATAGCGTATAATGAACAAGAATTATTGTATTTATATCATTTAGGTTCTTCAATAGCGTATAAATTGTTGTTAGATGAGTATAAAAATAAAATTGAAATTTTTGTGAAACGTTATTGTAGAGAAACAGCATTAACTTCTGCAGAAGATTATAGTCAAGAGGCGTTACTTGTTTTGATTGGAATTTTTGATCGCTATCGCTATGATAAGAATGCTTCTATAAATACATATTTTTCATATGCGATTAATGATGTATTAAAATTACAAAAAAGGATACTTAATAGAGGTAATAAAATTTCTACGATTTCTTTAGATCAAGAAATCTATGGAAGTAATATGCGTATTGAAAATATTATTGCAGATCAAAAGAGTTATAATAGACCGGAATATCAATTACGGTTAAATGAAAACAAAAGTTATTATTTAAATAAAATAGAAAAAGCAAGCTCTTCACTTGAAAGAAAAATATTTGATTGTTTTATGAAAGGATATAAGAGTAAAGAAATTGCTGAATTGTTGAATATTGATATTCGTTGTGTCTATAATGCGAAATATCGCTTACAAAAAAAGATGGACAAATCTAAATAAGATTGACTATAGCTAGCTTTTATGCTAAATTATAGTGGCATAGAAATGAGTTGATAAGATGAAAGAAAAAATCATTTTAGTGTGTAGTGAATGTTTATCGAGAAACTATACAATGACTAAAAATAAACGATTAAATGTAAAAAGATTAGAATTAAATAAATATTGTAAACGTTGTGGAAAGCATACGTTACATAAAGAAACAAAATAAGGAGGCTATGTCATGTTTGGTAAAAAGGCGGAAACAGAAGTCGTTGAAGAAGTAGAACGTGAATTAAAATTTAAAGAGTGGTTCAATTTAAAAGGAATCAGAGCTGAAATTAAAAACGTTCATTGGTTAACAAAAAAAGAATTATTTAGTAATTCTTTAACTGTATTAGTGTTTACTTTTGTAATGGGGTTATTCTTCTTTGGTGGAGATGCCGTTATTGCATTTATATTGAAAGCATTGGGGATGGATTAATTATGGCAGGAATGAATGATGAAGGAAGACAATGGTATGTTGTTTGTACATACAATGGTCATGAAAATAAAGTAAAAGAAAACTTAGAAAAACGTATTGAATCAATGGGATTACAAGATTGCTTATATAATATCATTATTCCAGAACATGTAGAAACAGTTATTAAAGATGGTAAAAAAATCAACAAAGTAACAAATATGTTTCCTGGATATGTTCTTGTAGAAATGGTTATGACAGATGAAGCTTGGTATGTTGTACGTAATACTTCAGGGGTTTCAGGATTCATTGGTTCTTCTGGTGGAGGAGCAAAACCTTTCCCACTTCAAAAACATGAATTAGATCCAATCTTAAAGAATATGGGTATTAGTACTTCAGCAATCGAAATTGACTATGCTGTTGGAGATGAAGTAAATGTTATTTCAGGTCCATTTGCTGGTAAAAGTGGAACTGTTGAATCGATTGATTTTGAAAAAGAAACGGCTAAAGTACTTATTGATTTTTTAGGTAATCAAACACCTATGGAAATTGATTTAGTAGCATTAGAAAAAACATTCTAGACAAATGTATTCACATTTGTCTTTTATATTATGGAGGTAAAGATGTCTAAATTATTTTTCTTTGATATAGATGGTACATTGATAGATTGTAATAAAGGGCTTTATGGTATATCAACAATAAATAGAAATTCCTTTGATCAGTTAAAACAAAAAGGTCATGATGTATTTCTAGCTACAGGTAGATGCAAATGCTTTATTACAGAAGGTGTTATGGATTATCCTTTTAGTGGATATGTCACTTGTAATGGGGGCTATGTAGAATATAAAGGAGATGCTATTTATAAAGCTGTTGTTCCAGCAAAAGCAATAGAAGAAACAATTAAATTATCTAAAGAACATCATTTTAGTTTCTATTTTGAAAGTAGCGATTATATTTATGTCTTAGATAAAAATGACCCACAACATAAAGAATTTGCTAGAGTATGGGGAATGAAAGATGAAACAATTATTGATGATTTTGATCCACAAGAAATTGAAACATATATTGGAATGATCGTTGTCAATTCAAAAGAAGATATTCCTCTTTTAGTTGAAACATTATCTCCATATTTTGATATTCAAAGACATCAAACAGGATGTTCGTTTGATTTAACATTAAAAGGTGTTTCTAAAGCTGTAGGAATCCAAAAATTAGTAGAAGCACTTCATAAAGATATCAAAGCTACGATTGCTTTTGGAGATGGACGCAATGATTTAGAAATGTTAGAAACTGTTGGAACAGGTGTTGCAATGGATAATGCGGTTCCTGAAGCAAAATTTGTGGCTGATGAAATATGTCCAGATGTCAATGATGATGGAATTACAACATGGTTGAAGGAACGTGACTTTATTTAAAGTGAACTTTTTTGTTATAATGACAAAGGTGATTATATGAAAGAAAAAAATTAACAATGAAAGATATAGATCATAAGCTAAGTCGTGAAATCGTAAGTACAGCAAAAACTCATGACGTATCAGTAATCAAATTAGAGCGACTTCAAAACATACGCTCAACGACAAGAACAAGTCGAAAAAACAATCATAGCCTGCATACATGGTCGTTCTATAGACTAGCTACATTTATAGAATACAAAGCAAAACTGGCAGGCATAGAAGTTGAATATGTAGATCCAGCATATACAAGTCAGATCTGTCCGATATGTGGAAGAATCCAACATGCAAAAGACAGGAATTATATATGCAGATGTGGATATCAAACACACAGGGATCTGCTAGGAGCTATAAATATATGCAACTCAACTGAGTATATTGGTAACAGATATACTGCCTAGAGAACTATAGGTTCTGCTCTAGGAAGGGTAATGGCATACCCCTAACTTGCACTGCGACCTATCAGAAATGAACTGGTCAGCCAACAATGTTGGCAGGTAGCAAGAATCCCCTGTCTTTAGACATGGGGAGTGTCAAAACAAGAATATTTAGTGAATGTAGTATGTTAGAATGTAATAAAGATCTTGAACTTTATTATTTAGATTCTTTTAAAATAGTACATGAAAAGTAGACTCTTTATAAAAGTCTGCTTTTTAAATTACATTTTTTTGGTGTATTCTTAACAATAAAAAGAGTAAAATAGGCTTTGGAGGTGAGACTATGTTGTTGTTAGGACATAGAGGTTATAGTGATCAATATTCTGAAAATACAATGTTAGCTTTTTCAAAAGCTATTGAAAGTGGATTTGATGGTATTGAAACAGATGTGCATAAAACAAAAGATGGTGTTCTTGTTTTATGTCATGATGAAAAAATCAATCGAACAAGTGATGGAAAAGGTTATATTAAAGATATGACTTATGAAGAGCTTTGTGCATATAATTTTGGAACAAAAGAAAATCCTCAAAGAATTCCTTTGTTGAAAGAATTATTGGAATTATGTAAAGGAAAAAATGTAAAGATCAACTTAGAAATTAAAACAAATAAAATTCAATATCCAGGAATAGAACTAGAAAGCTATCAAATGATCAAAGAAATGGGGATGCTAGATCAAGTTTTATTTTCAAGTTTTTATGTTGATTCTCTTTATAAATTAAGAGCAATTGATTCATCTTTATATTTAGGTTATCTTTTTGAAGATGATTATGAAAAAAATAAACAATTATGTTTAACACAAAAATTTCATGTACATGCGCGTGAAGATTTTCTAGATGAAGATGAAATTGCACTCTTTTTAAAAGCTGGATTAGACATCAATACATGGGGTGTAAAGAACCGTTTTAGATATGCTTATTTTAAGGAAAAAGGTGTCAATATTGTTATTGCAAATAAAAATTTTAAGAAATTAAAAATGTAATCGCTTACGTTATTTTTTCACATCAAACAAGCGATAATGCTTGTTTTTTGTATGTTTTTCATGTAAGATGGTTGTGTACAAATGAAAAATTTCACAATAGTTATGGAGGAAATAAAATGGCAGAAAAAAAACCCGTACAACAAGCTGTCCCAACTGAAGCAGAAACTGATGCTCATGTTGATGACCTTGTAAACAAAGCTTTAAAAGCTTTAGAAGAATTTGAAGATTTTACACAAGAACAAGTAGACTACATCGTCGCTAAATGTTCTGTAGCTGGACTAGACCATCATGGTATTTTAGCTGAAGCTGCAGTTAACGAAACAGGACGTGGAGTATTTGAAGATAAAGCTGTTAAAAACTTATTTGCATGTGAATATGTTACTAACAATTTACGTCATTTAAAAACAGTAGGGATCATCAATGAAGATCCATTAACTGGTATTACTGAAATTGCTGAACCAGTAGGTGTTGTTTGTGGTATCGTTCCAACAACTAACCCAACTTCAACAGTAATTTTCAAATCATTAATCGCTTTAAAAACAAGAAACCCAATCATTTTCTCGTTCCACCCAAGCGCTCATGAAAGTTCAAAACAAGCTGCTATCGTAATTAGAGATGCTGCTATTGCTGCTGGTGCACCAGAAAACTGTATCCAATGGTTATCAATTAAATCTATGTATGCTACTAATGCATTAATGAATCACCCAGGTGTTGCAACTATCTTAGCAACTGGTGGTAACGCAATGGTTAAAGCTGCATATTCATGTGGAAAACCTGCTTTAGGTGTAGGTGCTGGTAACGTACCTGCATATGTTGAAAAAACATGTGTATTACCAAGAGCTGTAAATGATATCGTATTATCAAAATCTTTCGACAATGGTATGATTTGTGCTTCTGAACAAGCAGCAATCGTTGACCAAGAAATCTACAGTGATTTCATGAAAGAAATTAAAAGATTCCATGTTTACTTTGTAAATAAAGAAGAAAAAGCTAAACTTGAAAAATTCATGTTTGGTGCAGAAGCTTATTCAGACAATGTTGCTCAAGCTAAATTAAATCCAAATGTTGTAGGTAAACCTGCTGAATGGATTGCTGAACAAGCTGGATTCAAAGTGCCTGCTGAAACACAAATTATCTGTGCTGAATGTAAAGAAGTAGGACCAAATGAACCATTAACTAGAGAAAAATTATCTCCAGTATTAGCTATCTTAAAAGCTAAAAGCACTGATGATGGTATCGCTAAAGCAGCTGCAATGGTTGAATTTAACGGTTTAGGTCACTCTGCTGCAATTCATACAGAAGATCATGAAATTTCTAAAAAATTCGGACATGCATGTAAAGCAATCCGTATCATTGAAAACGCTCCATCAACATTCGGTGGTATTGGATCAGTATATAATGCATTCATTCCATCATTAACATTAGGTTGTGGTTCTTACGGACATAACTCAGTATCTAACAACGTAAGTGCTGTTAACTTAATCAATATTAAGAGAATAGGGAGACGTAATAACAATATGCAATGGGTTAAACTTCCTCCAAAAGTATACTTTGAAAAGAATTCAATTAGATACTTAAGAGATATGAAACATATGGAAAAAGCCATGATCGTTACTGATAGAAGTATGGTAAATCTTGGTTATGTTGAAAAAATCGAAGACGTTATTAGAAGAAGACGTAATCATGTAGATATCGAATTATTCTTTGATGTTGAACCAGATCCAAGTATTGATACTGTAAGAGAAGGGGTAGAATTAATGAGAAAATTCGAACCTGATTGTATCATTGCTTTAGGTGGGGGATCATCAATGGATGCTGCTAAAGTTATGTGGTTAATGTATGAAAACCCAGAAGTTAACTTTGATGATATCAAACAAAAATTCATGGATATCAGAAAACGTGCTTTCAAATTCCCTGAATTAGGTAAAAAAGCAAAAATGATCTGTATCCCAACTACATCAGGAACTGGATCAGAAGTTACTCCTTTCGCAGTTATCACTGATAAGAAAGAAAACAAAAAATATCCATTAACTGACTATGCTTTAACACCAACTATCGCTATCGTTGACCCTGAATTCGTAATGTCATTACCAGGAGCAATCGCTGCTGATACAGGTATCGACGTATTAACTCATGCGGTTGAAGCTTATGTTTCAATCTTAGCATCTGACTTTACTGATGGATGGGCTAAACAAGCTGTTAAATTAGTATTTGAATACTTAGAAGAATCAGTTAAGAAAGGTACTCCAATTGCTAGAGAAAAAATGCATAATGCTGCAACTATCGCAGGTATGGCATTCGCAAATGCATTCTTAGGAATGAACCACTCATTAGCTCATAAGATTGGTGGAGAATGGCATATTCCTCATGGTAGAACAAATGGTATCTTATTACCACACGTAATTAGATATAACGGAACTATTCCAACTAAATTAAATATCTGGCCAAAAATTGAAAACTATAAAGCTGATGTTAAATTCATGGAATTAGCTCAATTAATTGGATTAAATCCTAAAACTCCAGCTGAAGGTGTTGAAATGTTCGCTGATGCTTGTGAAGAATTATGTCACAAAGTAGGTGTTGCATCTAACGTAGAATCTCAAGGTATCTCAAGAGAAGCTTGGGAAGAATCAGTTCATAGAATTGCTATGAATGCTTACGAAGATCAATGTACACCAGCTAACCCTAGAATGCCTATGGTTAAAGATATGGAAGATATCTTACGTAAAATTTACGATTACAAAAATAAATTTGATAAATAATAGTTAAGGTAGGCATGTCCTACCTTTTCTTTTTTATATTTTTTGTAACGGAATTTATTCACATTTTATTATGAACAACAAAAAGAAGAATTTGAACTATATGCACAATTAGCAAATTATGAAACGCAGTTTTATGAGTAAGAATTTCTCTTAAGAGAAAGTTCATAATGAATTCATATAGAATTGTTATATTAATCATGTCAGATGAAGACAATATAATAAACAAGTATAAGTGACCCCTCTCCCAAAAATTCACTTATACGCAAAGGAGGAACGCGTGTTCCTTTTTTTTTGTGCAAAAATAATTAATTTATTATTGCAATAAATATTTAATACTGTTAGAATAAGAAAGGGCAATACAGTGTCTTCCATAGGAAGGCACTTTTTATTTTTATAGATACTAGAGGAGGATAGAAAATGGCTAAATACATATTTGTAACAGGTGGAGTTGTGTCTGGTCTTGGTAAAGGGTTAACAGCTGCATCTTTAGGAAGAATTTTAAAACAAAGAGGACAAAAAGTCTTCATGCAAAAATTAGATCCATATATTAACGTTGATCCAGGAACAATGTCACCTTATCAACATGGGGAAGTATTTGTTACTGCAGATGGGGCAGAAACAGACTTAGACTTAGGACATTATGAAAGATTTATTGATGAACAATTAAATAAAAACTCATCAATTACAACAGGTAGAATTTATAGTAACGTTATTTCAAAAGAAAGACGTGGAGATTATTTAGGAGCTACTGTACAAGTTGTTCCTCATATTACAAATGAAATTAAAGAAAGAATTTATGCAGCGGCACGTAGTTCTAAAGCAGATATCGTCATTACTGAAATTGGTGGAACAACAGGAGATATCGAAAGTTTACCTTTCATTGAAGCTATCCGCCAAGTAAGATTAGATTTAGGATATGAAAATACTGTTTATATTCATACAACTTTACTTCCATACATTGGAGCAAGTCATGAAGTAAAAACAAAACCAACACAACATAGTGTTAAAGAATTAAGAGGTTTAGGTATTCAACCAGACTTTATTGTTTGTCGTAGTGAACATCATATTGAAAAAGAATTAAAAGACAAAATTTCATTATTCTGTAATGTACCAACACAAAATGTTATTTCTAACTACGATGTAGAAAATTTATATGAATTACCACGTATGTTATTAGATCAAAAAATGGATGATTTAGTATTACAACATTTACAAATCAATGCACCAGCAGCACATATGGAAGAATGGGATGCATTAGTTAATCGTGTTAAAAACTTAAATCAAGAATTAAATATTGCTTTAGTTGGAAAATATGTTCAATTACCTGATGCTTATTTATCAGTTAATGAAGCTTTAAGACATGCAGGATATTATGTAAATAGTGTTGTTAATATTGATTTTATTAATTCAGAAGAATTAAATAAAGAAAATGTAGCAGAAAGATTAAAAGATGCTGATGGAATTATCGTTCCAGGTGGATTTGGTGATCGTGGTATTGCTGGTATGATTGATGCTATTGAATATGCACGTACTAATAAAGTTCCACTTTTAGGTATTTGTTTAGGTATGCAATTAATAACAATTGAGTATGCAAGAAATGTATGTGGGATTAAAGATGCTAATTCATTAGAATTTGATGAATTATGTAAAAATCCAGTTATTAACTTAATGTCAGATCAATCTTTAGAAGATATGGGTGGTACACAAAGATTAGGTGATTATGAATGTCAATTAAATCCAGGTACACATGCTTATCGTCTTTATGGAAAAGAATTAATTAAAGAAAGACATCGTCATAGATATGAATTTAATAATAATTATAAAGACGTTTTAGTTGAAAATGGTTTAAAAGTTGCAGGATTTAATCCAGAAAGAAATCTTGTGGAAATTGTTGAAATTGAAGATCATCCTTACTATGTAGGATGTCAATTCCATCCGGAATTTACTTCAAGACCAAACCGTGCACAACCTTTATTCCAAGGTTTGATTTCAGCAGCACATGATCGTAAATATAATAAATAAAAAAGCAATATCGAAAGATATTGTTTTCTTATACAAAAAAGGAGATTGTCGAGGCAATCTCCAAATTTTTATTTCTTAGGTAATTTAAATGAGCTCTTTAATGAAACGACTCTATTAAATACAAAATGATCATCTGTAGAATCTTTGGTATCAATACAGAAATATCCATTTCTTACAAATTGGAATGAATCACCAGGTTTATATTTTTCAATAGCTGGTTCAACATAACAATCTTCAATAACAGTTAATGAATTAGGATTTAAATTTAAAGATCCATCTTCATTATAAACACCTTTTTCTTCATCAACTAAGTTTTCATATAAACGTGCTGTTACTTTCTTACAATGATGAACAGGAACCCAATGAATTGTACCTTTTACTTTTCTACCAGTAAATCCTGTACCGTTTTTAGTAATAGGATCATAAGTACAATGAACAACAGTTACTTTTCCATTTTCATCTTTTTCAAAATCAACACATTTAACGAAATAAGCATTCATTAAACGAACTTCATTTCCTGGGAACAATCTAAAATATTTTTTAGGTGGTTCTTCCATAAAGTCATCACGATCAATCCATAATTCTCTTTCAAATGGTACTTTTTCATAACCTAAATCAGGATTTTCCATGTTGACCATCGCATCTAAATATTCAACTTGTCCTTCGGGATAGTTATCAATTACTAATTTAATAGGATCTAAAACAGCCATCACACGAGGTGCTTTAGGTTTTAAATCATTACGAATACAATATTCTAACATCGCATAATCATTTGATGAGTTACTTTTTGTAACACCGACTAATTCCATAAAAGATTTAATTGATTCAGGTGTAAATCCTCTACGTCTTAAAGCAGCGATTGTGACTAGTCGAGGATCATCCCAACCATCAACAATACCTTCATCTACTAAACGTTTAATATAACGTTTTCCTGTAATAACGTTTGTTAGATAAAGTTTTGCAAATTCAATTTGTTTTGGTGGATGTTCATAACCAATTTCTTGAACGACCCAATCATATAAAGGACGATGATCTTCAAATTCAAGAGTACAAATTGAATGAGTAATTCCTTCAATGGCATCTTCAATTGGATGCGCAAAGTCATACATTGGATAAATACACCATTTATCTCCTGTATTATGGTGTGTCATTCTGGCAACACGATAAATAATAGGATCACGCATATTGATATTTGATGAAGCCATATCAATTTTAGCTCTTAATACTTTTGATCCATCTTCAAATTCACCATTTTTCATTCTTTCGAATAAATCTAAATTTTCTTCGATTGAACGATTACGATATGGAGAATCTTTACCAGGTTCTGTTAAAGTACCACGGTATTCTCTAATTTGTTCAGGACTTAAATCACAAACATAAGCTTTTCCTTTTTTGATTAAAAGAACAGCAGCTTCATACATTTGATCAAAATAGTTTGAAGCAAATTTGATATCACCATCATATTTAGCACCTAACCATTCTACATCTGAAACAATACTTTCGACGAATTCTGTTTTTTCTTTCATTGGATTTGTATCATCGAAACGTAAATTGAATGTTCCATTATATTTTTTAGCTAATCCATAATTTAATAAGATTGATTTAGCATGACCAATGTGTAAATAACCATTTGGTTCAGGAGGAAAACGTGTCGCAATTTTTGTATATTTTCCTTCCGCTAAATCTTGATCTATAATTTTTTCAATAAAATTTTTACTTACTACTTCTTCTTTATCCATAGGAAGTCCTCCCATAATTTTTATATGTTTTAGTTTACCATATTTTCCTTGATTATAAAACATCCAATACTTCATAAATTAGAAAATATGTGCTAGAATGTTTGCGGAAGGTGATAACATGTTTAGAATAGGACAATCGATTGATATTCATCAATTAGTAGAAGGAAGAGATTTATATATTGGTGGTGTAAAAATTGACCATGATAAAGGTTTATTAGGACATAGCGATGCAGATGTTTTATTACATGCCATTATTGAAAGTATTATTGGGGCATTAGGTCTTGGTGATATTGGAAAACATTTTCCAGATACGAATCCTCAATATAAAGGAATTTCTTCAATGGTTTTATTGGAACATTGTTATCAACTGATGGATAAAGAAGGTTATGAAATCAATAACCTTGATAGTATTATTATGTGTGAAGCACCTAAGATGGCTCCACATATTCAAAAAATGAGAGAAAATGTCGCAAGTAAATTACATTGTGACATCAGCCAAATTAACATTAAAGCAACACGTGGAGAAAAACTTGGTTTTGTCGGCAGACAAGAAGGAATGGTAGCTCAAGCGGTTGTATTATTAAGGAAAAAAGGAGTATAGAAATGGCAAAAGTAAGAACAAGATTTGCACCTAGTCCAACTGGATATATGCATATCGGTAACTTAAGAACAGCATTATATGAATATTTAATTGCTAAACATGATCATGGAGATTTTATTTTAAGAATTGAAGATACTGATCAAGAAAGAGAAGTTGAAGGTGCTGTTGATATGATCTATAAAGTTATGGATCAAACAGGATTAGGTTATGATGAAGGACCTAATAAACCAGGAGAAGTTGGACCTTATGTTCAATCTGAAAGATTAGCTATTTATAAAGAATATGCTGATAAATTAGTTGAATTAGGGGGAGCTCATTATTGTTTCTGTGATGAAGAAACAATCAATAAAGCAAAAGAAGAATCTGATAATGAAGAATTAGGATATATTGATCCTTGTAAACATCTTTCTTTAGAAGAAGCAAAACAAAGAATCGCTAATGGTGAAAAATATGTTGTTAGACAAACAATTCCAAGTACTGGAATTACTTCTTTTGAAGATGAAGTTTATGGACATATTGAAGTAGAAAATGCGGGACTTGCTGAAGGTGTTTTATTAAAAAGTGATGGTTATCCTACATATAACTTTGCGAATATCGTAGATGATCATTTAATGAACATCACACATGTTGTAAGAGGAAATGAATATTTATCTTCAACACCTAAATATAATTTAATTTATCAAGCATTTGGATGGGATGTACCATCATATATTCATTGTCCACCTGTTATGAAAGATGAAAAACATAAATTATCAAAACGTAATGGGGATGCATCTTATCAAGATTTAATTAATAAAGGTTTCTTAAATGAAGCAATCTTAAATTATATTGCTTTACTTGGATGGTCACCTGAAGGTGAACAAGAAATCTTCTCATTAGATGAATTAATTAAAGCGTTTGATGTTAAACGTATTTCTAAATCTGGGGCTATTTTTGATATGAATAAATTAAAATGGATCAATAGCCAATATATTAAAAAATTAGATACAAAACAATTAACAGAATTATGTTTACCATTCTTAAAAGAAGCTTATGATTTAAGCAATAAAAGTGAAGCATGGATTGAAAAATTAGTAGAAGTGCATAGAGATCATATTTCTTGTGGTGAAGAAATCGTTGAACAAGTTAAATTATTCTTTGAAGATGAGATTCATTTAGAAGAAGAAGCTATTGAATTTATGAAAGATGAAGCTATTCCAAATACTTTAGCTGTATTTAAATCTAAAGTCGCAGAATTAGCTGAAGAAGATTTTAAACAAGATCAAATTTTTGCTTGTATTAAAGCGACACAAAAAGAAGCAAAAGCAAGAGGAAAAATGTTATACATGCCTTTACGTATTACGACAACTGGTATTATGCATGGTCCTGATTTAGCAGCTTCTATGGAATTATTAGGTAAAGAAAAAGTATTAAAAAGATTAGGATAGGAAATTACTCTTATCCTTTTTTTATGTTTTTTTTACATAGAGTTTGATTTATGTTGCTTTTTTTGAAATGAAGGCATAATATATTGTCAAAAGTACGGTACTTTTCACAAAAAAGACATAATGAGATGGTATAATAGGTTAGAAAGAGGTGATAACAATGAAGAAGAAAATAATTGGTATTGTTTTAACATTCTTTGTTGTTGTAAGTACTCTTCTTACGATTTTTGCTTTTAGAATAACACCCGTTACTTTAAAAAGAGATACTTTTGTTTATGAATATGGAACACCAATTTCTAATAATCCGGCAGATTATGTCAATGCTAATGCAAATGTTATTAATGAGGTACAATTAAATTTTTCTAATTTAAAAAATGAGATAGGTGTTTATAAAGTATCGGCTTCTTATGCGGGAGTAGAATTTCCATTTTACATTAAAATTCAAGATACAACAAAACCAGTTGTAACTTTAAAACAAGTTGTTTTTAATGTGAATTTAAATGAAGAAATTAGTGCTTTGAATTTGATCGATAAAGTAGATGATCAATCAGAAGTTATTGCTTATTTTTTAGAGGATGATGGAACAAAAAATACAACTCTTAAATTCACAAAAAAAGGTTCTTATATAGTTAATATTCTTGTAGAAGATGTAGTGGGAAATCAAGCGGCTAAATTAAGAGCTAAGATTGTTGTGGGAAGCTTAGGAAATCATCCAACGCTTGAAGGTATTGATGATGTTGAAATTGTTCAAGGAACATATTTTGATATTATGGAAGGTGTTAAAGCTAGTGATGGTAATGGAAATGATATTACACATCAAATTAAGATTTTGAAAAATACAGTCAATACTGAAGAAGTAGGAACCTATGAAGTTATTTACTCAATTACAAATAGTCAGGGTAATAATATTCAAAGAACAAGAAAAGTAGAAGTGATTAAAAATGAAAGTGAGAAGAAAAAATGAGTGTAACTTTAGCGATGATTGTGATATCCGTAGCCATTTATGTCATTATTAATTTTATAGATCATTCAGATGAAAAATCAGTGTTAGCTATTAAATATGGAGCTTTTTATCCTCCTAAAATAGAATATAAACAAGAGTATTGGCGCTTTTTAACAGCTAATTTTGTTCATGTTGATTTAGTTCATATTTTTATGAATTGTTATGCACTTTATTATTTGGGTGGAACTTTCTTTGAACCTTTTTTGGGAAGTTTAGAATATTTGTATTTAGTATTAATTTCTGGAATTTTTTCTTATCTTATTACTTATATGACATCTAAAAAAGAGGGACGTTATCAAAATACGATTACTTTAGGTGCAAGTGGTATTTTTTATGGGTTTTTGGGAGCTATTGTGACTTTAGGTGTTGTTTTTCAAGGACCATTTTTAATGGTTTTAAAACAATTTATTCCTGTCATTGCTATTAATGTTGTTTTTACGTTGGCAGATAAAAATATTTCTAAAACAGGGCATTTAGGTGGCTTTGTTGGTGGTGTTATTGCTATGCTAGTGCTTATTGGAAGTGGCTTATGCGTTTATTAATTGATGGAGATGCTTGTCCTGATCGTCAAAAAGTTATTGAACTTGCTTTGCATTATGGAGTAGAAGTTTTATTGTTTATTGATTTTGCACATGTTATTGAAGATGAAAGAATTCAAATAATTATGTGTGAAGTAGGAAAAGATAGTGTTGATCAAATGATTCTTTCTTATTTACAAGAAGGTGATCTATTGATTAGTCAAGATTATGGACTTGCAAGTTTAGCTTTGCTTAAAAATGTAACGATACTTCATGTATCGGGGAAAAGAATTACAGAAGATAATATTAATAATTTGTTGACTTCTCGTTATTTAGGACATCTTTCTAGAAAACAACATAAGCATGTAAAAGGACCTAAAAAAAGGAATTATAGGACATCACAATTCTTTTTAAGAGAATTAGAAAAGATATTTATTGAAAATAAAATAAACGAAGAAAAAGCAATACTAGAATAAACATCTAGCATTGCTTTATTTTCATTTTCCAGAATCTCCATAGTTTTTAAGCACACGAGCACTTGGATCATCAACATCACAGTTTTCCCATTCTTTATTTGGCATCCAGAAATCTTTGATCCATTTTCCTTGTTGTGGGAAGAATGATTCAAAAATATCTCTATACATTAATGATTCTTTGGTGAAAGGTGTACAATATGAATATTTATCTTTAGCATTTAAAACATCTTCATCACTGTATTTATCTTCAGCTAATTCTTTTAAATAATCTACCATTGAATGACCAACAGCATCAGAAAAAGCTGCTTTTTCTCTAAATAAAATATCGTGTGGTAAATAATCAGTTCCTTCAAAAGCATGTCTTAACAAATATTTTCCTTTATTATAAACATTCATTTTTTTAGCAGGATCAATAGACATAGAATAATCAACAAAATCAAGATCAGCAAAAGGAACACGTCCTTCAAGAGCATGTGCAGAAATACAACGATCGGCTCTTAAGACATCATACATATAAAGTTCTTTGATTCTTTTACTTGATTCTTCTTGGAAAGCTTTAGCGTTAGGTGCAAAATCAGTATATTTATAACCAAATAATTCATCTGAAACTTCACCAGTCATAATAACTTTAATATCGGTATTTTGGTGAATATATTTACATAAAATATACATGGCCATACTCGCACGAATTGTTGTAATATCGAAAGTTTCGAGATGATAGATGACTTCTTTTAGATGTTGATAGAGATCTTCTTTATTCATAATAACTTCTGTATGTTCTGTTCCTAAATAATCAGCAACTTGTTTAGCATATTTTAAATCAATAGGATCACTTTCCATACCGATAGCGAAAGTACGAATTGGTTTATCAGATAATTTTTGACCAATGGCGCATACTAAAGAAGAATCTAATCCACCGCTTAATAAATATCCAATTGGTGCATCAGACATAAATCTTTTTTCTACGGCTTTTTCAAGTTTTGTTTTTAATTTTCCAGCAATTGTTTCTAAATCATCATCAACGATTGTTTTAGGATCACTTAAATCATTATAACAAACAAATTGACCATCTAAATAATAATGTCCTGGTGGAAAAGGCATAATATCATCACATAAATCAAATAAAGCTTTGGCTTCGGAAGCAAAACATATTTGATGTTCTTTTTTACTATAACCATAAAACATAGGTCTAATTCCCATTGGGTCTCTTGCTGCCATTAACTGTTTTGTTTTGTTATCGTATAAAACAAGAGCAAATTCAGCATCTAAATATTTACATAAAATTTCAAGTCCATATTGTTCATATAATGGAATCAAAACTTCACAATCACTACCAGATTTAAAAGTATAGCTACTTTCTAATTTTGTTTTTAATGCTGGATAGTTATATATTTCACCATTACATACAAGTGTATAATCTTTATAAACAAAAGGTTGATTTCCATTTGTTGATAAATCCATAATTGATAAACGGTTAAATCCCCATGTTATTCCATGATCAATTGAGACATGTTGATAATCAGGCCCACGATACGCTGCTTTATCTAAAGCTTTTTGGAAAACCTGTAATTCAAATTCTTCACTTCCAACGACTAAAAAACCACACATTTTAATATCCCCCTTATAATTAAAAAACGCACATAGTGTGCGAGTATCGTGTAACATATAAATCCAAAGATATACATGGTACGGAAAATACTTCAAAGAGTACTCGATACCCGCTAGTTGTAACATAACTAGAGACGTTCTAGCCTACTTGCATTGCTTTCGGTAGACAGCTCGAAGGTGTTCTTCATATTTTCGTTCACTGCTAGTCTTTCACCTTCTACTAGCTCGCTGTTGCTTCGTAAAAATACTACTCTCCTTGTCTTTGCTTTTAACTTGTTTACAGTATAGTATAGGATTTATAAAAAATCAATAAGAAATATTTAATATGATAAAAAATAATTAATTTTATACAATAAATGTGAATAACTTTTGAGACAAATTTGAGACAAAAAACATAAAAAAATCATGTATAATGTTAATGTCTAGAAAAATATAAATAAAGGAGTTTAAAAATGCCAAAAGATATACACATGTTAGTAAGTATGATTAATATGAAATTAAGAGATGATGATATGCAATTATCACATGTTCTTTCTGTTTATGATTTGGATGAAACTGAGTTTATGAAAAGATTAGATGAAAACGAATATTTTTATGATGAAAGTACAAATCAAATTAAAACAAAATAATTGTTTTATCGAAGAATAGTGATATAATTATGAATACTTAAACGGAGGGAATTTAAATGTTAAAATTAGAAGATTTTAAAGCGGCTAAAAAAAGAGTTGATGAAGTTATCTTACCAACTCATTTAATACATAGTGATGCCTTTTCTGAAGAATGTGGAAATGATGTCTACATCAAACCTGAAAACTTACAAAAAACAGGAGCTTTCAAAATTAGAGGGGCTTACAATAAAATTATGAAATTAGATGATGAAGCAAAGAAAAAAGGGTTAATTGCTTCTTCAGCTGGAAATCATGCACAAGGTGTTGCTTATGCAGCAAAAAAATTAGGGGTCAAAGCAACAATTTGTATGCCAGCACATACACCATTAATTAAAGTTGATGCTACAAAAGCACATGGAGCGGATGTTGTATTATATGGTGAAGCTTATGATGAAGCTTATGAAAAAGCTGTAGAATTACAAAAAAGTGAAGGATACACTTTTGTTCATCCTTTTGATGATGAAGATGTTATGGAAGGGCAAGGAACAATTGCTTTAGAAATTATGGAAGAACTTCCAGATGTTGATTATATTTTAGTACCAATTGGTGGTGGTGGACTAATTTCAGGTATTGCTTGTGCAGCAAAGCAAATCAATCCATCTGTTAAAATCGTTGGTGTTGAACCAGAAGGTGCAGCGAGTGCCCTTGCCGCAGTTGAAGATGATCAACTTGTTAAATTAAGTGAAGTAAGTACAATCGCTGATGGTACAGCAGTTAAACAAATTGGAGAAACTCCATTTGAATATATTAAAAAATATGTTGATGAAATCGTAACTGTAAGTGATTATGAATTGATGGAAGCCTTCTTATTACTTGTTGAAAAACATAAATTAATTGCTGAAGGATCAGGTATTTTATCATTAGCAGCTTTAAAGAAATTACATTGTAAACGTAAAAAAGTTGTTTCACTTATTTCAGGTGGAAATATGGATGTTATGACAATTTCTTCGATGATCAATAAGGGACTTATTTCAAGAGGAAGAATTTTAACATTCTCTGTACAATTACAAGATATTCCAGGACAATTAGAAGTTGTTTCTCATTTACTTAATGAATGTAATGCAAATGTTATTGGAGTTGAACATAACCAATTTAAAAACTTTGCTCGTTTCTCTGAAGTAGAATTAAGAGTGACTTGTGAAACAAATGGTGAAGCTCATATTCAAGCGATTGCTGATAAATTTAAAGAAAATGGTTATATTATTCAAAAAATTAACTAATCTTATAAACCGCTTAGGCGGTTTTTTATTTTCAATGAGGTGAAGATCATGATTTATAAATATTTTAAAGAGTGTAAAAAATTAATTGTATTGATTACTTTATTAGGCATGCTTATTGGTATGCTTTTTTTTATAACTAAAGATACACCACCAACACTGGTACTAAAAAAGAAAAAAATCAATATTGAATATGGACAAACTTATTATGCTAATTTTAAAGGCTTAGTGGATACAACAGGAATGAGTAAAGAGGAGATTTGTTATTTAAAAAAGAATGTAAGTATAACAGATAATCTTCAAAATGAAGATCAAAAAAGTTATCCAGCAGTAGGAAAATATAAGATTTTTATAAAATATAATAATAAGCTTTCAACGATTCAAATTATTTGTAAAGATACATTAGCACCTGTACTGGCATTTCCTAAAAATGTAGATGTTATAAAAGAAAGTGATTTAGAAAGTATTGATTTTAAATCATTGATCATAGCTACCGATTTATCACCATTAAAAGAAATTCAAATAGATACAAGTCAAATCGATATTCATAGAATAGGTGAATATCAAGTAAAAGTATTTGTAGAAGATATTTATAAAAATAGAAGAGAAAAAGAATTTAAGGTCAATGTTATAGAAAATAAACAAGAAACAACTAATTCTCAAAATAATCAAGAAAATAATGTGAATAAGATTGAAAGTGAAAATAATAAACCGAATGAGGACATTACAATCTCTCAATCAAATGAAAAAAATAATGTAAAGGATCGTTTAGATAATGATCATCAACAAACAAAGCCCCAACAAACGGTTTATTGGTATGAATGTTATCTTTGTGGATTATATGTTGATTCAAATGTTTCTTTAGAAGATGCTAAAAAGAAGTTTGATCAAACAAAGTGTACAGATGCTATTGAATTTTCAGGAATAGAGTGGAGACATAGTAGATTTCATTATGGAATTAATCATTCTTAGAAAATTGAAGGAGGAGTAAAAGTGAATTGTGTTTATAAGTGGATTTTAGGTCCGTAGGCAATCAGAGATTGTCTTTTTTTATTAGAAATTATTTATGATGGAGGAATATGAAATGAAACAGAAAAAAATATTTGATAAAGTTATGAAAATATTTGTAGTTATGGTGTTTATTTTATCTATGTGTTTTTCACAAAAATATGCAAATAATGTCGAAGCATGGGATAATAGTACACCTCATGAATTTACACGTATTAAACAAATTGATTATCCATGGTGGTGGTCTTCTAAAATAAGTAGTGCGAAAAAATGGTCCACTTATATGTGTAAGTACGATAATAAATATGCTTATTGTTTAGAAGCAAGTAAAAAATCACCATCAGCTGGAAAATACCCAGCTCAAGTGATTGAAAATAATGAGGCTGTAAGAAAAATTCTTTATTATGGATTTGGAGGACCAGGCTATGATCAAGCAATTAAAGAAATGTATACAGTTGAATTAAATTCTTGTGTTCCTGATGATTTTGGAGAAAAGCATGGTAACTTTGATGATGGTGCTTATTTGTTTACCCATATTTGGCTTTCTTATGCTTATGGCGGAGATTTAATGGGGTTAAACTTAAAAGATTTCAATGCTAAATGGCCAAATGCAGATGGTAATAGTGGTTATGGAGATAATATTTTATGGGGCTATAACTGGCTTATGAATCAACCTGATATTGGTTATGCTTATTTTAGCCCAAGTCAAGATGGTGGAGTTACAGCCTCTTTTAAGGCTGAATTTGATAAGGTAAATAAACTTCAAAAAACAAATACTGTTAAATTAGAAGGAACAAGTCATTCTACCATTCAAGTTCCTTTACAAAATAATGTTACACTATATAACGTAACAAAAGGAACGATGCAAACAGGGGGAACGGTAACTGTAAATGGTGGAGAAAGTTTCTATTTAACAGCACCATGCAAAAATAGTCCAGAAAATTATAAGTCAGGAAATATTGCGGGAAAAGGTTGTGAAATGTTTACTGCATTAGCTATTAAAGATGGTGCAGAAGGGACACAAACAGAAGGTTCATGGAATTTAGATCCTGATGGAAATAAATTAAAATATGAAGTTGAATGGTTGGATTTTGGAGCGTTACGCCTTTCTAAGGTAGATAATACTTCTGAATTTCAAAAAAATTCTAAATTTAGATTAATTTCAACTTCTTATACAGGATATGATGAAACTTTTGAAGTCACAAAAGATGAAAATGGAGATTATGAATTATTTATTGATTATTTACCTGTAGGAACTTATTCACTTACTGAGATTGAATGTGAAGATCACTTTGCACCTGTTGTTGCTAAATGGCAAGTGACAATTGTAAAAGATAAGATAACAAAGAAAATTGTTGTAAATACATTAAGACCAACAGGAACATTAAAACTTCAAAAGAAACTTGAAGATGCATGTCAAGGAGCTGTTGATCTTGCAGATAAAGATATTAAAAAAACAAAATATAAAGTTGTAGCAATGAATGATATTGTTGATACAGTATCTTTGAAAAAATTATATTCTAAAGGGGAAATAATTACTTTAGGAAGTGGAAAATGTATTGTTGATACAAATGATGGTCAAATGATTACTTATTCAAATGGTGTACAAGTTTCAAAAGGGATAATGAATGAAGAAGGAATTATTTCTGTAGATGAAAATGGTCAATTAGAAATGACAGGAATTCCTCTTGGAAAATATCAAGTTGTTGAAGTTTCATGCCCTCAAGGTTATGTTTTAGATTCTACACCTTATGATTTTGAAATTACACAAAAAGATCATACAACAACAATTTATACAAACTCTCATGAACAAACAAATCAAATTACTAAGACAACATTTACTAAAACCGATGTTACTGGTGATCAAGAAGTTAGTGGTGCTAAAATGTCTATTACGGATTTAGAGGGAAAAGTTATTGATGAATGGATTTCATCTAATAAGGCCCATGAAATAGATGGATTAGAAAGTGGAAAAACTTATTATTTAAATGAGGATACAAGTCCAGCAGGATATGTAAAAGCAACGAAAATTGAATTTAAAGTCAATGAAGATGGAAAAATTCAAAAAGTAAATATGAAAGATAAAGTTGTAACAATTTCTAAAGTAACTTTAGGTGGTGAAGAAATTCAAGGAGCTTTATTACAAGTAATAGATGAGGAAGGAAATACAGTTGATCAATGGTATAGTGATGGAAATGAACATCCTGTAAGTGGGTTAGAAGAAGGAAAAACGTATACTTTACATGAAGATTTAGCACCTTTAGGATTTAATTTAGTAAATGATATATCTTTTACAGTTTCTTATGAAAAAGAAAATCAAAAAATAGAAATGATTGATACTTTTGTTAAAGTTTATAAACAAAAAGAAGATGGCAATTTGTTAAAAGGGGCACAGCTTACAGTTGTTTCTACAAAAACAAAAAATAGAATTGATCAATGGATTACAGGACAACATATTTTTGATATTAATGATGTTATGAAGAAAAAATTGTTAAAAGGGGATATGTGTCAAGGTAAAAATGAAGAAGGTATTGAATATAAAGTTGTTCCCCAATTAAAATCAAATGATTATTTTTTAATGTTGAAAGATGGAGAAGATGTGACATATTATTGTATAGATATTCAAGGAGATGAGACAGCCCACTTAATACAAGGACTTAATAGTGGGGAAAAATATATTTTAAGAGAAACATTGACACCTTGTGGATATGCAACAGCTAAAGAACAAATTTTTGAAATAAGAGAAAAGAATATTGTTTTAAAAGTTGTTGATGAAGATATTAAAGTGGATATTTCTAAAAAAGACATAACAAATAAAAAAGAATTGTCTGGAGCTCATTTACAAGTGAAAAATGAAGATGGAGAAGTTCTTGATTCTTGGATTTCAACTGATCAAGAACACCGCATTTGTCATTTGAAAGTTGGTAAAAAATATATTTTAGAAGAAACAATGGCACCTTATGGTTATGAAAAGAGTGAAAAAGTCAAATTTGTGATTAAAGATACTGGAGAAATACAAAAAGTCATCATGTATGATCAACCAATTATTCAAGCAATTAAAACAGGTGATAGTTCAAAGTTGAATTATTTTATAATGCTTGGTGCTTTAAGTGGAATTTGTATTTTTTTATGTAGAAAAAGGGATGTTAAATCCCCTAAATCTAAATGATTTCATCAATAAGACCATATTCTAAAGCTTCTAATGGATCTAAGTAGTAATCACGATCACAATCATGAATGATTTTTTCTAATGATTGTTTAGAATTTTCACTTAAAATAAGTGAAAGTTTTTTCTTTTGTTTGCATATTCTTTTAGCGTTTATTTCAATATCACTTGCTTGTCCTTCTAAAGAGGCAAGAGGTTGATGTATCATTATTTCACTATTTTTTAATGCACATCTTTTTCCTTTAGAACCTGCACTTAAAAGAATAGAAGCCATACTTGCTGCCATGCCGCAACAAATTGTGCTGACATCACATGAAACAAAGTTCATTGTATCAAAAATTGCTAGTCCTGCAGAAACACTACCGCCAGGTGAATTGATATACATGTAAATATCATTTTTATTATCTTGTGCTTCTAAATAAAGTAATTGACCAATAATTGAACTTGCCATGGCATCGTCGATAGTCCCTGTAAGTAGAATAATTCTTTCTTCTAAAAGTTTGGAATAGATATCGTAGGCATATTGATGATTTTTATCTTTTTCTATAACGGTTGGTATTAGATGCATAAAATAACCTCCATATGTAATTATAGAAATTAATAATAAAAATTATTCTTTGCACTGATGAAATAAGTAAAAATTTTTTTAAAAAAATAGTAGAAAATAGTGTAAGCGCTAACGATATAATGAAATGGGAATTATTAGAAAAATAAAGGAAAAATTAATGCATCTTATACAAGAAATCAACGTTGTAATAGTTGCTTTTGTGAAGTTTTTGACTTATAATAATGGCATAAAAGCTATTTACAAGGAGGAATATTAATAAAATGGCAGTAAAAGTAGCAATTAACGGATTTGGACGTATTGGACGTCTAGCATTCAGACAAATGTTTAATGCAGAAGGATATGAAGTTGTAGCAATCAACGATTTAACTAATCCTAAAATGTTAGCACACTTATTAAAATATGATTCAGCACAAGGTAAATATGCATTAGCTGATACAGTAGAAGCTGGTGAAGATTCAATCACAGTTGATGGAAAAGAAATCAAAATCTACGCTAAAGCTAACGCAGCTGAATTACCATGGGGAGAAATCGGTGTAGACGTAGTATTAGAATGTACTGGATTCTATGTATCTAAAGCTAAATCTCAAGCTCATATCGATGCTGGAGCTAAAAAAGTTGTTATCTCAGCACCTGCTGGAAATGACTTACCAACAATCGTATTCGGTGTAAACGAAGGTACTTTAAAAGCTTCTGACACTATCATCTCAGCAGCTTCATGTACAACTAACTGTTTAGCACCAATGGCTAACGCTTTAAATAATTTAGCACCAATCAAATCTGGTATCATGTTAACAGTACATGCTTACACTGGAGATCAAATGGTATTAGATGGACCTCATAGAAAAGGTGACTTAAGAAGAGCTCGTGCAGCTGCAGTTAACATCGTTCCTAACTCAACAGGTGCTGCAAAAGCAATCGGATTAGTAATCCCAGAATTAAATGGTAAATTAATTGGTTCTGCACAACGTGTACCAGTTCCAACTGGATCTACAACTATCTTAACTTCAGTTGTTGAAGGTGAAGTTACAGTTGAAGAAGTAAATGCAGCTATGAAAGCAGCAACTACTCCATCATTCGGATATACTGAAGAACCATTAGTATCTTCTGATATCGTAGGAATCACTTACGGATCATTATTCGATGCAACTCAAACTATGGTTAAACCATTAGACAACGGAACTACTGAAGTTCAAACAGTTGCTTGGTATGACAACGAAAACTCATATACTTCTAACATGGTTAGAACTATTAAATATTTTGCTGAATTAGCTTAATCTAGCGAAAAATATGCTAAATAAAAAAGGGCTTCAAGATAGAAGAAGCCCTTTTTTTTACGCCAAAACCCGCATGAAATCAACGTTTTTTTGATTTGCGGGTTTTTATTTTTTGTAAGTAAAATAATGCTCAAAAATGCCCTAAAAATGGGCTATACCAAAAAAATTCGAAAAAAGTGCAAAATTTCCACCAAAAAAGCATCAAAAAATCATTAATTTTTGATGCTTAAAATAAGTGTCTATTCAGGGTTATTTTTATAACATTCGACAAGTGGATAAAGGATATTCACAATCGAATTATAGGTTTTTTTATCGATAAGATTTTTTGTATTAATTGCGTAATCAAAAACCTTGGATAGTTTTTCTATACTTTGATGATCTTCGTTATAATCTCCTTTAGTAACTAATTGAATGTTTTTTTCAAATAAATCAATGAGTGTACTAGAATTATCTTCATCATCCAAATCAAAGAGCTTCAATACATATATTAAATCATTTTGATTTTTAATGTGCTTAACTATTTCAATATTCGCTTTATAAATAGCAATTTTAATTTGTTTTAATAATTCTTCACTAATCGATAGATTTCTATCAAAATCTATCCGCCAACAAAAATACTGTAAATTACCAATCAAGAAGTAATCTTCCATGATCATCACATCGGCATCTTCTCCGGTAAGTACTTCAACAGGTAATTGAAAATAAAACAAAGAGAAAGCAGGGATGAAAGATGAAAGAAATAGAATATATTCAAGTTGGAGATTATCAATTACCGAACTTAAAAGTAGAAGAAATGCATTTAAATCGCTTTGGAAGAGCAAAACTAGATTATTTAAAGAAGCATGATTATCTATTAAAAGTACAAAAAGAAGCTGATGATTTATATGACAGATTGGTTGAAGAATATAAGACCAAGTGGAATGTTACTGAAGAACTTAAATAAAACGATCAAATAAAGTGGGTTCAAATGATGAATACTATTAAGAGCTGTGTGGATGAAATTGTATATAAGACACTTTTAAATTAATAATGTAAGCTATTTTCAATTATGAAAGTAGCTTTTTTAGATAGGTGTAACTATTTAATTTTTTATTTTCGTGCCATAAAACTGACTTCCATGCCAGAAAGATACCGATTTAAAAGAAAATAAATAAAATAATAAGTGTAGAGAGGAAATATAAAAAATATTTCAAAAAATACTTGAGTATAAAGTGACTCTATAGTCTATGTTAAAGATGTCAAAGGAGGAAATGACTTATGGAAAAGAGTAAAAAGACATTAAAAATGATTGGAATTTGTATTATTGGACTTGTAATTGTGGTGGCTGTAAATATATTGAAAAAACCAGAAGATCCATTTAAAAATGATGATCGTGTTAAACTTGGATATCAACATGTTGAAGAAAGTGATATATTGAATAGTAAAGATTATGATTCATATTATGTTTATTTCTATGAAACAGGAAATGAAAAATGCAAAGATACAAATGAAGCAGTTAAATCTTATGTTAGAGGAAAATCAAGTATTTATGTATTCAATATGGAAGAAGCAAATGATATTAAAACAGGAAAAGATTTTGATTATAAAAACGTGACAGATTATAAAGGTATCACAGTAAAACAAGTACCAATGCTCATTCATGTAGAAAACAAAAAGATTGATCATGTTTATTACAAAGCAAGTGATATTAAAAAAGCATTAGAATAGTAGGTGAAAGTTATGTTGAAGTTTGCATTAGAAATGTTGTGGACAGAAAGAAAAAAAGCATATGGCTTGATTGTTTCTATTGTCACAACACTTAGTATTTGTTTATTGTTTTTACATTTTATTATTAATCCATATCTCGCTAAAAAGGTGACATATGATGATATTCTTGATTTTAGTGAACCTTATTGCATTATGTTGATGGGATTGTTTATTTTAATGGTTTGTGTTTCATTGATTTGTTATTCATGTAACTATTATATGAAACTTCATGCTAGAGAAATAGGAA
>OLPE01000673.1_pt1 | contig 28659 bp, 22 predicted proteins | sample 1671901 | NCBI WGS metagenome assembly OLPE01 (sample SAMEA3136624, study PRJEB25190) | human gut metagenome | biome: human gut; feature: human-associated habitat; material: faeces | place: Austria | collected 2013 | reverse complement strand
GTATTAGCTGATATTCCATTCCATTTTCCACTTGAAAAAACAAAAAAGCGGAAATCATATTAGATATTTTTCTAATACATTCCGCTTTTGATAGGACGTCCCGTGCGGGAATCGAACCCACATCTAGTGCTTAGGAGGCACTTGTTCTATCCATTAAACTAACAGGACAAATACCGGATTTTTGGCTTAAAATCAAGGTTTTCAGCCATTTCAACGGCATTGGATTTTATGATTTAAAACTGACTTGCGTCAGCTGAATCAATCTTATATGATGAATTTTTTTGGTATGAAGCTATCGCCTTTTCCAAAAACGCATGTCCCCTTAATTGTGACATCACATAACAGAATCGAACTCAAATTCATTTTTCTGTTATACACCGAGGCGATAACTCTGGTCACCGCTTAGGAGGCGAGTGTTCTATCTATTAAACTAAGGAAACACATATATTATTTAATATGGAGCAGCATATTGTGCTACTCCACATAAAATTGTACTATATCTTTCTTTAAAAAACAAGACCTTTATTTTTGAAGATTGAAAAAGTCGTTATCACGATTTTTTGTATCAACCAGATCATTATACTGCAAGATCGAATAGTCCTGAAGTAATGAATAATATGGTGATGTCTCATCATTCAACTCATAGAACTTTCCGTCAGATCCGACATATCCGTTTCCTGTCAGCACCGGAATTTCCTTCTGCAGATCCTGCTGATATTTCTGGAATCCAGTCAGTTCACTTCCTGTCGTTTCCATGAGAAGTGTCTGAAGGTAATTCATGCTGGTCTGCTCTACTTTCTGACCACCAATGTCATAGTTTGCCCAGATCATAAAAGGAATCGCATAACGATGCCGCATCATTTCTTCATCATTCCAGTTCTTATATTGCCCCTTTGTAAGTGCATTCATGGAAGCATCGTTAATCCTCGGCTGATGATCTCCTGTCATAAATATCACAGTCGGTTCATCTACATTTTTGAAATATTCCACCATATCTTTAAAAGCATCATCTGACAATTTAATCAGGCTCAGATATGTCTCTACGTCTTCTGCTTTTATGTCTTTAAGTGAAATTGTCTGGGTATAATTTTCATCACCCCTGCTGATAAACGGGCTGTGATTCTGCACTGTCATGACATATCCAAGATACGGATCATCTGAATCCTTCTTATAGCTTTCAAAATCTTCAATGATATGCTGATAAGAACCTGCATCTGTAGCATAATGTCTCAGTTTTTCTATCGGAGTCGTTACCGTATCATAATTGTAGAAGTTTTTAAATCCAAGTAACGGATACGCTCTGTCACGTCTGTAATTGCTTGCTCGATGAAGATGAATCGCAGTACTTCCCATGTACTCTTCATCCTGAAGCTGTGTCACAAGTGACGGCATTGCATCTTTTACAAAAAGCTGGAATGCAACCGCGCCTGTTGGAAGAAATGCAAGTGAATTTCCTGTCAGAAATTCATATTCTGTATTTGCTGTCTGTCCGCCTACAATAGACGCATAGGTTGTACCACTTACACAATTTTTGTCATTCATCAGTCCATGGATAAACGGCATATAATCTTCGTTTGTTTCAAAATCACTCAGAGCTTTCAGATCTGAAAATGCTTCATTGATCACCACGATCACATTCGGATGTTCCTTGGTTTTATCCACTGTATCCGATTCATATTTTGATGTAATTTCTTCGACTTTTTCGAGGCTGTAGCCTTCTGGTTTTTTCAGTATAGAATAATGAATGCTTCGTGAAAAACCTGCAATACTGCCATATGTTCGATAGCTTCTCATTGGGTTAAACAGACTCAGATTCAGCCCATGATTATCAAGATAATCCGAAAGGATGAATTGTTGCACACCTACTACCGATATAATGGCCATTACAATGATTCCGCAAAATCGAAATTTCTTTTTACTGAAAACAGGTTTACATTTTATAACTCTGCCAACCATAAAGAAATCAAACAGAAGCAACAGTGTAACCAGCAGATACCAGTTGAATTTTATTTCGTATGAAGACGCAACCTCTGCCGCTGTACTTATAGTTGCAATATCAGAGGCAATGATCGGAGTACCTCTGAACTCATATATAAAATGGTTTGCAATATTGAACATAACACATATAAAAGCGCAAATGTCAGTTCCCAGTCGTATTCTGTTTGTAAGAACAATACATATCAATTCTAATATTAAAATGAAACCTATATTAAAAAGTAAAAGACTTTTATTCAGTCCGGAAAAGCTTTTTCCCATTGTAAATGTAGCTGCTTCCATATTCAGAAAAATGAAACATGGAGACAAAATCACATACAGGATATTTATGATCCGACTGGTCTTTTCTTTTACTTCCAGCTTTACAAAAATAAGTACTGTGCCGATTGCCCACAGGCCTACAAGAACAAATATTTTTATTCCATTTCCCAAAGTGTTTGAGTCGTATATGATACTTTTATAATTAAATCCAAAATATAAAACAAATAAAAACGAAACGAACAGGCAGATATAATCCCTCCATCTCTGCCTGCCTCTATTTTTTAGTTCCTTCATTTCTTATCCTCAATTCTAAAATTGCAACTTACCCTGCAACCAGACAGTGCCTTTAAATCTTCTGCCCACCTGTGGGTCTCCCAGAAGATCTTTTCGGTTAATACACACATCAAACTGCATATTGTTGCTTTCTATGGTCATCTGAACAAGCTCCTCATCTGTGACAATATTGCTGCCCGTATGCACTTCCAAAATTTCACCCAGTATGCTGTATTGATCACACTGGATTCCGTAAGGCATAAAATAAGAATCTACAATAGAAAGAATATCTTCATTCACAATTCTGGTTGAAATCATGGAATACGTATCCATTTCTTCCATTGTCAGATTTTCCATTGCCTCTTCATCGCCATTTCTGGCCGCAGCAATCATGGAACTTCTGTTCTTTGCAGATTCCTGCTCCACCTTGACAGCTTCTTTATCTTTGAGGACCGGGAGAAGGATTTTTCCCTCTCCCGCAAGTCCTGATAAAATCAATGGATGATTATCAATTTTTTCTTTTCCGCTTTCCTTCATATATTCGGCAGCATTTTGAAGATAAAAAATCAATGTAATTCCGATTCGCAGATCATCGCATGCTCCGGAAAAAGCATTCTTGTCTACATGCTTTTCTACCGTGACTGCTTCCTGCGTCGTAACTCCTGTTCCACGAAAGAACGGATAATAGTACTCCACATGAAATCTGTCTTCCTCATCATACTGGCCACAAACAGTGATTCCACAATCGTTTCCATAGTTTCTCGAAAATTCAGCAAATGTACCATCTGGATAATCCTGAATAACATTTTTTGTATCATAATTTTTGATGACATCGAGAATGATTTTTTTCATCTCTTCTCGTTTACTGATCTGAGAAAAACCGATTGCTTTTAAAAAGCTGTGCAAAATATACCTCCGTACCCTTATGCCTGGGTCTTTTTCTCAATCTTTTTCATGCCGCCCATGTATGGCTGCAGTGCTTCCGGAATATTTACAGATCCGTCTGCATTCAGGTTGTTTTCCAAAAATGCAATCAGCATTCTCGGAGGTGCTACTACAGTGTTATTTAATGTATGCGCAAGATATTTCTTACCATCTTTACCGTTTACACGGATTCTCAGACGACGAGCCTGTGCATCGCCAAGGTTAGAGCAGCTTCCTACCTCGAAATATTTCTTTTGGCGTGGAGACCATGCTTCTACATCAAGGGATTTTACTTTCAGGTCTGCCAGGTCACCGGAGCAGCATTCCAGTGTACGTACCGGGATATCCAGAGAACGGAACAGATCAACAGTGTTCTGCCACAGTTTATCAAACCACATCGGGCTTTCTTCCGGTTTGCAGACAACGATCATTTCCTGTTTTTCAAACTGGTGGATACGATAAACACCTCTCTCCTCAAGACCATGAGCACCTTTTTCTTTACGGAAACATGGAGAATAGCTTGTAAGTGTTTTTGGAAGTTCTTCTTCAGGAACAATCTGATCTATGAATTTGCCAATCATAGAATGCTCACTTGTACCTATCAGATAGAGATCTTCGCCTTCAATCTTATACATCATGGCATCCATTTCTGCAAAACTCATTACGCCTGTTACAACATTGCTTCTGATCATGAAAGGCGGTACACAGTAAGTAAATCCTCTGTTGATCATGAAATCTCTTGCGTATGCAATAACTGCGGAATGAAGTCTTGCGATATCACCCATCAGATAATAAAATCCATTACCTGCAACACGTCGTGCACTGTCAAGATCGATTCCGTCAAAATTTTCCATAATTTCTGTATGATATGGAATTTCGTAATCCGGAACAACCGGCTCACCAAATTTTTCAATTTCAACATTTTCGCTGTCATCTTTACCAATCGGAACAGATGGATCGATGATATTCGGAATAACCATCATATTTTTCAGAAGTTCTTCTTCTACTTCTTTTTCTCTTGCAGAAAGTTCATCAATACGCGCACCGGATGCTGCAACCTGTTTCTTTACTTCTTCTGCTTCTTCGCGTTTGCCCTGTCCCATCAGTGCACCGATCTGTTTGGAAATTTTATTTCTTTCAGCTCTAAGAGCTTCGACTTCCTGTTTGATTTCTCTGTTTTCTTTGTCCAGCGCGATTACTTTATCAACCAGTTCCAGTTTGTTGTCCTGGAATTTGTTGCGGATGTTCTGTTTTACGATTTCCGGATTTTCTCTCACAAATTTAATGTCTAACATAATTTCTCCTCCTGACAGTTTCTACTGTCTCTTTATTTTTCTATACCACTTTCTTCTTCACTGATATCGGCAAGTCCAAAATTCACTGCCTTACGCAAAGCCTCTACTTCTTCCTGACTGAGCATCACATAAGATTCACCTTTAACAATTTCTTTTAAATAAAGAAAACAGTTATCTCGGCTGTGTACTGCATTCAGAATCAGGCCGGTATTGTCTTTATCTAACAATGCAAGTGCAAAACTGAGTTTACCACCTACATCATCAAATGCATCATATTTCTCTACGCCATATTTACTGAAAATAATTTTAAAATGCTGTTCCAGTGCTTTTATTGCATGCTCATGGTCTTCTTTTGCTTCATACAATCTGTCGATCTGAGCAAATTTACGTACAAACGTTTTTTCTAAGGATTGTGCGTCGCTTCCTTTCATAAACATTTTGTATTTTCTTTCCAGTCGTGTAAGGCGCATACCATTACTGATCATAAATCCAATCAGAATAACAACTATAACCAGTAATACAATAATGATGATTCCGGAGTCAATACCCATACTATCAAAAATTGTACTCATATCATACTCCTTTTAACCAATGGATTCAAATAAATCGATAATTCTATCCAAATCGTCTCTGGAATAATATTCAATTTCTATTTTTCCTTTATTATTTTTCTTGCGGTGAATGAATACGCGTGTTCCTGTAATTCCTTTCATTTTTTCCTCAAGACTTTCATAAATGGCATCTTCTGCCGGATTTGCGACTTTATCTTTTCTCTTTTGCGGTGTAAGTACTGTTTTTACCAGTTTCTCTGTCTCTCGCACGCTGAGTTTTTCATCAAATACTTTCATCGCAGTCGTGTACTGTTTCTCTGGATTCTCAATTGCAAGAATTGCTCTTGCATGTCCGGCTGAAATCATCTCATCAACCATCATCTGCTGTACACGTACATCCAGTTTCAAAAGTCTCATAGAATTGGTTACTGCTGTCCTGCTCTTTGAAACTCTTTCTGCGATTTCATCCTGTTTCATGTGAAATTCATCAATCAGACGTTTATATGCCATAGCTTCTTCCACCGGATTGAGGTCTTCTCTCTGAATGTTTTCAATGAGAGAAATTTCTACGATTTCCTGCGTGGAAAGTTCTCTTACTACAACCGGAACTTCTTTCAGTCCTGCAAGTTTCGCAGCTCTCCATCGTCTTTCACCAGCCACTATCTCATAGTAGTCTTTTTTATCAGACACGAGTAGAGGTTGCAGTACTCCATACTGTTTGATAGAATCAGCCAGTTCCTGAAGTGCATCTTCATCAAATTTTTTGCGTGGCTGTTCTCTGTTTGGCTCGATCATAGATAATTTCATCATTCTCTCGCCATTGCTGTTTTCGTGCTGACTGGATTTCTTTGTTTCTGGTGTAGCTGTTTTTGTTTGTTTTGCAGTTTTAACTGTTGTTTTTGGCTTGCTTTGTACTGTTTTTTCTGGAAACAGTGCATCCAGGCCGCGTCCAAGTCCTGACTTTTTTCCAGTCATCATTCATCCTCCCTGTTTATTACTTCTTCTGCAAGAAGACGGTATGCCTCTGCGCCCGCGGATTTTGTATCATATAATGTTATAGGCTGTCCATAACTCGGAGCCTCTGCCAGTCTGACATTTCGCGGAATAATCGTTTTGTAAATATTTTGCTGAAGATTATCCTTAACATTTTCTACAACTTGCAGGGAAAGATTTGTTCTTGCATCATACATGGTAAAGACGACACCTTCCATAACAAGTTTCTTGTTCAGACGGTCTTTGACGAGGTCAATTGTATGTATCAGCTGGGACAGTCCTTCCAACGCGTAATATTCGCACTGAATTGGCACTAATACGGAGTTTGCAGCCGTCAGTGCATTAATAGTAAGCATGTTTAATGACGGTGGGCAGTCAATAATGATGTAGTCATATTTTCTACGGACTTTATCAATAATTTTCTTCAGGATGTATTCTTTTTCATCTACACCAATAAGTTCAATTTCTGCTCCAGATAAGTTTACATTTGATGGAATCAGATCTACGTTTTCAACTACATCTTTTACAATTGTATTTTTTGTTTCTGCTTCTCCTAAGAGTAATTCGTATAATGTATTCTCTACATTATTTTTATCTACTCCTAATCCACTTGTGGTGTTTCCCTGTGGATCCATGTCGATTGTAAGTACTTTCTTTTCTTTTTCAGCAAGGCATGCAGAAAGATTGATTGCGGTTGTTGATTTACCAACACCACCTTTTTGGTTTGCTACTGCTATTACTCTTCCCAAGTTTCACCCTCCCTTCGGGATGTCAAGTCAACTATACTTTTTTTGTGTATAGCGCACTGGTATTATTATAGCACTTTTAGTTTTATTGTTCCACAAAATGTTTCACGTGAAACATTAAAATTCGAGAAAGTTTTTAAAAATTTATTGTTTATATTTGACAAGATGAGTGGGGATGTTGTTTTATTTCAGATTACATATTTTTATTTCACGCAATGGAACAAGATATGGCATGTGGCAACGGCTTCGTCGTTCGGTAGTTCTATGAGATAACCTGTCTGTTAAATACATGCGCAGAAAATCACAAACTCGCTGACGCTCAAACAGTGTGATTTCCCACGCATAACACAGCCAGAACATCTCTAAGAACTTCTCGAACTCCTGCAGAGGTTGTCGCATACCATATCTTTTCATTGCTGATATATAAATGTGTAGTGAAATGCCGGGTAGCTGTGGGGGATAGGCTACCAGTGTAAACGCTCACTAATGTTTCACGTGAAACATTTCATGAATACAGCAGGATCTATAACAGGACGGATATGGGAACCTTGGTCTAATTTCGTTACGAGCTTTGCGCTAGCTGCCGTCACCGAGCACACTGTCTGAGCGCAGCGAGTTTGCGCGAATGACGGCTTATCAGCGCGCGAAGCGAGTAGAAATTTGGCCTTGTTCCAGTATCCGTCCTGTTCATAGAGACTGCGTAAGTTCCTATTATTATTTCAGATTACATATTTTTATTTCACGCAATGGAATAAGATATGGCATGTGGCAACGGCTTCGTCGTTCGGTAGTTCTATGAGATAACCTGTCTGTTAAATACATGCGCAGAAAATCACAAACTCGCTGACGCTCAAACAGTGTGATTTCCCACGCATAACACAGCCAGAACATCTCTAAGAACTTCTCGAACTCCTGCAGAGGTTGTCGCATATCATATCTTTTCATTGCTGATATGTAAATTTGTAGTGAAATGCCGGGTAGCTGTGGGGATAATGCTTGCTAGTGTAGCCGTTCACTAATGTTTCACGTGAAACATTGTAAGACACCAAAAATCTACGGCAATGCAGATATAAAATCTTGAACAAATTTTATTGTGCTTTCTATCTTTCATTAGTGCTATACAAATATTTAATGAACAGAGTAACGGTGAACTATGGCAGTTGCCAGCACATCCACTTAATTATGTTTCACGTGAAACATTTCATGAATACAGCAGAATCTATAACAGGACGGATACGGGAACCTTGGTCTAATTTCGTTACGAGTTTTGCGCTAGCTGCCGTCACCGAGCGCACTGTCTGAGCACAGCGAGTTTGCGCGAATGACGGCTTATCGGCGCGCGAAGCGAGTAGAAATTTGGCCTTGTTCCAGTATCCGTCCTGTTCATAGAGACTGCGTAAGTTCCTATTATTATTTCAGATTACATATTTTTATTTCACGCAATGGAATAAGATATGGCATGTGGCAACGGCTTCGTCGTTCGGTAGTTCTATGAGATAACCTGTCTGTTAAATACATGCGCAGAAAATCACAAACTCGCTGACGCTCAAACAGTGTGATTTCCCACGCATAACACAGCCAGAACATCTCTAAGAACTTCTCGAACTCCTGCAGAGGTTGTCGCATACCATATCTTTTCATTGCTGATATATAAATTTGTAGTGAAATGCCAGATAGCTGTGGGGATAGGCTACCAGTGTAGCCGTTCACTAATGTTTCACGTGAAACATTGTAAGACACCAAAGATCTATGGCAAAGCAGATGTAAAATCTTGAACAAATTTTATTGTGCTTTTTATCTTTCATTAGTGCAATACAAATATTTAATGAGCAGAGTAACGGTGAACTATGGCAGTCGCCAGCACATCCACTTAATTATGTTTCACGTGAAATATTTCATGAATACAGCAGGATCTATAACAGGACGGATACGGGAACCTTGGTCTAATTTCGTTACGAGCTTTGTGCTAGCTGCCGTCACCGAGCGCACTGTCTGAGCGCAGCGAGTTTGCGCGAATGACGGCTTATCAGCGCGCGAAGCGAGTAGAAATTTGGCCTTGTTCCCGTATCCGTCCTGTTCATAGAGACTGCGTAAGTTCATATTATTATTTCAGATTACAGTTTTTTATTTCACGCAATTGAATAAGATATGGCATGTGTCAACAGTTTTGCTGTTTGAAATTATGTAAACCATTTTTATTATCTCTTCATCAGTCTTAGTGTCGCGTACATTTGTCTTTCCGTCTCTCCATTTTATCCTATTTATCCACATCTTTCACCACTCCATTTTCTGTTTTCCTTCTCGCCCATCATTCCTGCCCTATCTATTCACGCATTTCCTAGCTTTCATGCATATCAATTAATAATTATTCATTTGATATTCACCATTTTATACATCTACATTCGTCAAATCTACCACTCACATTACCATTTTCTACTTATGCTGATAATAAAAAACCGCCACCTGTGTCCGATCCCTCAACTGTAATTTATCCAGAATCGAACTCAGATAATTTCTGACCGTTCCCTCACTCAAATACAATTCCGCCGCTATCTCCTTATTACTGTTTCCGCCTGCAATCAACCGGATAATTTCCTTTTCCCTTTCATTGATTCCATGCGCTGCATAGTCAAAACCATCCTCATTTCTTATCAAATCGGGAATTTTTGACACAATTTCCACTCCAAAGACCGTCTGCCCCGAACAAACCGCCCGGAGTGCCGGCAAAATACTTGCATAATCCTGTTTCAAAAGATATCCCTTGGCTCCTATGCGGAGCGCTTTCACAATATATTCATCATCCAGAAAAGTTGTCAGGAGCAGTATATTTGCCTCAGGATACGCATATAAGATTTCCGTTGCTGCCTCCAGTCCATTCATATTCTTCATGCGAATATCCATCAGAAGCACATCCGGTTTATGCTCGCCATATAGCCGTACAGCATCCCTTCCATCCAGTCCTGTTGCCACTACATCAACGTCCTCATTCACTTCCAGAATTGTCTTTAATGCCCCTGTAACCAGACAATCATCATCTACAATTACTATTTTCATTTTTAATCCTCATTTATCTTTATAAATTCCTTCTCGTTCTTTTCTTTTAGTCATCTGCACTCAGTTATTTTCTTTCTCTTTTGGCATTTCTTTCGGTATCATTGCAAAAATCCGAAATCCTTTTTCACCCTCAATCCGCAGTGTTCCATTTAATGCCTGCACGCGGTCCTGCATGTTTTTCAGTCCGATTCCTGTATTTTTATCCATATTTTCTGTACCTCCACGCCCATTATCTTCCACGCACAACTGGTACAATGCCGGATGTTCTCTCACAGTTATTTTTACATAAGTAGCGCCACTATATTTCATAATGTTAGAAAGAGCTTCTTTTACAACACAAGCATAGCAATACTTTGCATTACTGTCCATTTTGTCGGACACGTCATATTCTAATTCAACTTTGCAGTATTTAAAGTCCCGAATAATTCTCTTTAGCTCTTCCTGTAGATTAATTGCTTCATCATGTAGATCATGTACACTGGAACGAATACTGTCCATTGCAGAATTGAGAGAATCATCCAGTCCATCGAGCATCGGAGCCAGATTTTGATCCTTATTTACAGCCTTCACAGCCCCTGTAAGCAATATTGTACGCGAAAGTACATGTCCCACATTATCATGGATTTCCCTTGCAATCCTGTTTCTTTCACGGAGTGTCGCCGCATATATTTCATAGTTTTGTTTTTCTATCAAAGCTCTGTTTTTTTCTGCCAGAAGAAGTGTTTTTTCTTCTCCTTCATCTATCGTTTTTCGAAATTCCATATCCAATTTATCGTACTTTTCTGTTTTTCTTTCCAAAAGTACTGCAAGCAGACAGCCAAAGGCAAAATGAAGCGGCAATCCATTTTGTAGCTGCATATTTCCCGTCAATAGTATTCCTCCTGTGATCACACCTGTCAATGCCGCCACCCAGATTTTCTCTTTAAGTAAAACATATTCCATCACCGAATAAAATACTACAAGTTCAGGTATAAAAAACGAAATACCGGCAAACACCACACAGCCCAGAATCTTTGTCAGTCTTCGTTCAAAAAAATATTCTCCACATAAAAGAACAACGGTGCAAAGCAGTACAAAGATAAAACTCCTGTCCGCTTTTATCCATAGTAATGCTGTCATACCATATAGCAATAATACTCCCATATCCTGAAAATATCCCATTTCTCTCCTCCTGTTGTTATAATAATATAACACATTCCATACCGCTCAAAGTGACAAATGTCATGTTTTTCTTGTGACATCTTACACTTGGTATTACAGGCATCTTATTTTATACTGTAGTTATCAGGTACAGATGCCTTCTCCCGAACGGCCTTTATCTTCCTGATATTACTATGTGAAAGCAATTATTTAACTGGAGGAATTTTTATGATTCATATAGAAAATCTGGTAAAAAGATATGGTGATCTGGTCGCTCTCAATCACCTGAGCCTGGATATTCATGAAGGTGAGATTTTCGGTCTGCTCGGTCCGAACGGCTCTGGAAAAACAACCGCCATCAACTGCCTGCTTTCCCTTTTGAAATACGATAAAGGAATCATCGAGGTCTTCGGGCAGCCCATGGCGCCTGACAATTATCAGGCAAAACAGCAGATTGGAATCGTGCTGCAGAATGTCGCTGTGTTTGACGAGTTAACTGTATATGAAAACATAGATTATTTCTGTGGTCTGTATGTTTCTGATAAAAAGAAACGTAAAGAACTGGTTGATGATGCTGTCCGATTTGTCGGACTTGAAGATTATTGTAAAATGTATCCGAAGAAACTGTCCGGTGGTCTTCTCCGCAGGCTGAATATTGCCTGCGGAATTGCCCATAAACCGCGTCTCATAATCATGGACGAACCAACCGTAGCTGTCGACCCGCAAAGCCGTAACAAAATCCTTGAAGGCATTCAGAAGCTGAATGCGCAGGGTTCGACTATCATCTACACTTCACATTATATGGAGGAAGTTGAACAGATCTGCACGCGAATCGCGATCATGGATCACGGACGTGTCATTGCCTCCGGGACATCTGAAGAATTAAAGAAAATGATCAAGACCGGTGAAACCATCACCGTAGAAGCAATTTTTCTGGAAGAAAAGCATCTGCAGGACATCCGCAGTCTTCCTCATGTATTTGATCTGCACTATGAAAATCAGATTCTCATACTCCGCTGCACCGGTGCACAGCATAATCTGATTCGCCTTCTGAATTATCTGCAGAGTCAGGATATCACCTTTGGAAGAGTATTTTCCGAACTTCCGACACTGAACGATGTTTTTCTGGAAATCACCGGAAAGCAGCTTCGTGATTAATAGTTTTTCAGGCATATACGCTCGGTATACCAAGTGTATATTTATGCATTATTTTGTATAATCAATAGTTACAGAAAGGATTTTTTATGCTGCATCTAATAAAATATAACATCCTGGTAAAACTCCGGAATTTTAATATGACTTTCTGGCCGCTTGTTTTTCCTCTGATACTCGGCACTTTTTTCTTTTTTGCTTTTGGAAATCTCAATGATGCCGATTTTGAGACCGTACAGGTGGCTCTGGTAAGAGAAACAACCGACAATCCATTATTTGATTTTTACCTTGATCAGGTGCAAAAAAGTGACTCAGATCTGATCAGCCTGCATGAAATGACAGAGCAAAAAGCTCTCGCGGCTCTGAAAAACAAAGAAATCTCCGGAATTTATTATGCCGGTATGACGCCCTCCCTGACAATCAACGCACACGGAATCCCGGAAAGTATCCTGCAGTCTATTCTGGAAAGTTATGATAACAGTCTGCACACCATACGGACGATTTTGAAAAAACATCCATCCGGGCTCCTGAACGGACTTACACAGATGATGGATACCCGTGATCTGGTTCAGGAGGTTTCCCTGGGTGGAAAAACAATTGACGGTACTTCGCAGTTTTTTTACGCTCTGATCGCAATGGCATGTCTCTACGGATGTTTTATCGGCTTCGGCTCTGCGATCACGTTACAGGCCAATTTAACGGCTCTGGCGGCAAGGCGCAGTGTCACTCCTACTCATAAGCTGAAATTGATCTTATCCGAACAGATTTCCTCTTTCCTGATCGGCTATGTAGATGTTATCATTCTGCTTATTTATCTGCGAAATATTTTGAAACTTGACTTTCAGGGACAGATAGGAAAAATGCTTCTTATTTCTCTTTTCGGAAGTCTCATCGGTGTCTCCATGGGCCTGTTTATCGGCAGTCTCAGCAAAATGGGCGAAGGAATCAAAGTTGCTGTTATCCTTGCCATTTCCATGGTCTGCAGTTTTCTTTCCGGCCTGATGAACAGTTCGATGAAAGATACCGTAGAAAAACATTGCCCGATCATCAACCGCATCAATCCCGCTGCCCTTATCTCGGATGCTTTTTACTGCATCAATGTATATAATGATCCGGCACGCTATTACCGAAATGTACTTACACTGGCAGTCATGAGCGCCGCGCTTGTTTTTGCCTCATTTTTACTGATCAGGAGGAATCGATATGACAGTATTTAAGTGTTATATGAAAATATTAAAAAAGAATATCGGACTGGTCAGCATTTACCTGTTAATCTTCTTTTCGATAGCCATGGTTCTTCAGGCCTCCGCCAAAAAAGAACATCTGGAAGATTTTGAAAAAACGCGGATTGACCTTGCCATTGCAGATCAGGATGACAGCACACTTTCTCACGCACTCACAAAATATCTCAAAACCATCCACAATGTATACAAGATTTCCGCAGAACCCACCATAATGCAGGAGGAACTTTTTTACAGAAATGCAGAATATATTGTGCAGATTCCAAAAAATTTTTATGAAACCTGTATTGTAGATGAAAACCCGCTTTCTGTCACAAAAGTGCCCGGTTCTTATTCTTCTTTTTATGTGGATCAGCAGATAAATGCATGGCTAAATTCCATCCGGACTTATACTGCTGCCGGATTTTCACAGAAAGAAGCTGCCGCTGCTGCGCTTGAACAGTCTGTCTCTGAAGTTACCATGTATCAGGACGATGAAACAGCACTTGAGACACCTGGATATACGTATTATTTCCGCTATATTCCGTATCTGTTTCTGGCCGTATTGTGCTACTCCATGGGCTATATCCTTCTGGCATTCCGAAAAGAGAATATCCAGAAACGTATGCAGGCATCTGCCGTCTCCACCCACAGGCAGAATCTTGAAGGGCTTCTTGCAATGTTTACCATTGGATTCTCCCTCTGGCTGATTGTAGTCGCCGGTGCCGGTATTATGTATGGGAAAGAACTCCTGATTTCCAAAGTTCTGGGGTATTACCTGTTAAATACCTTCCTAATGCTGACAATTGCACTTTCACTGGCATATCTGATCGGCCTTTTTATGAAAAACAGCAACATGCTCAATGGAATCACCAACATCGTTTCCCTTGGTATATGTTTCCTCTCAGGTGTATTTGTGCCAATGAATATCATGAATAAAAAAGTCCTCAGGGTTGCACAGTTTCTTCCAGTTTACTGGTATGAAAACGTCAACGAGACCCTTTCCCGGTATCATGTCGTTTCCGGCAAAATTGCCGTTGATATCTGGAAATCCATGGGAATCGAAATCATGTTTACCCTTGCTTTGCTCGCACTGATCCTTGCTGTTTCCAAATACAAACGGCAGGAATAACACCACTGAATCGTTTCTAATAGATTTCTTGTGTGAATAACTCGCAATTCTGGTATGATCTTAGATAGAAAAAAGCCCACAGCAAATGCTGTGGGCTATCTATACTCTTGTCTTATGACATTTTACTGTATTAATTTCAGAAGAAAATTCCAACCTGCTCCAGGAACTGTTCCGGAACTTCTATATGTGGGAAATGCTTCGTTTCTTTAAGTGTCGCAACCTCTACAGACGGATTGACATTCTGGTAAGCTTCTACGATTGCTTCACCATTATTTTCCGCTTCACCTTCTACGATATAAAGGCTGTTGTCAATCTCTTTAAGACCCCGGGTAATATCAATGTTCATATATTTTGAAGCTTTATTTGCATATACATTCTTTGCATAGCACCCGCCTCTGTGAGCAGCTTCATAATATGCATCCTGAAGTTCCCGATCCGGATGGAACGGATCAAATGCATAGTTCTCAATAAAGTCATCATTGACTGCACTTCTTGATACAACCATATGATAAACAAGTGTTCCGAATACCGGAATCTCCAGACATTTGCGCAGAAGCTTTTCTTTCCTGCCAGGCATCTGTTTCAGGCTGGTAAGGCTGACCGGATTTACCATCATGATCTTATTAAACAATGTCTTTTCATTATGACATGCCATAACTACAAAGGAAGCGGAATATCCATTTACAATGATATCCGTCTTTTCACCGATTACATTCTTTATAAAATCACAGATTGCCTGCACATAAACAAAGTTTGTATAAGTCATTCCCGGTTTCTCGGAGCGTCCGCATCCCGGAAGATCCAGATTATATACGGTATGTTCCAGTGCAAGTTCATCCTCAATTCTGGTCCATTCATATCCGGAACCACCCGGAAGCATATCATGAATCAGAAGAATCGGGCTTCCTTTACCTTTTTTGGTATAATAAATATCGCCGAAACGCCAATGATAATAATTTCTGACATCAGTATCCAGCATTTCCTTAAGACAGGCGGATGCCGCGATTACTTTATTTATAATATGGATAGTGGCAGTTGTTGTCGTTACCAGTGTTGCAAGAGTAAGCAGTCGTTTACTGTGCTTGTTCATGTTCTACCTCCCTTTTTATCACCTGAGTAGCTTTATTATACGCTAAAAAAAGTTTTTTTACAATCTATAACAGAGAAAGAAGTTTTTGTACATCTTCCATTCTGGTTGCCCAGCTGGTTGCAAATCTGACCACTGTATGCGAATCGTCAGCTTTTTCCCAGAAACCAAACTGTACGTCTTTTTTTAATTCTTCCATTCTGCTGTTTTCAAGTACGACAAACTGCTGATTTGTAGGTGAATCAATAAAAAACTGATATCCTTTTTTCTTTAAGCCTTCTTTCAGGACTGCTGCCGTCTCGATGGCATTTTTGCCGATTGCCAGATAGAGGTCATCTGTAAAAAGTGCATCAAACTGCACGCCAAGGAGTCTGCCTTTTGCAAGAAGTGCGCCATGCTGTTTTACACGTGTGAGAAAATGTTTTGGCATACATTTTCCGGTAAAGACAACCGCTTCACCACAAAGCAGTCCGGCTTTTGTTCCGCCGATATAAAATACATCACAAAGCCTGGCAATATCATGCAGTGTCACATCTGTCTCTTTACTGACAAGGCCATAAATCAGTCTTGCTCCGTCGAGAAAAAGCAGCAGCTTATATTTTCTGCACACGGAAGAAAGCTCTTCCAGCTCTTTTTTGCTGTATAAAGTTCCATATTCTGTCGGATATGAAATATAGACCATTCCCGGAAATACCATATGCTCATGGTTATCATCTCCATAGAATGTTTCTACCAGTTCTTTAAGGTCTGATGCACAGATCTTACCGTTTTTTTCCGGAAGCTCCAGTACTTTATGTCCGGTAAATTCGATTGCACCGGCTTCGTGTGTGCTGACATGTCCCGTGTGAGCCGCTACAACGCCCTCATACGGTGCCAGCATGGTATCAATGACAATCTGATTGGTCTGTGTACCGCCTGTCAGCAAATAGACTTCTGCGTCCTCACAGCCGCATGCTTTCTTTATCTTTTTCTTAGCTGTTTCACAGTAATGGTCCGTGCCATAACCGGAAAGCTGTTCCATATTGGTGTCAATCAGATGCTGAAGAACTTTTTCATGTGCACCTTCTGAATAGTCATTTACAAAATATAACATTTCTCGTTCCTCACTTGTAGTAATATCATGTTCATTTTATCAAAAAAATCCCCCGCGGGCAACTCGCGGGGGAAGTATTCACCGATTTATCATATCCTGATAAGCGTCATTCAGTTCTTTTACGTTCATCTTATTTACCAGATAAACCTTATCTCCTACGACTGCTGCATAGAAGTTTGTATCATACTCATAATATTCTGCAGTAGTTTCATTTCCATCTGTATCTTTGAAGAGGAATGTATATGCTACCTCACCATCCGGAGTATATTCCTCGGTAAGACGCTCCTGTGCAGTCATATTGATGAGTTTGTTGTAGAAGGTCGTAAATGCCGATTCATCGAGTTCTTCTCCGTCCAGCTCATATGAAGTCGTTGTAGTATCTGAAGTGGTTTCGTCAGAGGAATCTACATCAGCAGAACTCTCATCAGATGTCTCTGCACTGCTTTCATCTGTATTCTCTTCATCTGATGTATCTGTATCAGTATCGGACTCTTCTTCATCCTCAGCCTTAGCTGTCTCCCTTACAACGTCAACTGTGTGATCTCCGTCATCACTCTTTATTTCCAGTGAATCCAGATCATTCACGGATACATAATTTACGGTCAGGCTGTAAAAATCAGATATTGTACTGTCAAGGATATCTGTCAGGGAATCTTTGGTGATTGTGTATACTTCTTTGCTGTCATCTACTTTTACATAACGGTCATCACCGGTCTCATTTCCCACATAGATGGTAAGTGTCTTCTCAACCGTCCGGGTCTCCTGCTCATCCTCGGAAGAATCTTCTTCTGATGCATCAGCACTTTCTGCAGTATCAGAATCTGCATCTGTGTTTTCTTCTGAAGATTCTGTGCTCTCTTCGCTGTCAGCATTTTCTTCATCGCTTTCCACTGCTTCTTCCTCAGTGTATTTCACTGTAACTACAGCATACGGATTGTCAAATCCATATTTTGCATCATCCGTGCAGTTGTAATCTACGAATTTGTCATACGCAAGAGAACCAATTGCCGATGTCACATTTCCTGCTTTTGTTGTATCTGCCTTTTCTGTATCTTTTCCATCAGAGACATTCCAGAACAGATTATCTGCATCCTGCGTAAGTTCATATCCGTCTTCTTTGTCAACCTTTACATCTGTGATTGTTGCAGAAGTAACAGATGGGAATGTACCGCTCTCGGCAAAATCATATAATTCTCCCATAAAAGGCTCCAATGATGTACTTGATACCAGATAGACATTCTTATCATCGTCCTCCTTCTTCACGTAATACTGATTATTTGAAGATTCCATGCCAACCTGAAGTGTTGTATCTCCATCTGCTGTTGTCAGTGTGATCGTATTCTGCGGATCATCCAGCTCATACTGACTCAAATCCTCAACATCCGAAATCTCCTGATCTGCAGTAAGGGAAGCAACTCCCTTAACTGCATCATCCACAGTATCCTGATTTACCGGAAAATCTGCATCTGATTTTTCTGTCCAGCTATCATCTTTTCTATCAAATTCTACATCTGCGTCATCTGCTTTAAAAGAAACTGCTGTCACATCATCTGCTTTAAGGCTTATGAGATCAACGCTCTTATCCTCTTCCTCGGCCTCTTTTGCTTCCTGTGAAGAAACATAAGAATTCACACCGACATAAGCACCGCATGCCACACCAAGCACCACAACAGCAGAAACAAGTTTGACTGTTTTTTTCTTCATTATGCTTTTCTCCTTTTCAGCCATACCATAAATCCAATGACAAGGAAAATAACCGGGATAATTCCCATTACCATAATTTTCCAGAAGCTTACATCATAAGCAGTCAGTGTCAGATAGGAAATCTGCAGGTTTTTGGACGGAATAGAGATGGTAGAAGTTTCATCAGAACTGCACATCCAGTTCAGAGAACTCATGATCATCTGTTCGTTTCCGCCGGATACCATCTGGTTGATCTGGCTGTCCATGAGATTGGAACTTGTATAATACACAAACTGTGTTTCTTTGTCATCATCCAGAGTTTCTGTAATACTTACACCCAGGTCAAACGGACCATCAATATCATCGTCGGTCTTGTCAATTGAACCACTGTTGACATCTACTTTTGAATATGCACTGTCAGACGTTGTCAGAAGGCTGTTGACCGTGACAGTATCACGAAGATTGTCTGTCTGTTTGATTCCCTGAGCATATGGCATCAGAACATAATATCCTTTGGATGCAAAACCAGAGAGTGCATCTGTGCTGTTGACCGTCGGTACCAAATAATAAGGCATCTGTGCATAATGCTGTGAATCGCCCTCGATCACGATACCATCTGTTCTTTCCACACCATAATTTGCAAGAACAGCATCAAAGTTTTCCATAGATTCTTCTGTATAATCAGAGAAGATCATAGCCTTTCCGCCATTTTCCAGATAATCAATAATTGCATCTTTTTCAGATTCGGAAATATCAGAAGTAGGTGCGTTGATCAGCAGGCATGCCGCATCATCCGGAACTTTTTCTTCTGTGATCAGATTCAGAGACTTAATGTCAATATTCGCCTTCTGGATATCCTCCTGAAGTGTAGAATCCAGTTCTTTTTCACCATGTCCGTCCAACGTATAAAGCACCGGAAGATCTTCTGATGTCACATAGGAAATTGCACTGTCAATCTGGCCTTCTCCATCAAATCCTGTCGTTGTTGACTGATAAGTATTGTAATCTATAGACGATTCATAAATACTGCTGTAATTTACCACTTTGCTTCTGTCACCACATACAACGATCAGGCTGTTTGCATCAACATCGTCACTTGTATATTCGGATGTAAATTTCGGGTTTACTACCGGATCTTTCTGTTCTACTTTAATATGATCTGATTCTTCACCATACTTTTCCAGAAGTTTTTTGATGGTTTCATCTTCGGAACCACTCTGAACTACCTGATATATAGTGATATCTTTGTCCAGTTTTTTCAGAAATTTCTTTGTATCATCACTGATGCTGTACAGCTTTTCGCTGCTGACATCAACCTCCGTATATTTTGTTGGAAGTGATCCGACGATCATATTGATGACTAGTACGATTACAATAAAAATGGCACTGATGACTACACTGTAGGAACCATTTTTGAGATACTTTTTATTCATGGAATCCTTGAGCTTCTGCTTCAGAGGTTTCTTTTCTTTCTTTGGAGATTCATTTGCCGGATTCTCCTGATTTTCTGTCTTCTTTGCTTTAAATTTGTCTGTGAATTTCATTGTCTCCCACCTCCTTAATTCCAGCGTCTCTTGGCAATCGACTGTACGGTCAGGAATAAGCATACTGCGATTACAGACACGAAATACAGAATTCCTTTGACATCGAAAATTGCATTTGCAAAGTTGTCAAAATGACTGCTCAGGTTAAAAATGTCCAGTACTTTCTGGATTCCGCCTGAGAAAAAGCCGGAATTCACGACATAAACGATCACAAGTGCAATTTCCCCGACCACGCAGACAACTGCAGAGATCAGGAAGTTTTTAATCATGGTATAGATTATGATTGCTGCTGCCAGGATCAGAAGTCCGAATGTAATGCATGTGGAAAGTGCTCCTTCGGAGAAGAAAGAAGAAATTCCGTTCATCATATAAAAGGCAAACATAATGACAAAGGTCAGCACTGCCGCAATGACCTGACTTTCGGTAAGGGATGAAATAAACACACCGATAGCAAGGTTTGCACAGCCCAGAAGGAAAAATCCGAGGATTGCCGTATAAGCAGCTCCCAGAGATACCGTACCAAATTTTGTCATAAGTAATGGATAAAAACACATGATCAGCATCGGAATCGCAAAGATCGTAACCAGTGCAAAATATTTGCCGATAACGATTTTTTCTACAGATACCGGTGCAGTAAGGAGCAGCTGATCTGTTTTCTGTTTACGTTCTTCTGCAAGAACTCTCATGGTAAGGATCGGTACACTGATCAGGAATACGAATGTCAGTGCACTCAATGTATATTCAAAACGTGGGTATGCCGCTCCGAGCTGATATGCGGAAAAATAAATACCAGTCAGAAGCAGGATAAAAAATATAAACAAATATCCGATCATGGATGTAAGATAACTTCTCAGCTCTCTTTTATATACTGCGATCATTTATCTTCCCCCTCCTTTTTGTCTGTTTCTCCATTCTGTGCTTCCAGGATTTTTTCAGCTTCCCCGGCACTGTTTACTTCCATCTTTTTATCTGAAGTTTTTGATTTTTTATCATCTTCAGTCAGTTCAAGGAAGATTTCCTCCAGGGATACTTTCCTGGACTGCATCTCAAGGATCGGACACTTCGCATCTGCCATTTTGAAGAATACTTCTTCACGGACATCACAGTCCTCATTTGTGGAGACAGTTACATTCCATGCATACTCTTCTTTTGCGTCGGCTGCAGTGACATTCTTCACACCCTCAATCTGTCCGAGTGCCGTGCAGATCTTGTCTTTCTCACCTTTTACGATCAGATTCAGGGTATTAGATCCTTCTGCAAGTTTTCCGAGGTTCTCCGGTGTATCACTGGCAACAAGTTTACCATGGGAAATGATCAGTACGTAATCGCATACGGCACTTACCTCTGAAAGAATATGGGAACTCAAAATCACCGTATGTTTTTCCTTAAGACTCTTGATCAGATCACGAATTTCAATGATCTGTTTCGGGTCAAGACCAACTGTAGGTTCGTCCAGAATGATCACTTCCGGATAACCTAAAATTGCCTGTGCAAGACCGACTCTCTGTCTGTAGCCTTTGGACAGATTTTTGATCAGACGCTTTTTCATATCTGTGATTTTTACCATTTCCATGACTTCTGCAACCATGGATTTCTTTTTATCTTTTGGGATTTTTTTGAGATCAGCGACGAAATTCATATATTCCAGCACTGTCATATCGAAATAAAGAGGCGGCATTTCCGGCAGATAGCCGATACATTTTTTTGCCTGCTCCGGTTCGTCCAGTATATCATGACCGTCGATGGTTACCGTTCCCTCCGTAGATGCTATATAACCGGTAATCATGTTCATCGTCGTAGATTTACCAGCTCCGTTTGGCCCCAGAAAGCCGTAGATTTTGCCCTTCTCTATTTTAAAAGAAAGGTGGTCAACTGCTGTATGGTCTCCATAGCGTTTGACCAGATTGTTTACTTCAATCACAAGTCTCTCCTCCTTTTTCATTGACATAATCGTTTTATTATTTCTGTCTCTATACAAAATGAAAGACACCTCCAGGTGAAACAGAGATAGGGGGTACCTGGAAGTATCTTCCATTTAAGAGCCAGATCTTATGTCTGCTCTTGGGATATTCTATGAGAAAGTTGTGATAAAAATAGGATAAATCTGTGATGATTTTGTGAAAATAAATATTGCTGATTTTCCCCTACGCAAGTGGCTCTTTCAGTGGTGTTCCTGCCTTGCGCGGATAGCGTCCCGGTGTCGTTTTTATTTTCTCGATCACGACAAGAGAACGCTGGATCTCGGAATCAGGAAGGTTAAAATAAACTACATCCTGAATCTTGCCGCCGAGGATTTTTACTGCCTTTTCTGCCTGCTGCAGTTCTTCCTGCACCGTGCCGGATTTATAGGAAATGAAATGACCGCCGACCTTTACATAAGGAAGACAATACTCTGACAGCGTTGCCAGATTGGAAACAGCTCTGGATACGCACAGATCATACTGTTCACGATACACCTTGTTTTTTGCAAATTCTTCCGCACGTCCATGAATTGCCGTGATGTCTTCAAGCTTTAAGAGTGCAAATGTTTCCTCAAGAAAATTTACACGTTTTTTCAGTGAATCCAGAAGACATGCTTCCAGATGCGGAAATGCGATCTTGAGCGGAACACCCGGGAAACCGGCTCCTGTACCGATATCCATAATCCTGTTTATTTTGTTCATATCTACGGTCTTCACACATGCAAGGCTGTCCAGAAAGTGCTTTACCAGCACTTCCTGAAATTCTGTGATTCCGGTCAAATTCATGACTTTGTTTTTTTCAACCAGATATTCATAAAATGTAATAAACTGCTGTTTCTGCACCTCATTCAGGGTAATGCCAAGTTCCTCACATCCCTGTTCGAGTACCTTCAGATCATAAGCCAATATTTTTTTCCTCCTCTTTCTCAGGAATTTCTTCTGTACTGTTCAAGATATACCAGAAGTACAGAAATATCTGCCGGTGATACACCGGAAATACGGGATGCCTGTCCAATGGAAATCGGACGGTATGCTTCCAGTTTCTGTCTCGCTTCGATACGCAGACTTCCAACTTTTTCGTAATCAAGATCGTCCGGAATTTTCTTTGCTTCCAGTTTCTTAAACTGTTCTACCTGTTTGAGCTGGCGTTTGATATAGCCTTCATATTTCAGGTTGATCTCCACCTGCTGCTTCACATCCCACGGAAGCCCCGGTCTTTCCGGATCGATCGGTGCCAGATCTTCATAATTCAGTTCCGGTCTGCGGATCAGCTCGGCGATTGTTGTACCAGATTTCAGAAGTGTGCTGCCCTTTTCTTCCAGAAGTTTCTGCACCTGTGGTGTTCCGCCGATTGTTGTATGTTCAGTTCTGTCAATTTCTTTCTGGATGGCTTCTTCTTTTCGAAGAACTGCCTGATAAGTCTCCTCATCAATCAGCCCTACCTGATAACCTTTCTTACGAAGACGAAGATCTGCATTATCCTGTCTCAGAAGCAGTCGATATTCTGCACGGCTGGTCATCATTCGGTACGGCTCATGATTTTCTTTTGTTACAAGATCATCGATCAGTACGCCGATATAAGCCTCGGAACGATCCAATACAAGCTGCTCCTGACCTTTGATTTCCATTGCTGCATTGATTCCGGCAATCAGACCCTGTGCAGCAGCTTCCTCATATCCTGAACTTCCGTTAAACTGTCCGCCGCTGAACAGACCTTTGATTTTCTTAAACTCCAGTGTCGGATAAAGCTGACGCGGATTGATGCAGTCATATTCAATTGCATAGGCATTTTTTACGATTTTTGCATGCTCAAGGCCCGGAACAGAATGATACATAGCATCCTGTACATCCTCCGGAAGAGAGCTGGACATTCCGCCGATATACATTTCATTCGTATAAAGTCCTTCTGGTTCGATAAATACCTGGTGGCGGTTTTTATCTGCAAAACGAACGACTTTATCCTCGATGGACGGGCAGTATCTCGGTCCCGTTCCCTCGATCATTCCGGAATATAACGGGGAACGGTCCAGATTGTTACGGATAATCTCATGTGTTTTTTCATTTGTATAAGTCAGCCAGCAGGATTTCTGCGGAATCTGTACCGACTCCGGATCCGTAGAAAAGGAAAACGGCACAACCCTTTCGTCACCAAACTGTTCTTCCATCTTCGAATAATCAATAGTATTTCCTGCAATTCGCGCTGGTGTTCCTGTCTTGAAACGAAACATTTCGATTCCGAGAGATTTCAGGGAATCCGTCAGATAATTGGCTGCCTGCAGACCATTTGGGCCTGTATAATTGCTGACATCTCCGTAGATGCATCTTGCCTTCAGGTATGTTCCTGTACAGAGTACAACTGCCTGACAGTGATAAATGGCTCCGGAATACAGTTTTACACCTGTGATTTTTCCGTCTTCGACGATAAGTTCTGTTACTTCTCCCTGTTTGATGGTCAGATTTTCCTGATTTTCCAGAGTTTTTCGCATCTCTGTACTGTATGCCTGTTTATCTGCCTGCGCTCTTAAGGAATGCACGGCAGGACCTTTGGACTTATTCAACATTTTTGACTGAATAAATGTCTTGTCAATATTTTTACCCATTTCTCCACCGAGAGCATCCAGCTCTTTTACCAGATGACCCTTTGAGCTTCCGCCTACATTCGGGTTACACGGCATCAGTGCAATACTATCTACGCTTACCGTAAACATCACTGTATCAAGTCCCAGACGTGCACCGGCAAGTGCGGCTTCACATCCGGCATGTCCTGCACCTACTACTACGATATCACAGGTTTTTTCCAGTGTTTTATTCTCCATTATTATCTTCCCTTCTTACTTCCCTACACAGAATTTGCTGAATATTTCATTTACAAGATCTTCTCCCACTGACTCTCCTACGATGCGTCCAAGGCTTTCGTATGCACTCATCAGATCTATGGAGAAAAAGTCTTCTGCCATTCCCATGTTAATACTTTCTTTTACCAGCCTCAGACTTTCTTTCGCCTCTTCAAGTGCTGCTTTATGGCGGGCATTTGTAATATATACCTCATCATTAAAAGAAAGTTCTCCATGGAAAAACATACGCCTGATCTCATCTTCAAGCTGTCTGAGTCCTGTTTCTTCCACAACGGATACAGGAATGACAGGACTTCCTGTTTTTTCTTTTAATTCTTCAATACTCACTGCGGCTTCCAGATCGGTTTTATTGTAGATGACGATACTCTTTCGACCGGAAAGAAGTTCCATGATTTCTCTGTCGTTCTCATCAAGCGGAAGTGAAGAATCCACCACATAAAGGATCAGATCCGCATCCTCAGCCATCTGTTTTGCCCTGCCGACACCGATTTTTTCCACAATGTCTTCTGTCTCACGGATACCTGCAGTATCAATCATCCGAAGTGTAATACCGTTCAGTGAAATATATTCCTCAAGAATATCTCTGGTCGTTCCTGCGATTTCTGTAACGATTGCACGGTCTTCCCCTACAAGAAAATTAAGCAGCGATGATTTTCCCGCATTTGGTTTTCCAAGAATGACCGTCTTGATTCCTTCCTGGATCATTCTTCCGTCGTCAGCAGTTTTCAACAGGTCACTTATATTTTCACTCTCTTTTTCCACAATTTCAAGTAGTTCCTGTGGATACCCGGTAAGGTCAAAATGCTCCGGATCGTCAAGTGCTGTCTCAATATAAGCAATCTGATGTAGCAGCCTTGCGCGGATCTCCCGGATTGCTTTCTGCACGGAACCCTTTAATTGCTCGACAGAGCTTTTCAGTGCCATTGAGTTTTTGGCCTGAATAACATCCATTACTGCCTCCGCCTGCGAAAGATCCAGCCTTCCGTTTAAGAATGCTCTTTTTGTAAATTCTCCCGGTTCTGCGATGACGGCACCGTTTTTCAGTACCGTCTCGAGAACTCTCTTCATGGCATATACGCCGCCATGACAATCTATTTCAACAGTGTCCTCACCTGTATATGTGTGAGGTCCTTTCATTATCATAACTAATACTTCATCTACGACTTCTTCCCCGTCATAGATAAAGCCATAATGTATCGTATGGCTTCCCACTTCACGGATATCTTTTTTGCCGTTTTTGGAACGGTAAATGTTCGCAATCACATCCATTGCTTTTTCTCCGCTGATGCGGACGATGCCGATACCCGAAGCACTCATAGCTGTAGAAATTGCTGCAATTGTAGCGTCCATATTTCCTCCTGAAAAAGAAAGATGTTATTCAGGGTAAAAAGCACACGTCAAGCACGTGTTATTCACGCTTTCACCTAGAATAACATCTTTTAAAATCATATATTAGTATCTTTTTAATTTTACAACTACGTGACGGTAAGGTTCTTCTCCCTCACTCACTGTCTCAACAAATTTGTTTCCCTGAAGTGCTGAGTGGATGATTCTTCTTTCATAAGGATTCATCGGCTCAAGTACTACCGGTTTTCTTGTCTTTTTGACTTTGTAGGCAATTCCTCTTGCCAGATTTTCCAGAGTTTCTTTACGGCGTCTTCTGTAATCTTCGGTATCCAGTTTTACACGGATGTAATCGGATTTTCCTTTGTTTACAACAAGGCTTGTCAGATACTGGAGGGAATCCAGTGTCTGTCCTCTCTTACCGATGAGGATTCCCATATCTTCGCCCTCGAAATCAACTTCCAGACAGCCGTCTGTTGTGTTGTATTTGGAAGTGATCGTTACTTCTCCGAGATCCATGGAAGCAAATACATCTTTCAGGAATACAAGTGCTCTCTCTTCAATATCTTTGATTTCTTCCGGATCTGTAATGATCTCTATTGCCTTTGCAGCTCTGACCGGTTTTTCTTTTGCAGGTCTTTCCTTCTGTTCTCTGACTGGTTTCTCTCTGGATACTTTTTCTTTGAACTGTTTTTCCCTGACCGGTTTCGGCTGTCTTTCTTCTTTTGCTTTTTCTGCAGAGGTCTCTTTTTTGGTTTCCGGTGCTTTGGAAACAGATTTCACTGCTGGTTTCTGTACCTCTTTCGCAGTTTCTTCTTTAAGTGCATCGATCTTAACAGAATCTATGATCTTTTCGATTTCTTTTTCTTCAGAACTTTCTTCCTTTTTGCAAGCTTTAATGATCGCCGGTTTGCTTCCGATTCCAAAAAATCCGGAGCTTCCTTCACTCACTACCTGAATATCAAGCTGATCACTGGATACACCCAGTTCAATACATGCCTTGGTAATTGCCTCATTCTTGGTTTTGGCTGAAAACTGCATATATTCACCCATGATAAAACCCCGCCTTCCCTGTTTTTTATTTATTTCTTCTTATTACGTGCATCAAAATCTCTTACCATATTTGCCTTGGCTGTGATACTTCCGGCTTTTGCGTGTGAAGCCTTTTCGTAAGCATCTTCCACCTTCTTCGCACGGCTGTTTTCATCTGTACCACTCATGCCCTTGTCAATTTTATTGATGTTTTTGACGCTCTGATGAGCCTGATTGGTGATCTTCTGAGGCGGAAGTCCTTCTTTTGCTCTCTTGGCTTCCATCTTTCTCATATTTTCATTTACCAGATCATCAATGTTCATCTTGTCCAGATGACGGTTGATCAGAAGCTGCTGGATACTTCTTACGACTGAACTGGCAATCCAGTAAATACCAAGACCTACCGGGAATGTGAAACAGAAGAATGCGGACATCAGTGGCATAACTGTGTTCATAGTCTTCATGGAGCTTGCCATTGCATTGTTGCCATCATTTCCGTTCTGCGTTGCTGCCTGCGGCATAAGCTTTAAGTTGAGCATCTGTGTTGCCCATGATAAAAGCGGAATTGCAAGTGCGGCAATGATAAGGATCAGAGATCCTGTCTTAATATAGCTCAGTGGCTGATCCGCAATGTTCAGTACACCAAAAGTCTGCATTTTCTGAATCTCACCAGCTGTTTTGCTGATCTGATCAGAAAATCCGGAAAACTGACTGATCTTCTGTAAGGATTCCCACTGAGATGGAGACAGCGCATACAGGAAATCTACGATAGAATCTGCATTTTCCGTAACCTGTCTTACTCGTGTCATCTTGTTATCTGTGATAAATTTATTAATGATATCTGTAAATCCGTCTATTGCAAGGATTTTTGTGCAGACACCGTTAAATACATTGTAAACACTTCCAACATAAGCCGGAATGTTCTGGATTACCTGATACAGGGCAAACAGAATCGGCATCTGGATTGCCAACTGAACACAGCTTCCTGTCGCAGATACACCATATTTCTGGTATACTGCCTGTGTTTCTTCCTGCATTTTCATCATGGAATCCTGATCTTTTTTTCCCTGGTATTTCTTCTGGATCTTCTGGATCTCAGGCTGCATGATCGCACTCAGCTTAGAGAATTTCTGCTGTTTGATCTGCAGAGGAGTCATACAAAGGTAAATCAGGATACTGAAAATAATAATACAAAGACCGATATTCTGAATTCCAACTGCATCCAGAACCTTGTAGATAGCATTCATGATCCAGCCCATCACTACTGCGATCTGACCAATGATCGGGGTACCACTCTTAGTAGCCAAAATCATACTTTCCAATT
>OLPE01000672.1_pt1 | contig 28706 bp, 25 predicted proteins | sample 1671901 | NCBI WGS metagenome assembly OLPE01 (sample SAMEA3136624, study PRJEB25190) | human gut metagenome | biome: human gut; feature: human-associated habitat; material: faeces | place: Austria | collected 2013 | reverse complement strand
CTCCTGAATTGCCTCCTGCATAAGAAGGATTTTCTGGATTCCCTGGCTGGTAATCTGGTCATTCAGCTCCCCAACTGTGGAAATATCCAGCTTCTTCCCCCACTCCTCCGATTCCTTCTGAACCTGAAAGATTTTATCCTGGGGCAAAAATTCCGGGATCTCATCAGGTGCTTTCGCATCGGGAAGCATAAGCACAAATCCCTCATCATAAAGCCGCAGGTCAAAATATGGCACATAGCCTGTATCATAGGCCATTGCCCCATAGAAATAATCCTCGAAGTTCTCTATGCTGTAAATATTTACCCTGGAAACCCTGCGGTAGCGAAACAGCTTCTCTTTGTCATACATGCCGTGATGGTGGAAAAGAGCGATGGCTTCATCGGTATTTACGCTTCGCTTTTTCACCGGAATCTGTGCCTTTACCAGCTCTGTCATTCTTGTCTTCACCTGGTCAAGAAATGCCTGATCCAGCTCCTGTTTTCCTTCCATGGTAAAATAAAAGCCGCTTCCAACAGAATAGTGAAGCACCACTTTCTCTATCTTTTCCTTGCCTGCAAGATCATAGATGGCTTTTAGAAGCACCAGGCAGGCGGTACGCTTGTAGGTTTTGTTTCCAATGCTGTCCCTGGTTGTGATCAGCTTCACTTCACAGTCCCGGTTCGCCTTTTTGTGAAGCTCCCGGATCTTGCCTCCTGCGATTACCAGAATAACAGGGGCATCTGTAGTTTTCTCATAATCTTTTATTACTTCTTTATAGGAAATTCCAACAGGAAACTCCTTTATTTCTCCGTTTATCGTAAGCCTTACTGTCTGATCCATAAGCCCTCCTTATCCGGTATGACATGCCACTCATTGATACCCCGGATTGCTCCGCCGCTATGCGGCTCCCGCAATCTCGTTACAATATTGTATAAGGACTCTTCACCTTCGCGCAGGTGAATTTCAGTTCCGGAAAGGCCTTCTCAAGCCGTTCCTTCATGTCTTCCATGAAAATGTATTCTGTGCCGTAATGCCCCGCATCAATGATGCAAAGCCCCTGGGCAACGGTATCAATTCCGGTATGGTGGTCAATATCCCCGGTCACATACACATCAGCCCCGGCAGCCAGCACATCGGAAATCATGCTTTTCCCGGATCCGGTACAAACTGCTGCAGTCTCCACCATCTGATCCAGATTGCCGTATACCTTCACATCTGCCAGTTTCAGATTCTTTTTCACCAGAAGCGCATATTCCTTCAGCGTCATCTTCGCAGGAATTTTGCCAACGCGGCCAAATCCAATGGTCTCCCCATCCATCTCACCGGTGGCAGAGAGCACCTTTGTCTCTGATAATTCCAGATATCCGGCACTTAAATCAGCCATTCCAAGAATGTCATAGTTGGTATGCATGGCATAATAGGAGATTCCCTCACGCACCAGCTTTAGGATCCTGCGTCCTGTAAAGCTGTGGTTGTTGATTTTCTTAATGCCTGAAAAAATCATAGGATGGTGGGTGACGATCATGTCTGCCCCTGCCTCTATGGCTTCCTCAAGCGTTTCATCTGTCAGGTCGAGGGCCAGAAAAACATGGTGCACTTCCCTTTCATCATCCCCTGTAAGAAGTCCCACATTGTCCCAGTCCTCTGCCGCAGCTGCCGGAAAATGTTCATCCAGCCAGCCTGTCAGTTCATTTACTTTCATATTCTGCCAGCGCTGCCTTAATCAGCTGCGCTTCCTCCTTTACTTCCCGGATGCGTGCCGTCACTGCCTCCGCCTGAGGCGCAGCCTGAAGCTGCTTTAAAATATCTGCACGGATTCGTTCCTCTCTTAAAAGATAGCGGTAAAGAACTGGATTATGCTCCTTCAAAAGAAATTTCCCAAAAGCTTCCTCCAAGGTGTAGGGCGCCGCTTCCGAAACCAGATTCTCATTCCCATCACCTTCCGGACATGTCCTCACCACACGCATCATAGGATAAAATTTACCCTCTTCCTCCACCATTTTTTCTTCCACGATCTGAAACCCCTGTGACTGGATAAATCTGCGAAAATGGGGAATATCCGACTGGGGCTGCAAAATCATCTCAGAAAAAGAATCTCTCACAGACTGGCCGTCCGTGAGAATTCTTTCCATAAGAGGACCTCCCATTCCTGCGATTACAAGAGTGTCCCCCTCCCCGGCCTTCAGATTCTCAAGCCCATCTGACAGCCGGGTCTGTATGTACTCCTCCAGACCATACTGCCGGATATGCTCCTTCGCCCTGGAAAGAGGGCCTTTTCGTACATCCATTGCAATGGCCGATGGAATTTTTTTCTGCTGTATCAGGTACACTGGCAGATATCCGTGGTCGCATCCCACATCTACCAGCCTGTTCCCTGTTGTTACCATATCTGCGATTGCAGACAACCGTAAGGATAACTGCATGTCCCTCTCCTTAATCCAGATAATCCTTCAGCTTGCGGCTGCGGCTTGGGTGACGGAGCTTACGAAGGGCCTTTGCCTCGATCTGGCGGATACGCTCTCTGGTAACGTTGAATTCCTTACCAACTTCCTCAAGGGTTCTGGCACGTCCGTCGTCCAGTCCGAAACGAAGACGAAGCACCTTCTGCTCTCTCTCGGTAAGAGTTCCAAGAACTTCCACAAGCTGTTCCTTCAGAAGTGTGAAGGCAGCTGCGTCAGCCGGAACTGGAACATTGTCATCCTGGATGAAATCGCCAAGATGGCTGTCCTCTTCCTCACCGATAGGGGTCTCAAGGGAAACCGGCTCCTGGGAAATCTTCAGGATCTCACGCACACGGTCAACCGGCATGTCCATCTCCTCTGCAATTTCCTCCGGGGTAGGTTCACGTCCAAGCTCCTGGAGCAGCTGTCTGGAAACGCGGATCAGCTTGTTGATGGTCTCAACCATATGCACCGGAATACGGATGGTACGTGCCTGGTCTGCGATGGCTCTTGTGATGGCCTGACGGATCCACCATGTTGCATAGGTACTGAACTTGTATCCCTTGCGGTAATCAAATTTCTCAACTGCCTTGATCAGGCCAAGGTTACCTTCCTGGATCAGATCCAGGAACAGCATTCCGCGTCCTACATAACGCTTTGCAATGCTGACAACAAGACGAAGGTTGGCCTCTGCCAGACGTTTCTTGGCATTCTCATCTCCCTGCTCCATTCTCTTGGCAAGCTCAATCTCCTCCTCAGCGGAAAGAAGGGGAACCTTACCGATCTCTTTCAGATACATACGAACCGGGTCTTCAATGCTTACGCCTTCCGGAACGGAAAGGTCGATCTTGTCCAGTTCTACCTCTTCCTCATCGTCCAGGCCATCAATATCCATATCATCATCCAGCATCAGATCGTCTGCGCCATTGTCTGTGATTCGAAGCACATCCACGCCGCTTGCTTCCAGAAAGTCAAAAATCTTGTCCATCTGTTCCGCATCCAGGGGCTGGTCCTTGAAGAAGTCACTGATCTCCTGATATTCCAGTACATTTTTCTTCTTTTTTGCAAGTTCCAGAAGCTCCACCAGTTTCTCACTGAATTTGCCCATATTCATTTCCATAGGTACTCTAACCTCCATATAGTGTTAATATTTTATCCTTATTCAAAAGAAATATGCAATTGCTGCCTTTTTCTTCCAAGATCCTCCAGATTTTTCTTGGCCTGCACAAGCTCCTGCAGGGCTGCCATGTCTGTCGGATCCCAGTTTTCATTTTTCTTAGCCAGGCTCTCCTGCTTGATTCGAAGAAGAGCGTCTGAGAAAGCTCTCTCCTGCTCTTCCCTGGTCTCAAGATGGATAGTGGCATTAAACAGGGACGCCACTTCTTTTTGTTCGTCGCTGTCTGTAAATGCATTCAAAAGTCTGGCTGGATTCACATCCCCTTCCTTTCGCTGATTCCAGAGCATCTCTGCCACTTCTTTATAAAGAGGAACCACGAAATCCGAAGGCGTCAGATATTTCTCTACTGTCTCAAAAATTCCCGGATAGGTGACAAGCCAAGTAAGCATCAGCTTCTGGGATTTTTCCCCTGCACTTTCCTTCTTCCGGACTGCCGGGTCTCCTGATTTGGGCTGGATCCGCTTCTCTGCGGGAGTTCCCTTCATGGCAAGGGAATTCACACGCTTGCGCAGGTTCTCCACACTGATTCCGTATCTGCGGTATTCCTTCACGATTGCTTCAATGTAAAGGTTCCGCTCCAGCTCATCGGAAAGCTCCAGAAGATACTGGGCGCACCGGTCAAAGAACCGGTTCTGTCCCTGAGGCTCCTCCATGGGAAACTCTCCTGCCGCAATGCTTACCCGGAACATAAAGCTGTCCATGGCTGCCTCCAGCCTTTTTTCAAAGGCTTCTGCCCCTTCGGTCTTAATAAATTCATCGGGGTCCTTATGGGGCCGCAGGTTCACCACTCTGGAATTCACCCCGGCTTCCCGAAGAATGGGAATGGCTCGCAGCGCAGCCTTTACTCCAGCTTCATCACTGTCGTATAACAGCAGCACTTCCTGGGTGTAACGCTTCACCAGGCTTGCATGGCCGGACGTAAGAGCTGTTCCAAGGGAGGCTACCGCATTGGTAAAACCTGCCTGGTGCATAGAGATTACGTCCATATAGCCCTCGCACAGGATCAGGTAATTCTTTCTGGTGGTCCTTGCAATATTCAGTCCGTAAAGATTACGGCTCTTATCAAAGATCTGGGTCTCCGGGGAGTTCAGATACTTGGGCTTGCCGTCACCCATCACACGTCCTCCAAATCCGATCACACGGTTATTTACATCCATAATGGGGAAAATAACACGGTTCCAAAACTTGTCGTACATCCCCTGCCGCTCATCCACATTAAACAGTCCGGATTCCCGCAGCAGATCGTCAGTGTAATTCTGGGCTTTCAGATATTTGTACAGGTCATCACTGTATTTGTCCGAATAGCCAAGACCAAATTTCTTAATCATTTCCTCGCTCAGGCCTCTGCCTGTCAGATAGTCGTGAGCGGTTTTGCCGTTTTCACGGCGCAGCTGGTAGTAAAAATACTGGGCTGCCTTCTTGTTGATCTCAAGCAGGGTGGCCCGCTTCTCGGCCTTCGCCCTGGCAGCCTGGGAATATTCGATCTTGGGAAGCTCCACGCCGGCACGCTCTGCCAGATGGGAAAGGGCTTCTCCAAAGGAATAATTCTCGTACTGCATTACAAAATTATATACATTTCCTCCTGCTCCGCAGCCGAAGCAGTAATACATCTGCTTGGACGGGGTTACGGAGAAGGACGGCGTCTTCTCATTATGAAAAGGACACAGACCAAAATAGGAGCTTCCCTTTCTGGTCAGTCTCACATACTGGGATATCACATCTACAATATCATTTTTCATACGTACTTCTTCAATGATATCGTCAGAATAACGCATGCTTATCCTCCATTTCTGTTTCTAATAGTTACTGTTCACTTCGTGCCCAATAACACGCTTCGCGATGCACAGAAATCATGCTTTGCATGATTTCGCGCCGCACTTCTCGGGTTTTCTGTGAACTTTGTTCACCAAACGGACATGTCGCCTGCCGGCGACATCACCATATATGAAAGTCAGCTGTTCCGCGCCTATGGGCGCTCCCACAGCTGCCGACCGCATTCGTAATCCGGGCTATCGCCCTACTTACTCATACGGTCTAGCCCATCCGATATCCAAGAATTCGCTCATGCAAGCATGGCTCATTCTTGGCTGCCGTCTGGGACTTTCATAGTAAAACACCTCGCGGAACATTACCAGTGAACAGTAACTTCTAATATACCTCCCAGGCTCTCGGGATAAAGATCTCCTTGAATTTCTTCATAGAGTACTGATCCGTCATGCCTGACAGCCAGTCACATACCGCCCTGCTTTTGGGCACGCCCCTTTTCTCGATCAGGGCAAGGTACTCCCTGGACATGGCCTCCGGATGGTCTATGTAATACTGGTAAAGTTCCGTCAGCATTTTGATAGCCTTGGACTCTTCCTTTTTCGCTATGGGATTCAGATATACCTTCTGGAACATCTCCTGGCGCAAATCCATCAGTGCCTGCTCCACAGCTGGAGACATCTGTATGGACGGCTTATCCATGCTGTTCTCGATCACATCATGGACAAAGGTGTTCAGCCTCTCTCTTGTGGTCTGTCCCAGAAACTCCCTGAGGCCTGATGAAATATCCGTCTCCGTGATAATTCCGGCTCTCTGGGCATCGTCCATGTCATGGTGGACATATGCGATCTTATCGGAAAAGCGTACCACCTGTCCTTCCAGTGTAGACGGACTGCCGCTGGTACGATGGTTCAGGATTCCGTCCTTAGTCTCCCAGGTAAGGTTCAGCCCCTCTCCGTTCTTCTCCAGTACCTCCACCACACGGATGCTCTGCTGATAGTGGGCAAAGCCGCCGGGATGTACCTGGTTCAGTGCAGTCTCTCCTGAGTGTCCGAATGGAGTATGTCCAAGATCGTGGCCTAAGGCTATGGCTTCCACCAAGTCTTCATTCAGACGCAGCGCCTTGGCTATGGTACGAGCGATCTGGGAAACCTCTAATGTGTGGGTAAGCCGGTTCCTGTAATGATCTCCCTCCGGTGCCAGAAACACCTGTGTCTTATCCTTCATTCTGCGAAAAGCCTTGCTGTGCAGAATCCTGTCACGGTCCCGCTGATACACAGTGCGCACATCGCACTCTTCCTCCTCGCGGTCTCTTCCCCTGGACTTGCCGCTGTACGCCGCATAAGGGCAGAGCAGCTCCAGTTCTCTTTCTTCCATGCTCTCTCTGATATTCATAGATTCACTATCCTCCAAAGACTGACAGGTGTATTGATAATCTTCCTCCTATTAATTATATTCTACACAAAATTTCAAATTCCTCTTTTTTTCAAAAAGAAAATAAAATTTTTAAATTTTTTTCAAAAAATGTGTTGACAATCCCATACCCCTTTGTTATACTAATATCCGTCGCAGCGAGAAAGAAACAATTCTCCATGAGAAACGCGATATGCGGAAGTGTCGGAACTGGCAGACGAGCAAGACTAAGGATCTTGTGAGCATTGCGCTCGTGTGGGTTCAAGTCCCATCTTCCGCATGTACTACTTAAGGTAGTATGATAAATATTTAATCGCACAGAGATTGATCTCTATGAAGTGCGATATGCGGAAGTGTCGGAACTGGCAGACGAGCAAGACTAAGGATCTTGTAAGCATTGCGCTTGTGTGGGTTCAAGTCCCATCTTCCGCATGTACAATTAAATATTTGATCGCGCAGAGATTTCTGATCTCTACGAAATGCGATATGCGGAAGTGTCGGAATTGGCAGACGAGCAAGACTAAGGATCTTGTGAGCATTGCGCTCGTGTGGGTTCAAGTCCCATCTTCCGCATGTACAATTAAATATTTGATCGCGCAGAGATTTCTGATCTCTACGAAATGCGATATGCGGAAGTGTCGGAATTGGCAGACGAGCAAGACTAAGGATCTTGTGAGCATTGCGCTCGTGTGGGTTCAAGTCCCATCTTCCGCATTTTTTATTTTATTCAAGAAATGTTAATGGCCTGCAACATGCCTGTTTTGCAGGTCTTTTTTAATTTCATACAAAACGGACATGTTGCCTGCCGTAGACGACATCATAATTTATAAAGCATAACTATTGCACGCCTATGGATGCCCTCGCAGCTGTCGACCGCATTCGTAATCCGGGTTGCCATGCTTACTCACAGGCTTTCGATCATGCAGGCATGGCTTATTCTTGGACACCTTCTGGAACTTTCATAATAAAATACCACCCATAATTTGTTTCCTGTTTTAACCAGGTGCAAATTACGGATGGTATTCTTTTTATCTTAGAAAAATTTTCCTTACTTCGGCAGTTCCGTCACCGTCTCCAGCTTAAAGCCTTCCCACATATCCGCGGAAATATTCCACTCTCTTAAATCCGTAACGATCTTATGATAAAAAGCCTGTCCGCCGCGGACAATGTCATAAGTACGCGCATCCCCTCTTGCTTCCAAGTGACGGCCAAAGCTGCAGTTGGTCACATCCTCAGGACCATAGTCATCCACATCCCCGCCTGGCCAGAAAATATACAGCCGCGGAATGTCATCAATCTGGCGAAGATCAATGCCTGCCAGCCTTAAGAACTTCTTGCCCACAGATTCATGCGCCGTAAACACATGGGAATAGCGCCATACCGTTCTTGTAAAATCAGACACGCGGAACTGTCCAAGCCAGTCCTCGTCCATCATTCCGTCCTGGGTCTCTCTGGATACGATCACCACTATAGGGAATAACCGTTCCGGATCTTTCAGTGCCGTAAGAAGGTTTCCAAACATTTCCTCTCTTATAATGCGGCGTCTGTTGGAGCACTCGGTTCCATTGACAATTCCGATATTGTCAACAATTGTCTTGTAATATCCTGGATAGCTGAAAAATGTAACCCCCGGATCCTGAATGGTATGCTCCCGCTCCGGCTGCGCATATCCGTTGCAAACCTTCAAGATGACTTCTTCCTGCCTGGAAACCTCAAGTCCTGCCTCTGAATACCAGATGCGGCCGCCCACCTCCATATCCATATGCCTTACGTGCATATTCAGACGGCGATTGGCAGGATCATAATTCACAGCTACATGATAGGCCAGAATATCCGCATGATAGGTGCTGGTCTTCTGGGGCATTCCTTTAAACAAAACGCCATATTTGCCCACGATCCAGCTGTAAATGCCGTCTGCTGCCTGCTGGAAAATCTCGGAAGCAGAAGCAGAAGTTCCCTCCTTCAGACGGCTTCCGTCTACCTTTGTGCACATCTGGAATACATTGTGCCGAATCAGCGGCTTCATTTCGTAATGCCAGGACTCTCCAAGGCTTTCCTCACGGCCATCATTGTATACGTCACGTTCCTTAAAAATAGCACTTAAGCGGCTGTCATGAAACTGGCTGTCGTTTAACAGCGCAATAATGGTATTTACATTGATCGGCACCTTGCGGCTGCGGTGAAGCAGCTGATCCACCAGAGTCTGCTTGCTGGTCTTGTAAATACGCTTGGCCAGATTCTCCACCTGCAGATTACAGTCCTCATCCAGAAGCTGTGCCACCTCAGGATAGAGCTGTCCCTCTCCAAGCTTCAAACGAAAATGGCTCTTGATCATATCGCTCCATCTTCCGGATTTGTAAAGGGAATGTCCAAGATCCTCAAACAGGGTTACCATGGATTTATCACAAAGCTCCAACGTCGCCAGAATGCTGTTAAAATACCGGGAAAATCCCTTGTAGTTCTTCCACAGCTCTTCTCCCTTGTACCGCATGTCATGCTCAATCTCATGCCAGCCTTCGAAAAACATGGTCTTGATCTGGATTTCAAAGGTATCATCAATATACATATCCCATGTCTCCGGGGAAATCTCAGATCTTAAATATTCAGGAAGCCTGCACACACCGTTTAGCTTGGTGGGCTTAAACTCCTCCTCACTGCGCTCGGAAGTGGACCATCCGATCACATCAAAGGTATTCTCCACAATATTCTGGCAAATCTCCACATCATCATCAAAGTACAGATTGATCCGGACACCCACCAGATCCTGAAGCTTCTTATTCTCTGCGCCATAATCCTTCAGGGCAAATTTATGAGCCATGGAGGATGCGGTCTTAATCCTGGAAAAAACCCTGTAATATAAGCCGCACTGCTCCAGACGGTCACTGATAATGCGCTTCAGATCCTGTTCCACAATAGCCGGAACCTTCACCTTAGCAGCCAATTCCTCCTTTGTGAAAATTACTCGTTTCTGTTCACTCACTAATTCTACACCACCAATTTATTCTACATTTCTTACGTTCTTTTAAACAATACATGTCAGAAACCATTTTTCTTTTCGTTTCTGTCACTAAACATACACTTCAGTATACCAGAATTTCAACAAATAAAAAAGGGATAATCCGAAATATCATGGAAAAAATTAAGGATAAGATTTTTACAAAAAGCAGTTGCTTTTTCGCCAGCTATGGAATATACTTGTCTGAACATCTGAAAAATCTTTATTCCAATCTGAAAATGAATTCTGTTTTCGTTTTATGTTCCAGACTTTTATGAAAATTGAATAGACTTTATACTTTGGCTGTGATATAGTATATCTAAACAATATTTCGTATCTGAAATGTATTTTTCTAAAAGGAGGTGTATTTCCCATGATCGATCCCGAATTAAAAGATGTTCTTCTTAACATTAACCAGAATGTTATCACCTTGCAGGTAGGAATGAATGAACTGCGTTTTGATGTGAATGAGCTGAAGTCCGACGTAACTATACTGAAGTCCCAAATGGTTGAGCTGCGCTCTGATGTAGCTAAGCTGGAATCCAGAATGGATAGACTGGAATCCAGGATGGATAAACTGGAATCCAAAGTAGATAAGCTGGAATCCAGGATGGATAAACTGGAATCCAAAGTAGATAAGCTGGAATCCAGGATGGATAAACTGGAATCCAAAGTAGATAAGCTGGAATCCAAAGTAGATAAACTGGAATCCAAAGTAGATAAGCTGGAATCCAGGATGGATACCCTTGACGACTCTGTACACAAGATCCACTTAACGCTGGAAAACGAAACCAACCGCAAGATCAGCGTCCTCTTCGATTCCCGCGTTGATGAAATACGTCACCGTCAGGAAAACGCTGAAACACGCGAAAAGGTTGCCAACCTGGAAATGCGGGTTGACAACCTTGAAAAAACTGTAATAGCATCCTGACCAGTTCTGCATACATATCCCTGGCCTTAGAGCCGATTAAAAAAAGGCTCCAGAGCGTGTTTGAAACAGGCTCTGGTATAAGGTCTGTTCAATTTTCATAAAAAGCTTTTTCAGAAACACTTCTTACAGGCTTCATACCCTTGGGCCTCTGCCTGGGAAAGAGGCTCCTGATAGGCCTTATCCGGGTTCATATTACCACAGTCCGGAATGCTGTGGTATTTGCTTCCTGTAGCAGAGATCCATACCATCTCTTCCTGGCTGTTCTGAGCTGAATCAGCTTCTATGGAATCCGTATCATTCGATTCTCCCTGATCATCATACTGTTCCCCGGCAAATCCCTGCGTCTCGCTTTCTCCCGCAGGACTTTTTCCATCCCCGGAAGTATAATCATTACAGGGATCCATATTCCAGGAAAGAGAATTCCCGTCAGAAGAAACTACAATCGTCCCCTGTTCATCTGTACGGTACACCTGGATACCCATGTCGGACAGTTTTTCCATCGTCTCTTCATGAGGGTGTCCGTACATATTTCCTGCGCCGCAGCTGATCACTGCATACTCCGGAACTGTCGCCTGCAAAAAATCCCAGCTGGTGGATGTTGCAGATCCGTGATGTCCCACACTTAACACATCACAGCTAAGGTCAATTCCGGAAGATACCATGTCAGCCTCGCTGTTGTAATCCGCATCCCCGGTAAAAATAAAACTGTTTTCCCCATTTGTCAGCCTGATTGCCACAGAATTGGCATTGCTCTCTTTGCTGATATTTTGCGGAGACAAAATCGTAAATTTCCCGGAACCGAATTCATATTCTGTTCCCACAGCCGGATGCTGTACCGTAAGCCCCTGCGCTGCGACTCCATCCATAAAGGAATCATACAGCGAGGAATCGTGGACATAGTCTGCTCCAATCACATTTGCCACATCAAAGGCATTCAAACATCCAATCAATCCGCTGACGTGGTCCTCATCATAATGGGAAGAAATCAGATAATCAATCTCCGAAATCTGCCGTTCCTGCAAATAGGATACCACAAAGCTGGATGCGCTTCTGGGACCGCCATCATACAGCAAAGTCTGCCCTTCCGATTCCACCAGAACAGACAACCCCTGCCCTACATCCAGAAAATGTACCGTCATGCTGCCATCTGCTGCCCAAACCGCTTTCGTATTTTGCGGAAGCAGAATTCCTGCAAAGAGCATTGCAAACATCAGCAGAAATCCTCCCACACGTTTTCTTAAATTTTTCATTTTTTCCCTTCTTTCGTATATTTTCTGTTTCTATTATAACCGAACTTCGTACCAACAAACAGCCCTGAATTTTCTCAGCTCATCTTTCCCACACATCCGGCATATAATACCCAGAAGAGCATTTTATGAGGTCGTCCATGTATTTCAGAAAAACCTTACATGCACAGCAGGAAAATGTAGATCAGGGAACCTTGCAGATAACCGTGCGCTCTGAAGCCGACAACCGTCCTGTAGAAAATGCACTGGTTCGCATTTCCTACACTGGCGATCCCAATAGTGTGATTGAAGAGGTCCGCACCGATTCTTCCGGCAATACCCCTGTCCTCCAGCTGAAAACGCCGCCTTTGGAATACAGCTTAAATGCTACTGAGGAAGCCCAGCCCTACGCAGAATATTCCATGCAGATTGAAGCTGAGGATTTCCATTCGGAGGAAATTGCAGGCACAGAAGTCCTTCCGGCTATCCTCGCCAAACAGCCTGTACTTTTAAACCCGCGGCAAAGCTCTGTCGCCGACAGCCGTGTCGTCATTCCTCCACACACACTTTTTTACGAGTATCCGCCCAAAATACAGGAATCTGAAATCAAGCCAGTAAATGAAACCGGAGAAATCGTGCTGAGCAAAGTAGTTATCCCTGAATATATTGTTGTTCACGACGGACCCGTAGGCGATAATTCCGCCTCCAACTATTATGTGCGCTACCGGGATTACATCAAAAATGTTGCCAGCAGTGAAATCTACGCCACCTGGCCCGACGATACGATCCGAGCCAATGTTCTGGCAATTATGTCCTTTACCCTAAACCGGGTATACACAGAGTGGTACCGCAACAAGGGAAAAGACTATACCATCACCTCCTCCACTGCTTATGACCACAAATGGATCCGTGGAAGAAATATTTTTAATACCATTGACCGCATAGTAGATGAACTGTTTGAAAACTATCTTTCCAGGCCAAATGTACGTCAGCCCATTCTTACACAATACTGTGACGGAGAACGAGTGCAATGCCGTGACCGGGGATGGATGACCCAGTGGGGAAGTAAGCGCCTTGGAGATCAGGGATATTCCCCTATTGAGATTCTGCGCTATTTTTATGGAAGTGACATGTATATCAATGTTGCGGAGGAGATTTCCGGCATCCCTTCTTCCTGGCCGGGTTACGACTTGGATATAGGTGCATCAGGAAGTAAGGTTGTACAGCTCCAGGAGCAGTTAAATGCCATCAGTCAGGCATACCCCGCACTTCCAAAGGTAAATCCGGATGGCATATATGGCTCTCAGACTCAGGCTTGCGTGCGAAAATTCCAGAACATTTTCGGACTGCCGGAAACCGGAATCGTAGACTATCCCACCTGGTACAAAGTTCAGGAAGTCTACGTAGGTGTCACCCGAATCGCCGAGCTTCAGTAAAAAGCCTTCGCACAACGCAGCACTGCCGCTTACGCCAAGATTTCTCTTTTGCGAAGCGGCAGCCTGTAATACAGTTTTTTATCTTGGCCATCTCTCTTCCCTGGGCAGAAGCGGGGAGTAGTCATTTTGTCCACCTTTTTCCTGATACCAGTATGCCACACTGGAAACATCATCCTGTCTCTCAAACAGGCCGTTATGGCACATACCAATCTGCTGGATGGTCACGCGGATATCTTCCTCAAAATAAACCGGATCCGGAATATGGAAGCGATACATGCCTCGCATAGGAGGACAGTCATCGTTGTAATAGGGGTGGTAAGTCAGTTCATCCTGTTTTGAATAATAAGGATAACCTAAAAATGGTGTAGAATAAGTCTGCTCCACTGTTCTGCCGTCCTCCTGCTTGGCAAAGCTCCAGGAACCACCTACATAATCCTCTGTTCCGGTTCCGCAGATTGTTGGAAATTCCACATCTCCGTCCAGATAAAATTTCACTTCGCCTTCGCCCCACCAATATCTCTCCAAGGTCTGCAGAGCAAGGTAAGTTCCCACATAAATTCCTCTTCCATGGACACCATCCAGAATGGTATAATCTTTCTTTTTTTCAGTTACAGACTCCCGGTTCCATTTTGCATGGAAATACAGAACAGGATCCGGAAGACTGTCGTACAGACAGTAATCAATCTGATAGAAAAATGCTGGGATAGGATTTTTGTGTTCATTTATCAGTTCAATTTTCGCCCTTTTGGTAAATGGCATGGAAAAATAGCTGTTCATTCCTCTTGCAGGGACTACAGCAATGGGGTATGAATTTACAGTGCACTCTTTTCCAAAACCACAACAGAAAAAGTCTCCCAGAGGCACTTCCACAGACGGGTGCTCCTCATCATCCCAGGTCATCCGCAAAACCAGATCACGGAGCACAAAGCAGTCTCCTTCTGAGGTTTTGGCATCTACTGTAATCCAGATATGGTTGATCACTCCGCAGCCCTTAATATCACCAAGAACTGTAGTACTCCCCGGCAGCAGATTCAAAAGGCAGGGACTTCCCTTCCTTCCTGTGCCAAGGTTACTGGCTGCTGTTCCTCCCTTGCCTTTTTCCCCTGTAGGGTTCTCCGCATTAATGGCCCTTGAACGTCCGAATTTGCCATAAGGCAAAATATCATGCATAAAATTCATAATTAACAGCACCTCCTGAATTTTTCTATATTTTGCCACAGGTATTCTGTCAATTCAAGAGATTCCTGTTATTTTTTTCCAAACAAGGTTTCCCTAGTATGGCATCCATCTAGTTCTGAATACTTCAGCCTTCTGCCAGCTCTCGCATCAGCGCAGATACTGTAGTGATTTCCCGAATCCGGCCTGTATTAGAGCCGCAGAAAATCAGACCATTCTCCACATCCCCATTCACAGCCTGAATCAGGGCATTTGTAATACAATAGGGAACCTGCCCGGGATTACACTTTTCCAGGCAGTGATAACATTTTTTCACAGGAATACGGCCGGCTTCCACAGTCTCCACAAAGTGATTTCTCACAGCTCTTCCCGGCATTCCTACAGGACTTTGTACAATCTGGATATCTTCTTCCCTTGCATCAATGTATGCCTGCTTGTACCGCTCATCTGCGTCGCACTCTTCGGTCGCCACAAACCGGCTTGCAATCTGCACACCATCTGCTCCAAGCGACAGCACATGATCAATGTCACTTCGGTCAAAAATCCCACCTGCTACAACCACAGGAATTTCCCTGGAAAACTTTTCCTCATACTCTTTTTTACAGGAAATAATATCTCGGATTTCCTGATCAAAATCCAGATCTGCCCTATGGTCCAGCTGCTCCCTGGAAAAGCCCAGATGTCCCCCAGCCTCCGGTCCTTCAATGACGATCAGATCTGCCGTGCGGTTATAACGGTGTGCCCACATTTTCAGTATCAGCTGTGCTGCACGTTTAGATGAGACAATTGGTGCAATCTTTGTTCTGCAGGTTTCCGGCACCAGTTCCGGCAGGTTTACAGGAAGTCCTGCGCCGCTGATAATAAGATCTGCACCGGCTGCCACAGCCTCATGTATATGTTCTTTGTAATGCTTCAATGCTGCCATAACATTAACACCAATCAGTCCCCGTCCCTTTGCAATCTCACGGGCTTTTAAAATATGCCTGCGGATTGCGCGAAGATTACAGGCTGCCGGATCTTTTTCAAAGCCTTCCTCATCGTATCCAATCTGTGCTGTAGAAATAACCCCTACGCCTCCTTCGGCCGCTACAGCCCCAGCCAGAGAGCTTCTGCTGACTCCGACTCCCATTCCTCCCTGAATAATGGGAAGCTCTGCAATTTTATCTCCGATTTTAAGGCATTTCATGCTGCTCTTATACTCTCTATCCACAATAAAACCTCCATAGTATTTAGTTTGATTATAAAACTATTTTATTATAAAGGGTTATTCATATTCTGTCAAGCTCCCATCAAAAAACAAAAAAACCAGGAGCTGTGCAAACGTAAAGGTTTGCATCAGCTCCTGGTGGTAAATGCATCTTTATTTTCAGAATATTTTCAGAATGTCATTGTACATGACCACAACCATCAAAACCATCAGTACCATCAGCCCGGCAAAATGGATGGTGCCTTCCACCTGGCGGTTGACAGGCTTTCTGCGCACTGCCTCAATGATGAGGAATACCAGACGGCCGCCGTCCAGTGCTGGCAGGGGAAGAAGGTTCATAACCCCAAGGTTTGCGGACAGCAGGGCTGCCATGTACAGCATATTCACCCAAATTGCCAGCATTCCCTCACTCTTGCTCTCCTCATAGGTGCTTCCGATGGCATCCACAACGCCAACCGGCCCGCTGAGATCCTTCACCCCAAGACCTCCTGTAAGAAGCTCCTTCAGGCTAAGCAAGGTGGAGCGGATCAGATATTTTACTTCCAGAGCACCGTATTTCAGCACGCCGAAGCCCTCTGCCTTGGTATAGGCAAGGTTGTAGGAAAATTTCAGAACCGCAGTGCGGTACTCTTTAGGCGTTACATCTGCAGTGTATTCCAGGCCGTCTCTTTCATAGGTGATGGTCACAGTCTCGCCGGTAAGAGGATGATCTGCAAGATAATTGGTATAATCCTCTGCATTCTCCAGGCGGGTGCCATTGATGGAAGTAATCACATCCCCAGGCTCCACACCGGTTTCTGACAGACCCATTCCCGGGATCAGGGATTCTACCTCAAGGGAATCCGTATTCTTCCGGTTAAAGCCAAGAAGATACCGAACCTGCACATCCGGCTTGAAAGACAGCTCCACATCTTTCCCATCCCGTTCAACGGTCATGTGGATGGTCTCATCCTCCTGGACGCTGTTCAGGTACATATAAAGATACAGGTCCCTTGCCAGGTCTATGTGATACCCCTGATATTCCTTGATGATATCCCCCTCCTGAAGACCAGCCTCTGCCACTGTAGAACCGCTTTCCACCTGGGTAACCTCAGCTGGATCATATCCCACCAGAGAAACAATGATCACTGTTATCACAAATGCCAGGATAAAGTTGAACACAGGTCCTGCCGCAACTGTGGCGATTCTGCCCCATACAGGCGCTCCGTTAAAGGTTCCCGGCGCTTCGTCCTCCATATCCTCTCCCATCATGGCACAGGAACCGCCGATGGGAAACAGCTTCAGAGAGTACCTGGTTCCGTTCTTCACCGTACTGAGAAGTCTTGGTCCCATTCCAAGAGAAAACTCTGTTACTACGATTTTATTTTTCTTTGCCAGAAGGAAATGTCCCAGCTCATGAAAAAGAATGATCGCACTGAAAATCAAAATTGCCAGAATAATTTTCAATCTACCACCTGCTTTCGATCCATTTATAAGTCTCCGCCTCAACAGCCAGTATCTCGTCCAGGTCAGGATTTGCGATTACCTGATGTCTGTCCATAGACTGTCCGATAATCTCATAAATATCCAGAAAGCCGATCTTTTCCTGCAGAAATTTCTTAACTGCCAGCTCATTTGCCGCATTAAATACAGTCGGCATGCTGCCTCCTGCCCTGGCAGCGTCCATTGCCATAGGAAGTCCCAGGAAGGTTTCCATATCCGGATCCTCGAAGGTGATCTCTTTTAATTTGTGGAAATCAAGACGCTCTCCCTCTAAGTATCTGCGCTCCGGATAGTAAAGGGCATACTGGATGGGAAGACGCATATCCGGAGTTCCAAGCTGGGCCATCACCGCGCCGTCTTTAAACTCCACCATGGAGTGGATAATGCTCTTTGGCTGGACAACTACCTGAATGTGATCCAGGTCTACATCAAACAGCCACTTGGCTTCCATTACCTCAAGGCCTTTGTTCACCAGGGTAGCAGAATCTACGGTGATCTTCTGTCCCATCACCCAGTTGGGGTGCTTCAGGGTATCCGCAAGAGTTACATTCTTTAACTCATCTCTTTTTCTTCCGCGGAAAGGACCGCCGGATGCAGTGATCAGAAGCTTCTCCACCTGCTCTCTTTTTTCCCCGTGAAGGGCCTGGAAAATGGCACTGTGCTCACTGTCCACAGGAAGGATCTGAACGCCGTATTCTTTTGCCATTGGAATGATCAAATGACCAGCTGTTACAAGAGTCTCTTTATTGGCAAGGGCAATGTCCTTGCCTGCCTTAATTCCTTCCATAGTAGGACGGATTCCGATCATTCCCACAACAGCTGTTACCAAAATGTCCGTCTCAGGCATACGGGCAAGCTCCAGAAGCCCATCCATTCCGAATACGATCTTCACATCCATATCCTGAAGGCGGACGGCCAGGTCCTTTGCCGCATTTTCATCCCACACTGCGATCAGCTTAGGATGAAACTCCCTTGCCTGCTCTTCCAGCATTTTTACATTTCTTCCGGCGCTGATTCCCAGCACTTCAATATCACCATTGGCTCTTACCACATCCAGTGTCTGGGTACCAATGGACCCTGTAGAGCCTAAAATTGCAATTTTTTTCATGTAAATATCCTCTCAAATTCAATATGAACCACTTCCGGAAAACCTCGCCTCAAGGCATCCATGTTTCCAGGATCAGATTCCCAGCACCAGCTTCGCCAGGAAGTAAATGGCAGGTGCGGTAAAGATCACACTGTCAAAACGGTCCAGAATTCCGCCATGTCCCGGAATCAGTTTGCCATAGTCCTTGATTCCCTGGTTTCTCTTAATTGCAGAAGCTGCAAGGTCTCCTACCATAGAAATCAAAGCGCCCACTGCACAGATCAGGGCATACTCTGCCATAGGGCCGCCTGTAGCAGCTGCGTAGATCACGCCCAGAAGAGCTGCTCCTGCCACGCCGCCGATTCCGCCTTCCACAGATTTCTTCGGGCTTAAAACAGGTGCCATCTTGTGCTTGCCGATCAGCATTCCCACGCAGTATGCACAGGTATCACATCCCCATGAACAAAGGAAGATCAGCCATACCAGGAATTTGCCATCCGGCAGGTTTCTGGTAAGATAAATAAAAGAAAGCATCACTGCCACATATACCACGCCGAAAAATGCAGGCATTACCTGCTCGGCATGAAAACGGGGATAATTAAATACATACACAAACATAAAGATCATGAACGCAATAATAACGCCCATCATTCCATATTTCTCAAAATCTGCTGCCATCAGCACATAATAGATCACAGCACCTAAGTATCCTGCAATTTCCAGTGCGTTAAACTGATCTGTGCGAACCTTCATGGCCTTATACAGCTCCTGCATTCCGATCAGGGAAATGCCAAGCAGTGTGAAGAACAGCACGTAGCCGCCGCTGATAATGGTGAGAAGCGCCACTGCCACCAGCACGATTCCGCTTAACAGTCGTGTCTTAAACATGTTATTCCTCCTTCACTCCGCCGTATCTTCTGTCTCTTTGATTATATTTCTCGATAGCCTGTATTAATTCTGGTTTGTGGAAATCTGGCCATGCCACATCGGTAAAATAAAATTCCGTGTAGGCCAGCTGCCACATCAGGAAATTGGAAAGCCGCTGCTCCCCGCTGGTGCGGATCAGAAGATCCGGGTCCGGCACGCCTGCTGTGTCCAGATAGCTTTCAATCCTGCTCTCTGTCACCTCATCCGGTGAAAGCTTTCCGTCGGCTACATCCTGGGCCATTTTTTTCATGCCTCTTGTGATCTCATCACGGCTTCCGTAATTCATGGCAATCTGGAAATACAGCTCATCGTAATCCTTGGAATACTCCTCCAGCTTGTGGATGCTCTCCTGGATATCCGGTGCAAAAGCAGAAATATCACCGATGATCTTGATCTTCATCTTATTGTCTCTGGAAATCTTAATACACTTCTTCAGATAGCTGCGGAACAGCTTCATCAGACCGTCTACTTCCTCCCTGGAACGCTTCCAGTTCTCTGTGGAAAAAGCGTAGACCGTCAGGTATTTCACGCCCAGATCCTTAATATCATAGCAGACCTGCTCCAGATTGGCGCAGCCTTTTATATGTCCATAGCCGCGGGGCATTCCCTTTGCCTTCGCCCAGCGTCCGTTTCCATCCAGGATGATGGCAATATGATTGGGTACGTTCATAGTTCTCTCCCTGTTCTTTCGTTTTTCTTTATAAGGCAGAAGAGAGCTCTTTTCCAGAGCTCTCTTTACGCTGTTTCCCTGCAAAAGGGGCAGACAGCAGACATATCCTTTTATACAGTCATAATCTCTTTTCCCTTGAGTTCAACTGCTGCATCTACATCCTTGATGTATTTGTCTGTAAGCTTCTGGATCTTGTCTTCCAGTTCTTTGATCTCGTCCTCGGATACATCCTCTTCTTTTTTCAGTTTCTTGTATGCATCGTTGGCATCACGGCGGATGTTGCGGACTGCAACCTTGGCAGCTTCGCCTTTTTTCTTGATATCCTTTACAAGATCTTTACGGCGCTCCTCTGTAAGCTCCGGGAAAATAAGGCGGATCACTTTACCATCGTTGTTCGGGTTCAGTCCCAGGTCAGAGGTAAGGATTGCTTTCTCGATTCCCTTGATCAGGCTGGATTCCCATGGCTGGATCTGGATCATACGTGCTTCCGGAACGGTAATATTGGCGACCTGCTGAAGAGGTGTTGGACTTCCGTAATAGTCTACGGTCAGCTTGTCCAGAATGTGCGGGTTGGCGCGTCCTGCACGGATCGTAGCCAGCTCTGCCTCAAGGCTTGCCAGTGTTTTTTTCATTTTCTCTTCATACTTCTGAATTCTTTCATCCATGTATTTAATCTCCCTCTAAAATATTTTTGTAATCCTAACTTGATATCCACGAATTGCTCCGCTGCAAAGCAGCTCCCGCAATCCTCCGATTATACAGTCACCTTAGTTCCTGTAAATTTGCCGTGAACGGTATTGATAATGCTGTTTTCCTCATCAAGGGCAAATACCAGCATCGGCATCTTCTGCTCCAGGCACATAATAGATGCGGTCAGGTCCATGGCTGCAAGCTTCTTGTCAACAACCTCCTGGATGGAGATCTCGTCATATTTCACTGCATTTGGGTTCACCTTCGGGTCGCTGTCATAGATACCGTCAACAGCCTTGGCAAGAAGGATGGCCTCTGCTTCGATCTCAACTGCACGAAGAACAGTAGCGGTATCTGTGGAGAAATACGGATGTCCGGTACCGCCGGCAAAGAATACCAGCTTGCCCTGTGCAAAGCTCTCCTCCACGCTGTCCTTGGAATACAGCTTGGTAAATGCGCCGCATGCAAATGGAGTGTAGATCTCAGTCTGCATTCCGGTATATCTGCAAAGGTCAGATACATAGATGCAGTTCATAATGGTTGCAAGCATTCCGATCTGGTCTGCCTTGCTGCGGTCGATGGTCTCGCTGGTACGTCCTCTCCAGAAGTTTCCACCGCCGATCACGATTCCAATCTGTACGCCTTCGTCAGAAATTGCCTTGATCTGCTTGGCTACAGCCAGAACTGTTGCCTCGTCAAATCCTGTTTTCTTCGGGCCTGCAAGAGCCTCTCCGCTTAATTTTAATAATACTCTTTTCATTTCCATTCTTTTGTCCTGCCTTATATTTTAATAATGAATTACCAAACACCTGCAACAACTTCGTTGCCGCTTTCATCTACTGTAGTAGAAACTGTGAAAGTATCGTAATAATGATAGCCGGTCTCACCTGTCTCTGGCTCATTCTCATAGTCGCTTCCATTGGCCTCACCGAGAGCTGCAATCAGACTGGAAAGAGGCTGGCCGATATAGGACTTCGCCTGGTCTGCGGTAGGACCGTCATTACTGCCTGGATTATCCGGAACCGGTGTAGCAGTCGGATCAGCTGCCGGATTGTCCGGAGTCGGTGTGGCAGTTGGAGCTGCCGTGCTGTTCGGAACCGGTGTCGCTGTCGGGTCCGGAGTCTCATCGTCCTCCTCATCACTGCTGCTGTCATCCAGTCCCAGGCGCTTCTTCACCTCATTCAGAGTAGAAGTCTCCTTCTTGCTGGATGCAGTGAGATAAGTCGCATACGGGATCGCGTCATCTCCGCTTCCATCCATCTTCAAAGTGATCTGTGTGATGGTCGTAAGAGGAAGCTTGCGGAAATAGCAGTCTGTCAGGCTGTCGTCTGCATACACAATGCGGATATCAAAGCTTGTCACTGTCTTTCCTGAAGCGTCCTTCACGTTCTTATCGTAGTAATAAAGTGCCTTGTCATCGTCTTTCAGGGTAAATAATCCCTTGATCAGCTCATCTCCCCAGTCATCATCGTCATCTGTAGTTGGACGCACATAAATACCTGCAATATCAGAGCCTGTTTCATTAACAATAATCAGCTTGGATGCTGTAGTAGTCTTATCACCGATCACATTCTTAATATCGCTGTCATCTGACTTCTGCATATCAACCAGTGTGCCTTCATCATTGCCTGCTGTATCTGTATTCTCAGCAGGGGTTACAGTTGCCTGTGCTTCCTGCTTGGGTTCTTCGGTTTTCTTCTTACCGCATCCGACTGCTGTTATTGCAGTTATCATAATCGCTGCAAGAATTAAGTAACGTTTTTTCATAATATATTCCTCCCACAAAACGGAACCAGTGCAGCGAAAGTTCAGGATCCGCCATGCCAGTTCTCCACTTTTTGTTCTCCATTATTATTACAGAGTATGGCAGACTTGTCAACCGAAGGCGGAATGATTTCATACAATTTTTAGACTTTTCGATGTTTTCTGTACATTTATAAAAAAGCTTCAAAGCCTTGTATTTCGATATTCATTGGCAGAAATTCCCTCCATTTTCTTGAACACCCTGGAAAAATGAGCCACATCTGTGAAGCCTACCATTTCTGAAATATCAACAATGCGAAGCTGCATTTCCTTCAGAAGCTCTTTGGCATGCTCCACCCGGATCTGATTCAAGATCTCGGAGAAATTCCGGTTCTCATGTTTATTCAGAAGCTTACTCAAATGCCACTGGCTTACATAGGTTTTTTCCGCAACCAGAGCCAGCGTCAGCTTCTCATTGTAATGCTCTTCCATATAAGCAAGGGCATTTTTCACAATAAAGCTTCCTGCGCTGTTCTCTTCCTGACTCTCCTCATGGGAAGCCACGCCCTTTTTCTTCAGGTTCTCTGCCATCACAGCAAGAGCCTCCTCGATTTCCTCCAGCTTGGAAGGCTTAAGCAAAAATCTGCACACTCCAAGGCGGATGGCCTCCTGGCAATAATCAAAATCCCGAAATCCGGTAAGAATGCTGATCTGCATATCCGGAAATTCGGATTTCAAAGCTGCGATCATTTTCAGCCCGTCCAGTCCGGGCATGGAAATATCCGTAAAAATAATATCCGGCCTCTTCTCCCGGATGGTAACAAGTCCTTCTTTTCCACCGTAGGCACAGGCTGTTACGCAGCAGCCATATTTTTCCCAGGGAACCAGTTTGGAAATTCCCTCTACAATAATCGGTTCATCGTCAATGATCACTACATGGTACATTTCTTTTTTCCTCCCCCATTACAGCAGTTTTTGCTGTATTTCTATTATACCCGAAAGCCGGATCCAGGTCAAAATTTCCGGACAGCAAAAAACGGGAAATTGTCTTTTCCAACAATTCCCCAGCCCTTTGCCTTTTTAACCTTTTACAGCTCCAGCTGTCATACCTTTTACAATATATTTCTGCAAGCATACATACACGATCAGAAGCGGAACTACTACCAGTGTTACAACCGCTGCCATCAGACCGTAGTTGGTACCCTCTTTGGAAGAAATTTCAAGAAGAAGTCTTGTGATCGCCCACTCATCCTTGTTTCTCAGGAAGAACTGCTGGGTAAAAAGATCGTTGTAGCTCCAGAGGAAGCTGAAGATTCCAACAGCTGCAAAAGACGGTTTGGTAAGAGGCATAATCACCTTGAAGAAGATCTGGTGGGCATTGCAGCCTTCCATAAACGCCGCTTCCTCAAGATCGATAGGCAGGCTTCGTATGTATCCCATAAGCACCACGATGGCAAATGCCATATTTCCTGCGATCTGGGGAAGGATTACGGATAACAGCGACATCCAGGTTTTGCCTGAGCCTGCGATTCCCCATCCGAACTCCATGCGGAATACCGGAATGATCGTGGAAAAAACCGGGAACATCATAGCCGCAATTACAATATTGTACAGAAGCTTGCTGCCCTTAAAGCTGTATCTTACCAGAGCGAAAGACGCCATGCCAGCCAGCAGGATCACCACTGCTGCCACACATCCTGAAATAATAATGCTGTTCTTATACGCATTGAGAATGTTCATTTTGGAGAATGCGTCTGTGTAGTTGGCTGTTGTAAACAGCTTTCCCAATGGAAGGGAAAAAGCATCGGACATGATCATTTTCTTGTCCTTAAAGGAGTTTGAAATTACCCAGAAGATCGGATAAATGATCGTAACCGCCCAGAAGATCAGAACGATATAAATGAGGAATGTATTCACACTCTTAATATGATTTTTTTCATTTTTTGTTCCTCCTTCTGGATCAATAGTCCCGTTCCTTGAAAATTTTGTTGACCACCTTTGAAAGGATCACGCCAAGGATTACAATGAAAAACGCGATTGCAGAGCTGTAATCAATGTCAGGTGCCTGCATGGTCTTATAATACATATAGGTTCCTGTCAGCCAGTTTTTTCCAAGAGGTGCCCCATTTGGGAACATCACCCATGGAAGATCGAATACCTTCAATGCTCCTGTCACTGCAAGTACGGCGCAGGTACAGACCACATTGTGAAGCAGCGGCCAGGAAATATATCTTACCTTCTGCCATCTGGTTGCTCCGTCAATGGCTGCGGATTCGTACAGTTCTTCCGGAATGTTGTTCAGTCCGGTTATCAGAATGATGAAGTAGAATCCTACATACTGCCAGACAACCGGAGTCATCATAACCGTCAGCGGATACAGCTCCTTCCAGTTGGTCTTCTCTCCAACCAGCTGACTGAGCATTCCTCCGTCATACTGGAAGATCAGGTTGAACAGAACACCAAGTGCAGTTGCAGAAATGACGATTGGGAAAAAGTATACGATACGGAAAAACTTGGTTCCTCTTTTTACGTTATCTACCAGCATTGCCAGGATAACGGCCAGTCCTACCTCACCGAACAGGGTAACAAAGATCATGATCACGGTATTTTTCAGTGCCACTCTCATGTTTGGATCAGTGAGCAGTTCCGCATAGTTTTTATAAAATGGATTGTTGACCCCTTTGGCTCCTCCGCCCAGATTCCGGATCTTCATAAAGCTGTTTACAATGTTCTGAAGGAACGGATAGTAGAGAAATACTGCCATGAAAAGAAACGCAGGAATCAGAAACACCCATGCAGGTTTTTTATTCTTATATACGTTCACAGTAACACCCCTTTCTTATAAAAGAGCCGGAGAAGCGTCTCCTCCGGCCCGTTTGCTGCTTTCATTTTTCAGGGTGCTTATTCTGCATTTTCCTCAATGATATCAAGCATTTCCTGCAGAGCGTCTGTGATCTCAGTCTGTCCTTCTACGATCTGAGGCATGTTGTCGAAGATCGGAGCTCTCTCATCCTGTGTAACAAGATCCTGTACAGCGCCTGTGATGCCAGTGGTGTCCTTCAGCATTGCAAGGGCATCTTTTTCCAGGTTGGTAAGGCTGCTCTCGTCAATCTCTGCACCGTTTTTCAGAGCGGTGGTAGCGGTTCCTGCAAAAGCAGATACGGTTTCATCGCTGATGAATTTCTCTACAAGAGATACAGCTGCGTCACTTTTTTCTTCGTCTTCCCAGCATTTTGTGGAAATATACCATCCTGAGGAAAGACCGCCGATAATGTCTGTGCTCTTTCTGTCACCGTTTCCAGGTACATAAGTTACGGTAAAGTTGTCAATGTCATCGGTTCCTTCTTTGATACCGCCCATTTTCCAGGAGCCGTCAAGATAGAATGCAGATTTACCTTCCAGGAAGCTCTGGAATACCTCGTCACCGGTTGCAGTGTTGGTGTTCTCGGATAAGAATCCTTTCTCATAGAGGTCCTTGATATCTGCAAGACCAGCCTGCCAAGCCTCTCCGGCTGCATCGTCAACAGCTTCCGGAACTGTGGTGTGTGTCTTTGCGCTGTCGTGATTGTAAATTGCAAACTCGAACCAGTAGTGCGGCTCTTTTGCAAGGGAAGTAGCGATTGGGGTATAGCCTGCGTTCTTGATCACCTGGCAGGTCTCAAGGAACTGATCCCATGTGGTGTCTGCGGTAGGAATCTCAGCACCGGCAGCTTCCATAACTGCTTTGTTTACGTAAAGGCCTTCCCAGTAGCCATAGAATGGAACTGCGTACTGTACGCCGTCTGCCGGGGATGCCGGAATCATGTCATCTTTCATATTGGAAGCATATTCCGGATACATTGTCTATACTTGTGCAAGAAAAAACAGCTCTTTGAAAACCAGGAAAATAAAAAGGAACCAGAAGCAGAATTTCTTCTGCTATGGTTCCTTTCCGGAATTTGATCATCAGAATCCGGCGTCTCTTCTTTCTTTGCGCATTTCCCTGCGAAGAAGTGCTGCCTCGTGGCGGCCTTTCTCGGCCTCTGTGCGGATGAGAAGTCCCGGGATGGGCGTGGGCCGTTCCTTCTCGTTTACTGCCACCATCACGGAAAATGCACGGTTCACCATGTAGCGCATTCCATCTGAACGCTCCACGTAAGAATCGATTTCCACCTCCATGGAAGTGTTGCCCACATAAGTCACATAGCCGATCATCACAAGGATCTCGCCCTCATAGACAGGCTCCTTGAACTGCAGATTATCCACAGCTGCAGTGGTCACACGGTAAGTGCCGCAGTGGCGCATGGCAACCACGCCGGATACCTCATCCACCCACTGCATCAGCATTCCGCCGAACAGCCTTCCTCCTGCATTCAGATGCTGGTGCATGATCAGATGCACCTGCTCCGTACGGGAATCATCCACCGTTTTCATCACACGTTTTTTCTCTTCCATACCTGACCTCTTCTAATAAAGATTTTTCACTTTAAAATCACGCTCAGCTTCTCTTCTCTGATCCTTCTTGGCGATGTCCTGGCGTTTGTCATAAAGCTTCTTACCTCTTGCCATACCGATTTCAACCTTTACTAGGCTGTCCTTGAAATAGACCTTGATCGGCACAAGGGTCAGTCCTTTTTCCTTCAGCTTTGCTTCCATTTTGTTAATTTCGCTGCGATGAAGCAGAAGCTTGCGAATGCGCAGGGGATCCTTGTTGAAAATATTTCCTTTTTCATATGGACTGATATTCATTCCGTAAATATAAACCTCTCCATTCTGGATTCGCACAAAGGATTCCTTTACGCTGCATTTTCCCATGCGAAGGGATTTTACTTCCGTTCCTGCAAGGGCGATTCCAGCCTCATAAGTATCCTCGATAAAATAATCGTGAAAGGCCTTTTTATTATTTGCAATCAGTTTGATTCCTGGTTTCTTTGCCATAAGTTCCTCCCTGTATGGATTGTCACCTGTAGGTGACACTAATCATAATACTATTTACCAGTCATGCTGCTCTGCCAGAACAAAATCTACTGTCTTAAGCATTGTATCTGCCTCTGCCACACGCACGCGCACCTTCTGTCCCAGGGCAAAAACCTTTCCGGTCACATCTCCCCGCAGCTCATAGGCGTCCTGATCAAAGGTATAGTAATCATCTCTCAGCGTATTTACGTGTACCAGTCCCTCTACGGTATTGGGAAGCTCCACATAAAAGCCCCATCCGGTAACGCCGGAAATGATTCCCTCAAATTCTTCTCCAATCTGATAGGACATATACTCTGCCTTTTTCAGTTTATCGGATTCTCTTTCTGCCTCATCTGCACGGCGCTCGCATACACTTGACTGTCTTGCCACATCCTCAAGGATTTCCTTATAGTGTTCTGTCTTTCCTTCCCTTTCCAGACGTCCCCGCAGCTTATCCTTAATGATTCTGTGGATCTGAAGATCCGGATAGCGACGAATGGGGGAGGTAAAATGGCAGTAATATTTGGCTGCCAGCCCAAAATGGCCACTGCACTCAGTGGTATACTTGGCCTGCTTCATGGTACGAAGGGTCAGGCGGCTGATCTGTGGTTCATTTGGAAGTCCCTCAATGCCCTCAAGAATCGTCTGAATCTCCTTTGGAGTAATCTCCTGTCCCATTTTCTTCACCGTAACACCCTGATTGTGAAGCAGAGTGAGAAGGCTTTCCACCTTCTCCGGATCCGGATTCTCGTGGGTACGGTATACAAACGGCATATCGTCTCTGCAGCACTCTTCTGCCACTGTCTCGTTTGCCATGAGCATGAAATCCTCAATGATCCGGGTTGCCACATTTGCCTCGTAAGGCTTGATGTCAATGGCACGGCCTGCTGCATTGAGAATGATCTTGCTTTCCGGGAAATCAAAATCAATGGAACCTCTGTGGTGACGGTTTCCCCTCAGGATCTGGGAAAGCTCCTTCATCAGGAAAAACATGGGAACCAGATCTGCATACCGTTTCTTTGCTTCTTCGTCTGTATCTTCCAGAATATTTTTCACATCTGTATAATTCATTCGTTCATCCACACAGATCACCGTCTCTGCGATCTTGTGGGAAACCATATTGCCTTTTTCATCAATGTCCATCAGGCAGCTTAAGGTCAGCCTGTCCTGTCCCTGGTTCAAAGAACAGATGCCGTTGGAAAGCCGCTCCGGAAGCATGGGAATGACGCGGTCAGCCAGGTAAACGCTGGTTCCGCGCTTCAGTGCCTCACGGTCAAGGGCACTTCCTCCCTGGACATAGTTGCTGACATCTGCAATGTGAACACCCAGGTGATAGATGCCGTTCTTTTTGGTCAGGGTAACTGCATCGTCCAGATCCTTGGCATCCTCCCCGTCAATGGTGACGGTCTGAAGATGGCGAAGGT